>JGI24159J19872_10010622_pt1 | contig 12087 bp, 8 predicted proteins | sample Ectturendosymbi4_FD_19872 | JGI IMG/M metagenome (IMG submission 19872) | reverse complement strand
AAGGACCGCCGGGCCCGTAGCAATTGCTACTACTGTTAATCCGGCACTGCTTACCAGCACATTACATGTTACCTCCATCGAAATTGCTTTTGCCAACTGAAGTAAAAAAAAACAAACACAAACAATAAAGAACTGACATCTTCTTCTTCGTTTTCCATGGCGACTTCTTTCAAAGTTACGAGTTTCTCCGTCATTTTGTCTTTAGCTTTAAACACTTCTCTGCGTAACATCACAAACAAATTGTCTTATGCGACAATCCAACTAATGCAGTACTTTCGGAAATACTACAGAATGAGGTCAGTCTCAGTCGACGATCAAAGATACAGCAGCCATAACTCAAACGGAACACATTTCAAAAAAATCAGCTTTTATAAAAAATTATCCATTGCATAATTATCATGTTTGTACACCTTAAAGTTGCTTAAACACTATTCAACCAAAGCAAAATATGCATTGGTCAGTGTTAACTCGAATCAAAAATTAGTTCTTCAAGCACACGACGACTGGCTCACTTAAAACAAATGAGTGAAGCTGAGAAAAGATTACTTGAACTACTGGCACGCAAGCTGTGTGTGGTGACAGGTTTCGTACAAAGCTCTCTATTGAAACCATACACATATCTTGGCGGTGTGCCCAACAAGTACTATAGTGCTGAAACTGGTTGCAAAACAAGACGCTCGCTTCGTAGATGTCGAAATAGCAAAGGAGCAAGATTTACGTACCCAAAGGTTCCTTGCCCAATTCGTGTTATCTTGTCATATCTCGCCACATCGGGACAAAATGGAAACTCCATGTTGGGATTCACAACCTAGGAAATTTCTAAAATCTCAGCAAATGACTCACTTTAGCAGAAATGCTGCTACACACACATGCTAGTTTACACGACCTGAAAAGAAGCAGAGTTGGTACTTACGATCAAAAGTGAAAAAAAAACTTGTGTCAAGTGAAAATAACATCTGAATAAGCTTAACCTGTAAACGTTTGACAAAAACAGCATTTTAAATTATTTCTTCATATAGGCGCTACATGGTTTTTGGTTTGCTCACAAGTGGCGATTACGAATCTCGAGTATTTTTGCCTAATCTTAGTGGAATTTAACATCTCCGCCTACGATTTTTACTTTTCAAACTAACTTCGAATTTGAAAGGCAATTTTTCGTTTGACGTGTCTCGTCGTCTCATAAAGACCTGAGTTTTTAGGTACAAAGCTTAATTACATATCTTCACTATGAAACAAACACAGTCATTTCGAAGAGTCAGATGCGGAAGCGCTGAGGCTTCAGCTCGTCCCGCGTCACAAATCAAATCACATTGCTACCGGGTAGTGAACAAAAGTTCGCCTATGCATTCAAATGCCGCTATCTACGAAAACCTGACAGTGCAAGTTGCGAAGAAGCTTTTACTTTGAAAATACCACTGAACTATATTCAAGCTTACGCACATTTGCCCGAACCTTATTCCGGAAGCTTGTTCAAACTCATTTGTTTATACCAGGGAAAAAGTACTGCGTCATAATCAAGACAAAATAATTCTTGCATTGCTTGCACGATTCAGAATTAAGAAATATGAGCGATCAAGAAGAAAGAATATGACATAAGCGCATCTGCTCAGCAAACCAACGTTAACTGGCACAACGGTGGAGTGTATTTACGAGCAATCGATTCTATTCTACATTTACATGTGAGTAATTACTCATTACCAAGCACCATAATGCAGTAAAAATTGCTCTAACGTATGAAGCTCATACAATTCATCGACCAACCGGATTGAGATGCATTAAATCTAACCTGATAAACCGCCACAAAAATTAAATACATAGAGTACATTCCATTCGATTATTTATAATACTCGTATATTCAGGCAAGAGAAAGGACGGAATATTAATGCTAGCGCAGTGCTTGATGAATTGCAAGTAAAGTCTGAAAGAATAGAATCTAAACTGTATTTCATCGTTACAACGCCAACATTCATGACTTCGTGCGACGATAAGGACATTGTCCAACGTGAACGACAAAAACACTTCCGTTTGGCAACCACTGTCACCGTGTAATTTGTGCTGGCCGAACACAAAATGATTACGCTTCAACAGTTCGCTAACACCAAAAAAACAAACCGATCAACACCAAACTTAAATCAGGAACAGCTGTTCACACAGCACGGAGGGAATTCAGCTTCCATAATTAATNGTGACGTCCTAAGTTTNTTCGTTCCAGGCAGCAGCAACAGAAACATCTGGTCGGTCAGGTATCGCTAGTGAACCTGACGTCGTCACAGTGACATCACATACAACACCGGTAACCGAATCTAATGAATGACCAGCCAGCTCAAATCTCGTGCGTGCGGATTGCTGTTCAGGATTTTCTCGGTAACGCAATCAGCAACGTACATTCGAAAAGCAGGTCGACTTTTCTGGATGGTTTTTATAAACGGATTCATCTGAAATGAAACCCAGCTTTTAAAACAGCGAATGTGCGGTGATGCAAAAAAAAATGTTCATACAAGACTCACTTTTGTTGTCTCCGGTCGAGGATATTGCTTGAGGTAAAGTCCAAAGTACACTAAATTTTGACACTTGGCTATGCAAGTTTTAATTGCGGGGAAAACGTTGGCTTCGACAGTGCCGCGACCAGACACCAAACTAAATCGACGCAGCTTCGTACATTTCGAAAGGCTTTCCACAAAACTTGACGTCAGCGAAAAAGTATCATGGCAAATGCTGAATAAACAAATCTATCACTGGAAAATGTATGTGTCAAGAAATCCTGCAGGGTCTACAGTTTTTTTAATGTAAAACCAAAAATGTACGAGCGACAAGCAACAGCAGAGTATAAGTACTACTTTCAGTTGGCCAGCAGTAAAAACTCGTTATACACACTGTTCGTCGCTTGCAGCATTGCCAAAAACAATCGTGAACAAGCTAAACCAGACTTGCATTCATCTACAATTTACATCATGAACCACCAAGACCAGAAAATGTATACCTCACATCTTCCAGGTAAGGGAGAGATGGCAGCATATTTTGCAGATGTGCCATGTACTGAAAGAGAGACGGAGAGCCCAGATCCATTAATTGCAAACGAACAAGTTTCTTGCACTTCTGTAAAAACCGCAAAACCAACTTATTTACATTTTTAAGCATAACACATCTACATAAAACCTGACTTGCAAAGTTCAAATTTAGCGACAGTAAGCACGTCGGGGGTGGGTGTATAATTTAAGGTTATTTCTTTGTTGGCAGTCAAAGCGTTTGTGTAATTTTCTGAAAAAAAAGAATAAGGGGTTGGATTTTGTGACTTCATTTGTGGAAGACTTCAAGCACCAAAGACGTTTGACAACACGCATTTGGTTGCTAATTGACATTTCCGAAATCACTTCTCGTCTTACAGCCATTTCTACATTCTGTGCTTTTCCTATGGTGTTAATCACTGGCCGTACCCTTTAATAAACTGTTCAGCGCTCTGCCCAACTGTCAACTGACGAGTGGTGACTGCGTTTATGGCTTGTTTGAATAACTGCACACATCACTTACTGAAGTTTACAAATACTTTCCACACAGAGCAATCTTGTTTACCGGCACTTTCGAAACAAATTTGCCCAGGCTAGAGTGGGTATACCTGTAAGTCATCACTTGGCAGTCTGGATTGCAGAATCGATCCCCCTAATACAAAGGGTGTGCATGTTGAGGTTGAAGCTGTTTGACCGCTCCCTGTATTTAAAGCAGGTATAGGGTCCTAACTGATATGCACTGTATCCGGAATTCTTATAAGAAATTAGTGATGTCCTGCAGAGAGTTAAAACAAACGAATCCACGATACTTTTGAGAGACTTCAATGCACAGGTTGGGAAACATGCCTTGAGTATGGAGGGGAGCGATCGGCTGACATGGCGCTGGTGGCTTTAATGGCAACGGAATACTCCTGCAACAACGCACTGCGAATCACAAATGCTTTCTCCCAACACAGGGGTGTGCACAAGCACACCTGGTGTAGAGTGGTCACTCGCTGTTTCTGCATAGTTGCAGTTGATTTGTTCCGTTCAGTGTTGGATGATCAGGTCAAAAGCAAGCAGAACTGTCGACTGATTATTATCGCGTGGAGGTCTGCAACTTGCATCTGGATAGGCCTCCAGGGGCTACAAAAGGTGCAGGGCCAGGAGATCCAACCGAATACAGTGGAAGGCAATGGCGGACAAAGATGCAAGAAAGACCATCGCAGACAGCTTGTCGTCTTTGTTCCGAGAACTCCCGGAAGGCACAGCGGACACGGAGGTTGAGTGGTGGCTGTTCTCAGCAGCTGTACCTTCATCTGCTGCGCGGGTATGTGGACGGAAACCACTCGGTGTGGCGAATAATGGTATAAAAGTAACTCCCTTGGTGGAAATAAGAGGTGAAAGATGCTGTTCAACCAAACAAAATAGCCTAAAAGGCATGGATTCAGCAAAATGCCGAATCTTTGTTTCATTCGTAGTACACTGAAGTTCAAAAGTCCGCAGCCTTCACGGGAAATAAGTGTAAGATGCAACCTTGCGAGAATTTCGGACATAAACTGCCAAACCAACAAAGTGGCTTGGTCAACCATCTTGTGTCTTCGCGGCGAAAGATCTCAAACTGCTAGATCCATCCAAGGCAAAAATTTTGTGTTATTCAGCAGTGAGGAGAATATCCTTGGGAGACGGGTAGAGTATTTCAAGGACCTTTTAAACTTAAGTCACTATCACACAAAACACTGAAAGCTGCAGGCTGTGATGAAATCCGAATTGAAATGCTCATAAAGCCGTGAATCGAGGAGATCTTTGGCTGACTCGTGTTATGTCAAGTAGCCTTAGCCTTCCTGGAAAAGAATATACCAAGTGCCTTGGAAAAAGATACCGAGAAACAATTAAACCAAAATAAGATGACATAATGAGCGGTTTTCGTCCCGGCCGTAGCACCACAGACCGTAATTTCACTCCCTCCAACAAAATTTTGACAAATCCTTGGGAGTATGCCAAACACGTCTACACATGTTTTGTCGACCTGCGCCTGTGCAGATACTCCAGTCTACCTAGACACCCGGTCGGTCGGTACTAAATAAGCCAGTCTCAACGTTTGTTTTCAAATCGAAATACCTTTAACGTAACTCACATATACCATTCCAGTGGCAAGTGATGCATATAACTCTATTTCGTGTCAGTTGTGTGTTGAAAACTTTATGATCTCCAGCTGAATTAGTTTTTCACAAACACAATCGTACAGAAAGATAAATAATACACTACCGAAAATATGTTGCGCGACGGCTACCGCATGTTCGTTAAAAAAATAACAGAAACAGGGCTTGTCGCCATACCTTTCCTATGTCGTTAAGGAACTTGAAATTTTTCTGGAGCGGAAAGTTTAAAATTGCGAGTCGTTTCAAATGCACGAAATCTGAGAGTATTTTCAGTTGGTCCGAGATTGCATACGACTTTCTTCGGCCAACCGCAGGACTGCCATCAAGCCTGAACTCATGGTTCAAGTCATCCAGTGGGATGGCGAACCCGCATAACGCCAATTCTGTTAGCTGGTGGCGAAGAACATTTATGCACGAGAGTCCAACAGCGAAACCTTTCTGGGTCTCCGAATTTGAACCTTCACACGTCGACACCAGAGAGTGTGTGAGTGACTGAATGGAACAGGAAGTACCTAAGATATCTGCGAATTCAACCGGAGAGAAGAACAATCCACAAAAGTTGACATCTTTGAGGCGCAGCATGAGATCTTGCAGAACTTCGACGCAGTTTCGCTGTTGAAAAAAAGAAGAAAGAAGTTCACCAGCTCATTACGTAGTCTTCCTCTTTGCATTTAACCAGTAAGCTGACCAATGGCGAATCTAGAACAGGCGTTTGGGGGGCAGTGATACAAAGGGGGGGGGGCAAAACGGTAAAACTTGTTTAAAATCCCAGGTTCTCTGTGACAATCGTTGCACATCAATGTCTTCACTTGTTTAAATACCACAAGTTCTCTGTGACAAACGTTGCGTTGGGTATCACAAAAAAGTGGTAAGGTGGTTATTATTGGTTGAACTACGTGATCTTTTAGGGAATCACCACAGTTTAAAAAAGCCTTATACCATTAAGTTCACAAAACTTTTGAAGCGGGTCCAAAAATATGGGCATCTCTGTTTCACAAGCTACGCAGTAACTAACAACATTGTTGGTGTCCCAAACAGTCTTTTATGTCTACAAAATTATTTAAAAGATTTATCCTCAAGCATACTGCGCGCTATTGTTTGACACTCTTTTGGCTATCCGTGGCGAGATCTGAAAAACAATGTCTGAAATGTACTCTCGACCTGTTTAGAAGTAAAGAGTTCTTACACTAACAAGAGACAATTTCAAGTCCCAAGATAGGGAGTCCAGTAAATAGCTAAATGACAATCACGTTTTCAGAGGAGGCAGTTACATGTATATATAAAGTAGATTTAGTGCTGATGCGACTATTAAAAAACAAAACATGAATGAAAGGCAGTTGCTATGACAGTATTCCCATTTTAGGTAACCCAGCTGATATCGTGAAAAACGATGTCATAATCGCATGATAGATTCACTCTTGGCCTCGAACGATATTTCCCCAAAATGCTTTACTTAACGCCACTATAATGGCAGAATTTCAGAAGTGTTTAATACGGTTTCACATGTTTGGACATTGGGCAGTTGATGTGACGGAAAATACATTAATATCACCAGCCAGGTTATGAGAAAGTTGGGACACTGTTTAACAGAAGCTGGGACATAGGTTGACTGATCTCCCCAAATTCACACTAACCCTAGTCTCCCAATAAAGTAATTTTCCATTTCATTGCATACTACGAAGCCGCCCAAACAAACTTAAATCCACCCCTAGTGCTGTTGATCAGGCGATGGATCTGCTTCGAACCGGTTGAAAGACATCACAGTGTAATTTTTTCTTAAGTATGGAGACCACATAAACAAATGATGTCCTTACACAAGTTGCAAACGAAAGAGCTGCGTAAAAACCTGCGAGCGAATGTTACGTCACAGAGTAGTTTATTGGGACGATTGCGCAGTGGTGTGGTGAAGATTACGCACAACTTCATGTAGCTAGAGGGCTGCGCGTCAAAGGAACAGGACAGAGCAAAAATGTTAATCAATCAGAGACGAAGTTGCAACTTGGATTTCCGATTACTCCGTGCAGAACAAGGGCGTAGTGGCTTTTACGAGCAGATAATCCCGATATATGATACGTCGGCAACATCGCCATATCGGCCGATATATATTGGCATGCCGATGCATTGGTCGAGCTCTTGTTGATACTATTCGATAATGTAGGCTGGGTAAAAGTCCGGCACATAAATCCTTAAGTAGAGCAATGTGTAAAAGCACACTGTATAATGCAAAATGTTTTGTATCTCTGTTTCTACTTCGACAAGCACCAAAAAGGGGCGCCACAGACGTTTGGGGGTAGTTGCCCCAAGCTTCCATATTTTGATCCCCAACTGAAGCTGACAGTATGCTACATACTGGATCTTTGGCCTGCTCCAGCCAGGGAAATTTACCTGTAAAAGGTACCACTGCGAATGTGACAGCGCGTCAACAAACTTGAAATCATCGTTTTTTTGTAAGCATAATGTATTTCGGCCTTCTTCAACATGCGCGCACGGGCACGCCAAATCTTTCCTGTTGAAGCCCTTTCATTGCAGGTGCAATATTCAAAGCATTTGAGAGACGTGCAACGGTCTGGTACCTAATTTTTCTTTCCAATTTCTCACAAAACTCTAATTTTACCTAGTTTTGATCCGTTTCCTTTAAATATAAGCTGTTTTTTTCACGAAACAAGCATTGTTTTGATCAGACCGAAGCTTAGCAAGAACTTGTTCTATCGCTTCTTACCCTTGCAGTGAAATGAGCATTTGCGAAGTGGAAAGATTAACTCTTACCGCGACACACTTACATTTCAACCATATGTGAAAAACAAACAAGTTAAAAAAGCTTACCAAATAAACATATGTTCACAACTTGCGAAGTTCGTTATGCGCAGTAAAGCGCTTCACGCTCACATGTAAGCCCACCTACCTGAAATGGAACAGTGCTTTGCGAATGGCTGCTGTCGCTCATCATGCAAGACAAACTTGTAAGATTTGGAACACTCAATTTCTGGAGAACGGCAGACAAGTACATTGAACTGACGTCGCCCGGACTGGCATACGAAGCCTGTAAACAAAACCGTGAAAAGCTTTCAGTTTCACAATGTCAGAAGTAACCAGATAGCAAGCACGACTACACGCAACTAGTAATAGTATTTTTATTTTTGTATATCGTCACCACAGGCTTCATTTTGCTAAAAACTGCACACGTTCGTCCACAAATCGTACAATAAAAATTCAGGATTTGAACCAGAATAATTGTCAGCAATCTGTACAAAGCATCTGATATTCCTTTTTTCCAAATGCATGTTTTTGTTGCCTCATTGGAAGTTACGTCATACTTATGAAAGATGGCATACACGTAATTGTTCCGATGTTGGTTTTTGGCCATTTGCACAATTGTCAGGTTTGAGCATGCAATTGGTGGTGACAACGTATTATTCAAAGGTGTTTTGCCAAGCGAAGTATAGTGCGCTCACAATTGTTAATGTCTTTTCACAATAGTACAATGCAATAATTTGTCATTACTTACAATATTTAGTATGTATTCTGAAAAGTACAATATGTATTTATTAGACCAGTCTCTTTCGCTGGCATTTCCTGACAAATGACAAGCACAGCGACGTGCGACCAACCAACCCGGAACGAAAATTAGCCTCGAATAGACCGAGGTATTATGTCTTGCCAGCAATGTAAGCCAGTGCGTGCTGCAAGTATAAGCAACAATACACTGGAGCAAGAAGTCGAGCACTGATACTCACCTGTGGTCATGAATCTTGGGTAATGACTGAAAGCATATTACCGCAAATGCATGTGGCAGAGATGGAAGATTTCACGGCGCACCACTTCGCGATAAAGTGCGCACCTGTGAAATTCGTAAAGCTCTAAATGTCCCGGGAAAGATCGGCGAGGCAAGTCCTGCTGGCTACACCCCTGGGAAAGCAGCTTAGAGGTTATCCACGCCACCAGGTGGTCTCCAACCTTGCTTGGTCTCCTCTGAGATTGCTGAAAACTGTGGGTTATTTCGTGTCCTGCTGGTACTACTGACCCCGCCACCCTTTCCAGAGGAAAAGCGAGTATGAAGATGAATGAATCATTGAATGTTTGTTACTACACTATATCAAAATCTACATTTTCGTTTGTGCTTATTTGGTTTTCGTTTTCTTTGGTTTTGATAGTTATTTCCCGAATTTAGTTTAATTGCGTTGATCTTGTGTTGTCTACCTTAGCATCAATCTCAAGTGGTTTTGTTTCCTTTAATTTCTCTTTAAAAATGCCGCAAATAGGACAGGGTTCTCTAAACCACGGCCGGCGGGCCAAATGCGGCCAGCTAAGACATTTTGTCAATAATGAAAAAATAATTATATTCAGGGTTCTTTAAGGCGTTTTAGGGACCCGACTCGGGTCCCTAAAATTTCAAATCGGGTCCCTAGAATCAGAGAAAATTATCGTCGGGTCCCTAAATTCAGAGAAAATCGGGTACCTAGAATCAGAGAAATCGGGTCCCTACAGATCCATATCGGGTTCCTACCATTTTCCTTTAAAAAAAATGTTATATTTACGAAACATTTGTCAATTTCGTAGAATGTAACATATCCCGAAACAATCACATTACGTACGACGTCTGACCCTCGAATTATTGTGTAGCAGTTATGTGGCCTTCTGGCAAAAAAGTTTGGACATCCCTGTAGTATGGGATCAGTTAGAGCTTTTAGTAACTCCACTGAATTTGCAACATAAGTTGTTTACTTCACGGCTGCAACGTAGCCAGAAGTTTCTGATCATTAAAATACGCAGAGTCAGAACAATTATTCACCAAAATAACGGACTGCAGGTGAGTCAGTTGTAAACCTGTCTTGTACTAAATGACTGTCAGCATCAGGTACACAAAATGTTCATTGCAGCTGACTACTACATTGATCAACTAACTTTTCAACTGTAGGGACCCGATTTATAGCCCAACATCACGTACCTGATGTTAATTTTCATTGTGAAACTTCAGACAAAAAGGAAACGATGAAGAAACGCATTAGAAGCATTTCTGAAACTTAACTGAGTAGAAAAGCACCAACAGACTTGAGTTAATTGGGGTCAGATTGAAAGAAGATTCTACAGTTATGCGACGTGAGTCGTCCTTGCAATTGACGCAGGACAGAAACAGTTCCACACTGATTGCCGACATTTTGAACTATCATCATAATCCTACATTAATGTTATACACTCAATGACTCCACATTCAAAATTATTCGCAGTACTTTATATTAACTCTGCACCAGTAAGTCATTGCAGAACTAACCATTTATTGTTTTCACGTAATATACTTAAAGTTTATCAGAGTCACAGCCATAGAAAAATCATTGTAGGTTATTTACACCGAGAAAATTTTATTACACTTTTTGTTTTTCATCACCTGCGACAGGATAACAATGCAACCTGAGTGACGTAGAACCAAAGAGAAAACGCAATAAAAGGCTATGTAGGACGGATGATCTGGCTTATTTTGTCCCTTCAGAGTCCCCTAAGTCTTAACTACTCACAGGTAATTGGTTCTCACAGGAATCTGTAGGAAGGTCACAGCATTTCTCATTGGCTGAAGGGCGTTATGCTGCCAAATGCTGTGCAACTTCTCCATAACTTTTTGTTAAATCTTCCTCGTTTCTTTAATGTCAAAGGCCATGTTAAAACTCCAAGTGCAATCTCAATCAATGATATTAAAGCTATAGTTCGTGCTTTATCGTTAATAAATAAGTTGGACTGATAACTGATGCACGATATAATATTAATTGAGTAAAGGGACTGAACCAAGGGAATGTCCGTCAAAGAAATAGTCTGCTGCTTTAACCGACCTGTAGGTAATGGTCTAGTCCCGTTGGCAACATCACCTATGATGCTGCGTAAAGGCAGGACCCCCTAAAAGAGATGCCACAGTACTTAAACAGCAAACTGACGAAGTATAAAACGAAAACAATCACTTTAAAATTCTGGCCAAACCAGGTAGAAATGAAATGACAGGCCACTTAGGGAAAACTGTTAGCGCCTTCCATTCATTCGACCCAATTTACTCAACAAAATCTTATTTTATAAATTCAATCAACTTTATGTGTCACTATCAATGCTGTTATCTAAGCCTGGCTGTGCTGCTGTTATGATATATTGTTCATGCACAAATGACAAATCAAAAATGTTGTTGAAAATAAAGTTTTGAAAGACGACCAAATTTAATAAAAAATAGTTTTGTTGTAAAAGACAAATCAATTTTCCAAAATGACACGGCTTTTACTTTGCCAATCATTCTATTTTTAAAGGTTTTATCATAGCAATGATGGCTAAAAGTACCTTACAACAATTTACTCGATTATACAAGGCTTCGCAGATGAACATGCTGGGCCAGATCAGATATGCAACGTGGCATTTAAGCAAAGCGAGAACAGATTTAAGATTACAGGTAGCACAACAGTTAATATTTACGTCATTAGAAAAGCTGTGCAACACTCGTTTTTCAACAGCAATTGAAATTTCAGGTTGATTCTCAAAAACAATACTACAACTGCGGTAATGCTCATTAACAGAAGTGACAAGCTGCTTTAAAAAAGTTTTTGTACTATTTGCTCCTTTTTCTTCGAAAAGTATGTTCCACTAACAAAAATTCTGAGATCGACTCGCTACGTGTGGATAAAAATCCAACAGAGCTTGATATCGCAGCAAGTTGCGAACCGTATTTTAAACACGATGGCACCCTGAGCGACAGCAACATTTCGAATTTTGAGCTTATTACCAAACGTACCCCCGGGTCTTGCTGCTTCAGATGTAAATGCCTGATGATCGTGAATGGCAATTTAATAGTGTAATTGCAAAGGAACAGTTGTCACACAACAGCCCACAACAAGTTAAACTGAAGTTAAGCGTTGTGGAAGTATCGAATGTCCTCAGCCTCATCTACTGAATTTGACGTTCATTTCATATTCGCC
>JGI24159J19872_10010621_pt1 | contig 12088 bp, 12 predicted proteins | sample Ectturendosymbi4_FD_19872 | JGI IMG/M metagenome (IMG submission 19872) | reverse complement strand
CCCCCCTGGCTGCGCCTTTGCGTGTAGGTAGTTTAAAATGGAAGAAATGGACGAAGTTGATAAGAACCATGAGATACACCTCAAGTTGCAATATGTGATGCTGTACGAAGTGGGACAAGTTTCAAGTCTTCAGAAAAAATATTATACAAGTAGCTTATACAAAGGGCGTAGCTGTTAAAATCGTAGCTGATGTCAGAATGGCCAAGATAGACCGCATATCATCAAGAGACGTGGCGGAAAATCTGCAATTGTTGATCAAGCCACGCGATAAGATTCGACCTGCCTGATGCTTAAGCGGATTTTTGAACTAATGTCTATTCTGGTTACCAGGTCAAAAGCACAAATCAATCCTGAGTAACAAGCAATTGGATCAAGTGAACGCTTTGAGGCAACTAAACGGAAGCAGGAAGATTTAACTCCCGACAAAATTTTTAAAAGAATGGCAATATCTGTTGTGGTGGCAAGTCCATCAGTGCGGGGGAAACCATAAAAAATATATGAAGTGCAGAGAAACAAACTTATTTAAACCAAACAATTTTTGCTAGCTACTGTTTATTGCGATTCCCAGCATAGGATGACGCTCACAGACATCAGCAGGTTAGTACAAAAAATGCTCTGCCATTTAGCTTTGAAGATACATGGGTTTGCTGTAAACCAGGAAAACAACGATTTCGCTCCAGTGTCCTCATCGTCCACCCAGTCCCGTCGCCACCGGGGGTCGTTTTGGTGGGTTTAACCTCCCAAACAAAGCTCCAAGACCCCAAAATGAATATGAAACACTATCAATCAGTGGAGTTTTACCAAATTTTCAAATGTCAAGCCCCCTGCACAAACGCAAAGATCTCCTACTGGAGACTTTCTGGCGACAGTTTTACGTCCACCAATTCCGATGATGATAAACTCAACTTGGAAACTTCTCGACAAGATGGAAAAATCAAAACACATTCGCTTAGAATCAATGAAACATCGTAATATTCTGGGTGTAACTACAATATTGTCCTGGTTAAGTTCGCACCCGTTTAATTTCGCAAAAAATTATGAAAAAATCTGGATTAAACTTGGTCAGCAATTTATTGGTATTTACAGCAAATCAAACATGACAACTTGTCAAAGATAATGTTAAACACGAAACATTATGGTGCTAAAGTTCAAGATTTAAACAAGTCATAAAGCGCCAGTTGGTACGTATTACTTTCTTTTACGTTTTGCTTCCACAATCACCACCCTTATTTTTCGCTGAAAGTGTTCGAAGGAATATTTGTAGTTCATCATAATCATCTCCTGCTTGCACATCAGGGCACAACCACTGATCCTTACCCTCAAGGACTTTAATGCACATAATTTATGCTCAAACTCACTGAAAATGAGATCGTTTTCTGCTGTTTCTCAACTATGTGCACAAGCTTCGCCAACCGCATGTTTCCAGCACCTCACTGAGATCATCCAAAAAAACAAAAAATCAAGTACTTCTCTGTCCACCACTCTGCCCTCTTACCGTCAAGAAAAAGTTGTTTCAATCTTCGGTATTCTTTAAATCAGCTAAACTAGGATGGTTCAAAATCACCGTGATGTTGATATAATTGTTCAACAATTTCCTTCCGCTCTGTAAATCTGCGGACAGACGCAACAACTTTTTTATTTTTATGTCTTCAGACATTAGAGCAGAATGTTTACATATAACCTCCCGCTTCGCACAGACTTTTCTCGCAACAGCCTCACTCCGTACTGTCGCGCGATGCTTCGTTAACTTGGATCAGTTGGATGGTTTGGCTGACTCAACTTAAGAGTCTAATCCCAATCCCTGCGACTCATTCAAACGCTTGGCTTTACCTAACATCGTTCGTGAAGTTGATAGCTCAACGTAAAGTGAATACTATACGCCTTGCTAAAAGGAATAGTCAGCTTTAATCAATGCATCAATCAGTCTCCAAACATTAGCCCAGCATCTTTTTGCTGATTCAGTAAAAGCACAATTGCTAAGTTCGCACAGACGGCTCAGAGTAACTTGTGTAACCGGGAGATTACTGTACCAGATTTAGAAACGCTTTCTTCTACTTTTGCATAAAGTGGAAAAAATCGGCCTTTCGTCATAACTGTGTGCTAGCCAGGTCGTAGATACGGGGGCATCCGGGGTGAGAGCCCAAAATTTTGTTTTGCCCAGAAAAATTTGTGTTAAACATGTGATATAAACAAGAATCTTGCCTCTTTAAAAGGTATTTTGCCCCAAACCTTAAAACCTGGCTACGGGCCTGTGCCGGGCCATACAACGCCACCCACCAATCGTTCAAGAGGTTTCAGAGATTGTCACTGCTCTTCCACAAACGCAAGTTGACGTAGAGCGGGCTCTTTTCCGCTTTACCCATGGTGAAGTCAGAGAGCATCGACAAGCTGTTTCCACCATAGTTGTCCTACACGTTAAAAGTAATGCTGTGTGGCTTGTTCTCTTTTGCTGCATCTGTCGCAAGTATTTCAACATAAGGAGTCACTTGATTTTATGAAACTTCCGTTTAAACCACAATGCTTGTTAACAACAGGTAAATCAATTGCAGCGCAACATTACATAAATCAGTTTGTTTAAACCGCAAGTATTGCTGTTGACACACTAAGATTAACAATGTTGCATTGTGCATGTTTTTTGAGACTGACAACTGCAAATCAAAATATTGCAATTTTCATTCAGAACTATTAAGGTTGGTCGTACCGCGTCTGTGTCTGGCAGCGATATTGCGCAGCGAAAAATTGCCCAACGATGTTGACTCCAAACATTGCCGTACATTGGTTTGGAACCCACTTACTTTCAGCACTAAACCACTACATGCGAGATGTGACCACAACCACAATGTCGCGGGACGCATTAATCTGCTAAATATTTCAGAGATTGAAGTACTTCTGCCGCTATAGAGTATATTGGCAACCCACTCAAGCATCCGGCCGAACTTGACGCCTTTTTACGACTTAGCAAATAGACTTGGCTGGCCTGAACTTCCAGTGACACCAAAAAACAGATGGTTCACGGTCATAGCTTAGTGATGCAAACGGACGCCGTGAGAGTTGGTATTGTTGACTCGTGATAAAGCTTCCAGGGAAAGCGATGCAGTGCAAGTGTAGGTCAAGTCATTGCATTGCAAACCAAGTAGTACCACAAAGATACCTAAGCATCCAAACGTTAGCTCCCTTACTTGCAATACACAACTAATAACATTTATGGGGTCAAGCACAAGTTCGCAATACTGCTGAAGCGCACGAGTTGCAACTTACAGCACGTCTGCTCCTGCATTTCGACGAAAACTTCATGCTGTTACCGTTGAAGGAGAGGCGAGCGTAACTGGATAAAAGCACGATGTGATCTGTAGGCAAAAACGCCTGCGATCTATAAGGTGTATCTCCAGCATGACGACTCACAAAGAAGACCAAAGTGTGTTTATTGATGGGAAGAGAAGATGCAAAGGAGTTTGTACAAACAGTAAAGGTGATGGATCGGTCAGAAAGAACTACCGAACACTGTGGACGGACACTGAACGCATGAAACAGAAATGTACAAGCGACGGTGAACGTCGTCGATCCATGTGCGCCTTTTACCAACCTATAGTGTTGGTGGTGACGCTGGAATTTAGTAAACACAGGATCTAACAGCAAACATCCTTTGCCTTCATCACGAGCAAACTCGCTTGGCTGATCGTGGGAAATCAAACAAGTATGAAAGTAAAACAACGACGACCGCAGAAAACCACGCTCCGCTCAGCACCATCGCAATCGCAGCACACAAGTTCGGGCATCGTCAAAAAACATACAAAAAGCAGTGGCGACAAAAATCGAATCCAGGCGCGGTTTACGTCGTCGACTGAGCACTTAAAACCAGTGGCGAAGCACCCAAGGTGGAAAACGAATGAAAAGTGAAAACAGCAGCAAGACCAAGACATTGCTTTCAATAGCAAGAACTCTCCTGTCTTAGATAAGGCACGACGCGCAGGGTTTTCGCTGAAAGGAGAAACGAAAGATATGATGATGCTGAAGAAGGGTTACAGTGGGCACCGACTGGTTGCGTCGAATCGACCATAAACATTAACGTCTGATAAAATTAAAAAAAGCTTACAGTAGGTTCTGACAGGGAGCGCTAAAATCAACGCCATACGGTCAGGCACAAGGAAGGTGTGTTGCAAGTTCGCTGATCCCTGGGGACTGAAACTCTAAATCTAATTTGTAACTAACGCAGATTGCGAAGGTTAAGGGCGTCCGCTATGCCGTGCATATCGGATAAAATGCTTGACGATTTGGTCATAAGGGTACAAAAACCGGCAGTTTCATCCGATGGCCAATTGAGCGAGCCCTATTTCTGGCAGATGTGACAATGAAGCGGTGTGAAAACATCGCAGCCACGAAACAGTTGGCCCCACCCACTCAAAATCGATGACGAGCACGTAGGCGCCTTATCGGTTGAGCAAACGCGGTAGATGTCGGAACATCGGTCACCAACAGCAAACGTGTCGCTATCAGTGGCGTGAAAGCGTCCAAGGATGAGAGCGGTGTTCCGCAAACAGCACCGTAGGTCCCTGGCAGACAAGTTGTGTGTTTACCGGTCGTCGCAATTTACGACCCGTGCAACTCCAACGCAGCCGAGAAGCTTAACACGCAATCAAGATGTCGGGGAGAGTCAATCACGTAATTTTGGCGTAGTTGCAACGCAAGTAGTTTGGAAACAAACTTTCATCAAATGAGCGATTCGACACCTGCTGACGTGCGCAGATGACAAGGAACTGCCAGATATTTGGCAAGTACTGCCGAGCAATATATTTGTGCGCACGATCATCTAATGTGGTGGCAAGCAATAGCGTTGATAATGGGACGACGTGATGTTCTTTTTTCCACAAGGAGACAACTGTGGTTTGAAATGTGCTATACCGAATAAAAGCTTTCCTAAACAGCCGCTAGCTGCGACGTTGTCTTTCACTCTTTCTTGGCCGTGAGTGTTCAGCTCATGCGTTAGGTACGAAAGTTATGACATAGGCAGGGAACAGTACGCCGGCAATTGTTGCAAAAGTCTCGGTGAAATTCAAATAAATGAAAAGTAGCAATCGTTTTTTGAGGATCGGCAAAACACAGCGCCATTGGTTTGAGGTTCCAGCATTCACCAACATCAAAGCACACAGGTTCTATAGTAAATTGGCGAACGCAAGTTCGTCTGTTTTTGATGCGAGAGCCAGCAGTGGGTCGTTCTCTTGATCCGTCGCATATACGGGAAGGGCAGACTGACCGTCTGGCGCAAGCTGCAAATAAATAAAAAACGATCAGTTTAGCATGCAAGCGTTTATCTAGTCACACCGTATAAAGATTTAGGAAAGTACCAGACAATGTCATGCTTGTCATTGAAGATCACGCGGAGAATCGTGAGCAGGCGAGCAGATAGGTTTAGGACTTCATTTCCTAAAACCACTTGAAGACTTCCAACCATTGTTGCGATAGCAGGCTACTTACTGAGAGTCAGAACGCATTTTAGCACAGGAGCAAATGTCACCCAAGGATATGTTTGTTACCACCAAACAGCAGTTTTTTGTTTTGCTGTGCAAACAACTCGCCAACATGTTTCGAAAAGCAGAAAGAGTAGAGACGATGCAGGCAATGTATTCCCACGAAGACATTTGAAATGCGGCCAAAGTCGACTAAAAGCGATTCTTAACAAAATTCTGACAAAAGGGTTGACGTCAGGCGGTCTGTCACGGCAGAGCAGGTCGGGAGTTAAGTCTGTGGGTGGGCTTGACGTTTTAGTCACGCTTGTGGCGGGCGATAAAAGATAATGAAAATGTATGGTGAGCCTCCACTCTGCGGTAAATGCCGCTCATACAAAGGCCCACTTCTCCCGTGATGGCCCACGCAACTTCCAGGACTAAGCCAGAACTGCGTCAAGGAACGTTTTTGTCGCAAGCGAGATTCGCACGAATCGAGTTGTAATTTGAGATGGCGAAGAGCAACACGGGCTTATCTGGAGATTTCGGCTACAGCCCTGCTACGACGTACTGACCACATAATAACTGTTTGTATTATGTGCCGAAGACATTCCGTGCACACCACGCACTCGATTCAACTGGAGAACCTGTGTCGAGAAAGTTGTGATTGCAACAATTTTTCTCCCACAGAAAAAAAAATTAACAGAACGTTCAGACGATATAGCATGGGCGCAAACAAAGAAACCGTTTGAGTAACGGTGATACAAATTTTCGGCTATTATTACGTCACGAACGATGTATGTCTCTACGGTTGGTCCGTTGTCGCCATTACTTCGCGAAGAGTTCACGGCTTTTAGCTCGATGGTTTATCCACGTGACCAGGATGTCCCGGGACAGATTGGCGAGGCTAGTCACAGTGCAGCGATGTCCAAACCAAATGGCTTACTGAGCCAAAAAGTATGTCACTATCTTAACCGGGGCCGCACATTGAATGGCTTACTTTGATTTACAAAACTAAAATTAGCTTGAACTAATACACTGAAAGTTTTCGAATCCTAACTGTCAGGGTTGCGGAGCCAGAGTCGTAAGGAGTCGGAGGTTTTTGGGTAGAGTCGGATTCCTAACAACACTGGGGGTCGGAGTCGGATTTTTTTTTCCGAATCCGGATGTCCAATTTGATCGTTTTTTAAATCACACTCTTAAACTGGGAATTCCTGTTGAAATGATACAGTTTCTTTTGAAACTTTTGTTGAAACAGAGATTTCTTGCTGTGCACCACGATTCCGTTGATTGTAACAGCCAAATTTCATTTCCTTTATGTCAAGGAGTCGGAAATTTTGGAAAGGTCGGAGTTGGAGTCGGATATTTTACCTCCGACTCCGCAACCCTGCTAACTGCAATGGTAACAAACGGATAAAGTGGCACTGAGTACAACCTGCATCAAAAACGTCAAACCCGAGATTATCAAAACAAGGACAGGTTGTCAGTATGCAGGATACTTTTATTAAACTGGGCCGCACAAAGCCCTCGACTGAGCCGCATGCGGCCCGCGCGCCGCGGGTTGGACATAGCTGTCCTAGTGGCTACACCCACGGGAAAGCGGCCCAGAGGTTGATCAAGGACCAGGTGCTTTGATTATATTTCCGACCTATCTTGGTCCCTAATTGATGTGGAGCCAGCAGAACCGTCAGGGATTGCTGAAAACCGTGAGAGAGTCCTCCTACGGCTGCTGCCCCTGCGACCCTCTCCATAGGAAAACCGGGTGTGAAAATGAATAATGAATGAAAAATTGCTCTATAAATCTTTTTCACAAAAATCATTACGCGAAAAAATCACAAAAAAACTATTAAAAATCTTTTTTCACACAAAAATTTTATTATTTGAAAAATTATGTCAACTGGCAAAATCTTTGAAACTGAAAAAAAGTTTATTCTCAAAAACATGAAGAAACAATTTAATGACGAATTATTTTTCGTTACTGAGCCCAACTACGCAAACGAAGTGTTTCCAGTTGACGTTTGTGAATAAACAATGCTGTGAATGCATGCTGCATGTTAGTTTTCACTGAAGTTTTTTTCATGCTAGTATTGGTGAACAAGTTAACCAGTACATAAAATTTTAATAAATTTGATTTAGATTTTCATTTTAACAAGTCTTTTATTGAGCTCTCACCAGAGCCCATTATCAGTCCTTAAAATGCAGTGAATGTAAAAGGGGCTGGGGTTTAACTACAGACCCCACTGGGAACTTACATTCCCCAAACTCCTGTCTGTATTTGTGCAATAAGCTTTAAGTAACCTCATAACCTATCCAGTAGTGGAAAATGAGGAGCAATCCTTATAATCTGAGCTATCTGCTGCTATAATTGGCAAATCTAAATCCTCCATAATTCTAGGAACAACCACCATTCTAATGCAGGTTAAGAACCGAACAGAAATGTACAAGGTCTGCAACAAACGCTATTAGAAACACGCATGATGACCTTTCCTCATACTTTTGGCCAAGTATTCCACGTTACACCTATGCCATTTATCCACTGTACTTAGACTAATGTAGCTGCAAGGTGGGAAATGCAAAGCCACCTTAGGAAATGTTTCATTGCTCCTGACATGTATTTTGCGCTTTCCACTTGTTGTAACAACAGGCATAATTTGAAATCAACTTAAGAAAAACACATGAGACTTCTTTGAGAGCACGCAAAGCAACATACCATAGATGAAACAAGGTTAGCGATGAATTATTACACAAAAAAATTGCAGTAAAAACGAACATGTGCATTTTAACATGGTTTATTCGTACCCAAACTTCAATGGGAAACGCTTCGTTGGTGGAGATGGAATCAGTGACGAAAAAAATCGTGATGGGAAATTTTAAAATATTTTCAGTTCGAGGGAATGTGTTAATCAGAACAATTTTTTTAAATTGTTGTTCTGAAAATGATTTTAGAGTGATTCTTTAAAATGTAAAAAAAAATTACATGGCGCAAACGGGCCACCATATAGGTCTATATGGGCTTTTCCAAGCTATAGGAGGACATCACATTGGGAGTGTAGAGCTCGACCAGTACATCGCCATGCCTATACAAATTGACCGATATAATGATGATGCCGGTGTATCGTATCGGCATATGTCCCATGTATATATCGGCAATATCGGCTAATGAAAGCCACAACGTCATTGTTTCGTTTGGCTGTTAGAAAGCCCAGGTTGTTACTTCTACTCTTATATTTTGAAGCTAAATTTTGTACAGTTCCTTACGCGGCGTAACCCTTCGACAACTTGAATTAGTGTACAGACCGGTACATAAGCGCCCCCAAAATAAACCGGTTATGGCGTAACATGCACTCGTAGTGAGTTTTCACAAGGTAAATAAACGACAGACAGGAACAAATGGCGGCTTGTGCTGTGGCGTTTGCTTGTTTTAGTGACTCAGGTCTGAGCGGCATTTGACGTTATACGGCTCTTCATCGTAACTTAAATTGTTAATGAATAAACCATTACTTTGAACGAATGCATATTTTTCCAGGTATTTCTTCAGTTGTGAGCTATATTGCATTGTATTTTATCTTAAACTGTGGTTTGGCTAATGCAAAAATATCGACATCGGTTATGGGCAACGAAAGACTACAAATATCGGTGTCGGCCCAAAGTTTTATCGGACGAGTTCTAGTTGGAACACTGTTAGTTGGCTGAAGGCTGAATGCGCGGAGTCGTAAATACTCTCAAGCCCATCCATATCATTAAGCAAGTAGTTGACAGTATTCAATTCAAGCTACCTCAACAAAAATGATTTCAAAGTAAACACCTTTTGCTTATCATTGGGACTTCAAGTAAATCTTTATTGTGACATGAATTCACAACATTGTCGATATTTCAAAGCTTATCAACTGGCAAAGTCAACAACAGTAAAATGCTGGACAGTCTAAAAATGAGTGCGTGCAAAATATCGCGTTAATGTGTGAAGACTTAGTATTGTGTATTTTTGGTTACATGCAGGATTTGCTTTATGAGCCTAAACGAGTCTGCAAAGATTTCTTGGCAAGGCTTCATAACCTATCACGAGTGTGAATGAAGCTAGCATGACTTGACAAAGAAGGTCGAGGAATTTCGAATTAAATAAACTTTTAGGTAGCTACTCACTAAGGAACTAATTATTTTTTCAAACTTATTCGGACAAACATATCATAACTCAATTTCACAGTGAAATCAGATACTTTAAAACAATGGAGGCGATTCTTCCAACACAAAAAAGAAAATTTCCCAGCATTTTAACCTGGTGATTGATGCCGACGCTTGTCAAGAAGAAAGGGATTTTTCTTATTCCGCTGTTCTGCAAAGATTTTTAAAACTTGTCTGCGCATAGCCAGAAAAACGCACCCCGGCAATGCCACACGCAACCAAGCCCGAAACAAGGTTTACTGGTCAGCAACGTTACCTGGTCGAGCGCTTTGGCAATTGTCTTCTTCACCCTGTGCATGGTGAGGCGGGCAGCTGGGTTGGCACACCAAGTTTCTTTCATGACCCGCGTTAAGAGGGTCATCGTCTGCGCAGAGAAGTAAAGACTTTTAATGAACAGCTCGCAACTTCCTGCGACGGCGCTAAGATGATGATGAATCGAACTTCAAAGTCAAAATGTGCAGCACTGACAATAGCGAATGTTCTGGTATCACCTGCTCATGTCAAACCAGCACACCTGTTAGCTAAACAACTTATCTAAGCTTTGGACAGGTGCCCGGCGAGTGAAAACCTCAGTGTGCTCATTTTTCACCGCACAACCTGCAAACACGACCGCAGGTGGATGTAGAAAGTCAATATTGCGAACGCACGCTACTTCTAGCAGTGGCGACCGATGAGATCAAACACAACGTTATCGCGCGCGCGCTCTTGAACACCGTTGGTAAGACGGCCGTTGCGCACAATGAGCTTAGGGCCAGCACCTCCACCAACGTGGCTGTGAACAAACACGCACTCAAAATTTATGACAAGTCCACGCACCGGATCAGAACTCCAGCAGTTTGGGATGACAGGCCGGTATTCGTCGATGCAGACGACCTTGCGCATTTCCTCAAAGCTGGGGTCGTAATTGACGACGTCATAATAGGGAGGCTTGTACTCTTCTGCGATGCCTATAACAACAGTGCACGATGCCGCAATGGAAAACACAAAAGTTGTCAGCGCGCAACTGCACTACGCGCCATTTTTGCCACCAAATTTTGCAAATAAACACACTATTTACTCAACGCTCCCACCCAGACAACTATTAATCAGTTACCGAAAATCTATTTTATGAATGGCATCAATATCGTGTCAGCAAACGCATGAAGTTTTTACAAGCGTGTAACGAGTCGGAAGTTCCCAAAATTTTTCTATATTTTTCGTCAAACCAACTTTAATTTAATGGCGTGCGTCACACCAAACATAAAATCAGATGAATTCTATAGAATGTGCACAATATTTTAAGGCGCTTTAGGAAGAAAGAAAATAAAATACCAATCACACCTATCCAAAATAGCCGAAAATCTTTCTTCGCACGATTTCCCGAAACGTTTATGTTCTATTGAAGACCGCACGTGCACTCAACTAGCAACCAACCAAAGCCTCCTAGAAAACATAGTGTGTCTATATCTAGGCCTTGAACCAGCACAACGCAACGCAAGGTTTCCCGTATAACCGTACGTTCTTCTCAGAATGTACACTACGCGGCGGTGTTCAGTTCATGCTTGGTCAAGCGTCACACGAGAAGTGCTAAGGCGCAGGCAGTTTCGTGAGCTGTTTTCTTTATTGCTTGACAATAGCAACATAGCTTGGCGGAAAGCTGCTTTATCGATGTCCTGCCATGGCTTTATCGATGCGCTCTAACGCACTTCCATGAAAAACAGCAACGAGGTTTGATGGTAAACCCCAAGTGGACCACCAATCCCGGTACGTGCGACCCGGAATTCAGACGTGCGCCTTGGTATGGACGACAGTTGCTTGCTCTGTGAGGTTGCTACATACTCGGTGCTACTGCCATCAACTTGATGCTTCATCACAACGCCAGCAAGTCACAATTTGCCAACGAGCAACTTGTAAGCAGCGCGATACTGCGAGGTTTAGGTGTTGAGCAAAAATATAATAAAAAGCTACAATATGACGCGCGAATCAACGGCGTCCGGAAACTGGAGCAACGAAAAACGCTTGTGCGAAACAAAGTTCCCGTCGAACTTCCTGCACGTAAGGCAGAATGCTCAGTAAAATACACAACAATACCGGTTTAACAGTAACAACATGCGGCTGCGTTTCCTTTCGCTACCTCCGGACGTGCATCTTTTGGCGAGTTCCCACAAGACAAGGCCGAAGGAATAAACATCGGCTTGTTTGAAGCACTCGAAGCCGTTTGTGTTCAACGTTTCGTCCAATACCTGCGAAGTAGACTTCTTCAGTCAGTGTCGTGCCCGCGTTTCTCCAACCGTTTCAAAACATTATAATATTTTAAAGCAAACATGCTTGAGCATAAGTCGCAAGAGGGGTAGGCATGCACCGTTAAAACCAGAGCACATCTGCAGGAAACGCTTGGAGCCTTCAAATAATAAAATCATCAAACAAGTATGCACCGCTCTACACTAGAGAAAAATAGATTTCCAGACTTTGCAGCTCAAGTTGCCACC
>JGI24159J19872_10010620_pt1 | contig 12088 bp, 8 predicted proteins | sample Ectturendosymbi4_FD_19872 | JGI IMG/M metagenome (IMG submission 19872) | reverse complement strand
TTTTGCATGTCTCTTTGTACATGTAGTCCTATTTAGTAGATACTAAACCTAAACTTTCATAAATTTAATAATTTTAATTGAATTGTATTCCATATTAATATTATAATAATGTAATGGGAATCCCATGGGGTGGGACAGGCATAAATTGCTATGGGATGGGACAGATAAATATGTCCCATGGACAACCCTGGGAAATAGTGATATCCAATTGCTCATACGTACCCAACAAAGATATTCAATACTGCTGTAAGTTTCGAAAATGGACGAAAGAAGCTTAGTTACAAAATATTGGAAAAAATAACTTCCATTAAGTAATTGTTTAAGTCCTTCCCCAGTTTCAAACAATTTTAAAGATTTCGTCGATGGTACATGTACTTTAGGTTTGTGATGCTTTTTCTCATTGATTTCAAACAGCATCTGCTTTAGTTACAAGCAACCACCTGAAACCCTACGTCTGGGATTGCACTGATGCTGTCAGTTCCGGAGGTTTGAATTCGCAACCGAACAGTTTGCACGCTAAGGCTTTTAAAGATATCAAAGAAAAAAAAGTTAATTTTTTAATGTCATCTTCTTATGCTTGATCCCATATGATCCCTATATTTATATTGGGAAGGCTTTTAACGTGCTTTCTGCTTGTAGTTCCCCATCCGGAAGCTCAACTTGTTGCATGGCGGCGTAGGCTACGTATTCCAGCCGCGCCATCAGCACAAAAGCTAGTCAGGAGCGGCATTTGATTCATGAAAATTAACAAGCACTCAAGCGACTGAAAATCTGCTCTTAAGACAATACTTTTTATCAGAAAGCAAACGTCCTAAAATGATTTTAAGCTACGCATCGTACGCTTTTACAATCATTCATTTCTTAATTGGTCTTTTAATAGTTTTTGTAAGGTTCTTTCTGCAATTCGTAAAACGTCTTAAATGTTTTCTATTTTTCTTCCTTGTACGGAACGCAAAAAGATTATGTCGAATGTCGACAGGAGGCTGTTGCAAGTTTAGTGTCGATCCATTATTCAGCTCAGCAGCGTGGCTCCTCAAAGCAGACGTCAACTTTTATATAAGTCGCTCAAATGTTTGCAGTGAAATGCCCACCATTCGCCATCATGGACTTCGTTTTGGTTTTGGATTCGTCCTCATCCGTAGGACTTTCCAACTGGAACAGAATGAAGAACTTTTCGAAAAGCTTTCTGTCGTAAGTCGTCGTTTCTACCTTCGTAGTGTTGCACCACTGGGCGGAGTTTCCCTGAAATGAAACCTGACAAGTTCACTTTTGGAAAGCAGTGTAATGCAATACGGTCAAAACATCAAACCGGACGACAGTCACAAAGAAACAAATTACGCTCTTTTGTTTTTGCAGTGCGTTTAATGTGAGACGCGACTCAAGCAGATATGGAATATTCAGATACAACGCAGTCGTAGACCGAGAAACAGCTGTAAGTACACTGTGATGAACACCTAGATGCGAAATCAAGCTATTAGACATCGCGCGGCAGTACCTGCAATCAGCTAGATAACTCCCATAAAGCGAAAAGGAAAGCAAAGTTTTTCTGTACCTATACATGTGCCATTTTAAAATTAATGACACAAGATATATTTTTACTAAGGTTTAAATAATTCAATCGCGTGGAGTAATTGTTTGCACTAATCACGCCACGAGCTAATAGTTATAACTGTACTAAGGCCCATCCAGTCTTATAGACCAGGGCTACTCAAATGGCGGACCGCGGTCTGAATCTGGACCTTTGGATGACGACGGCCGGACCTCGTCAGCCTCTCAAAGGTGTATTCTATACCCAGCAATTTTTATCCCAAAATTTTGCGCTTTTGGTCGTACTTCTAAAGCATTTACTCCTCGCCAACTTTGTGATTGTCGATTAAGCTGTTGTTCAGCTAAATTGCGGTGCACACCTGAGTTGGGCAAGCTATGATTTTTTGGTTCAAAGTAATTGTTTCGTCATAATTGTTCAACAATAGCTCGTCACTATAATGTCTATCCTGGTGAAAATAGTGGATTCAAGGCTAGAATATAGCAACGAAACCTTTTCTTTCCGCAAACAATAAAATTATACAAATTTATTTGTGCACAGTTGTGAAAGATGCTTGAGTAAGGGAAGAGTTTTGCAGAGATTTTGATCCCTTAGGAAATATTTTTTATTTTTTTGCGGGAAATCAACAAGATGTGAAGAAAAGCAAAGGCATTTTCAGCTTTTTTCGGAAATAATAAAGAAAGGGAAACTGTTGAATTTTCGGCTGACATAATGTAACACCTCAACGACTTGAATGTAAAACTTCAAGGAGAAAACCATAGTCTACTACTCTTGATTTGATCACTACTACTTCCCCTTTCAAGAAAAAGTTTAATATCTTCAAACAAGTCATTCAAAACGAACTTAGTCATTTTTCGAGGCATTTGGGGAAAATAAAAGCAAGAAGATTCCAGATATATTAAACTTATTGAAAAGTTGATTATCAACATTGTCGAACAGTTTGGCGACTTTCTTTTCGAAAACAGTTGCTGCTCTTTCCTCAAAACGCTTTTTACTGACAGACATTACCGAATTCTCAGCTGAAGCAAAAAGACACATGCACATGTGTGCATCGAAGATGAAGTGGAAATTTTTATAGGTACCGGAGCTCTGCTAGACATCTTCGCTTATATTTGTAGGCAACGACCCATCATTCACTGCATTCACTGATGAAAGTGGCGGAGCGGAGCTCCAGCAGCTTGACACCACTGGTGTGAACGCAGTCAAAACTCAACTGGAATTAATTGAATTCCAATAGAATGTAGCAGTGAAAGAAATATTTTTGATGGCACACCTGAGAACTTCTTGTCTAAGGAAGGTATCTCCAAATTTTTTTCCACTCCTTGCAAATGTTCAGTGGAAATTCTTACGGTGTTTGTGTCTACCTGCTGCTGCTGGAGGGGCGATCTGTCCCCTCCTGCCAGCTACAGTAAATGTAAAACTCGGGCTCCCACTTGGCTTATACTTCAGTTTTAGTATTCTTTTGGTTTTCAGTAGTTTTTTTGCGTTTTTAGGAGTATTTGTTGGTGATTTAGGGTTTTTTTAGTATAGCTATCCACATCCGGATTCACCGTCATTTCTCAGGGTTTTTCTGAATGTAAGTGGGCAGTGGACCTTTTTCAGCTACGTTTTCCCTCCTGGCCTAAACATCCAGTTACGCCACTGACTCCTGACAGTCCGCACTGTCAAAAAAGAAGCTCATAAAGAACAAGTATCGCATCTGTATCACGAATAAAACCTTGACTATTACATTCTATTCACTGTCACTACCTTAGAACAAAAATTTTGGTAACTCCCAAGAAGCACAAAATGCCATTGCTCCCACCAGCAGAACAATAAATAACGCTGACAGCGTTTGTTAATATCTGTATCCATTTATCAGATTTTGTATATCTATATACAGTACAATCGTATTAAATTCTCATTTTACGTTTTTTGTTAGAAAAATCCAAGACATGTCGCATTTGCATGATTTTATGGGAGTGACCGGACCTCGAAAAATTTTGACATTTGTAACCCTTTTTTAAAATAATTATTAAGCGAACAGTGAATTAAGGTGATGCTGAGGTTCCCATAGCTCAGTCGCACGTACTTCATCCTCCAAGAAGGAGTACATCAGATGTCCGAAGTGACATGACATGCAAACTCCCCACAAGTGTCTTTGAAACCAGGNTTGTGGAGCGGGAGCCCAAGCAATTTTGGATGGCTGGAGTCGAACCCGGAGACAAAATCTTTTTGATGGTGGAGCTGGAGCCGGAGCCTGAAATTTAGGTTCCGGTTTCACTACCTTAGGTAGTGGAACAAGCAAGTTGTACAAATAATACAATGGTTTTCCGTTTTCAACGGACCTAATCATTGTGAAGCCGGAGCCAAACACTTCTGGATGTTGGCGCCAGCATAGCCGGAACTGGAGCCAAACAGCTTGCATGTCTGGAGCTGGAGCCTGAAATTTGAGTTTCTGCTCCACAGCCCTGCTTCAAACCGTGCTGCCAGGCAAAATGGTTCCACTATACCAATTTGCAAGATCTTGTAAGAGCCGGTCCAGAGACTAAATCCAGACCAGACGTACCAGCAACGAAGCGCACGTACTAATCTCTAGGCCGCGGCGTGATAATGATAACAGTCAAGAGAAACCAGGCGAGTCACAAGCTTGAATGTTATTACAGTTAATTGTTCTAAAAATCAGACAGCATTCAGCTGACTCCTGAAAGGTGCTTTTTATATTTTAGAAGACTCCCTTGCAGCAGCTTTCTTGAGAATCCTAGCTCCTAAGGCTTTTTGAAAGCCATAAAAATTAACTTGCAGATTGTTCTTATGTCGAGAGTTTAATGGTTGTTTTCAAGATGTGTAAATGACACATGGCGAGACAAACAGTGTTACAACAGATCACAACAGTTCAAATCTTGGCGATTGCGAAGATCACTATATGATAACACAAATTCCAAGCATCATCCATTTGCTTCAAAACGTTAAAGTTTTAAAAAAGCACCTCAGTGCAAAACCTCATTTGCACAGAAATATTTACTAAACGAGAACGGACAGTCAATACTGAAGATGAAGAACCTGTGGCTTAAAGGTAGGCATAAATATTTGAAGTCACTCTCAAGTAAACCTTCATAACCAAATTTTTCGGTATAACCTTATGTGCAGATGTGCTTTTCATTGTTGTGGTAAAGCAGCAGCTTTTTTCCAATGTTGCATCGCTTTAAAAAAAGGAAATATTGACTGCCGTCACCAAACGTTTCTCACAACAAACTTGGTGAAAGTTCTGGTCCAAGTTTATCAAAACAAACTGAGGAAATTCCATATATAGAAAATGAGAATAGTTTGCAAAGTTGTGTTTTGTTTTATAAAGATTTTTCTCAACGACCATCCTGAGAGTAAGGAGGACGTTCTTCGAGCTTTTGACAATATACCGTATAATGGAGAAGGTGAGAGGACAGTACAACAAGTGACGTGATACTAGTGTCGAATGAAGTTGGTTACTTTATTAATGCGATGAAAAATGTTAGCTCAAGCTTCAGTTACAGCCGGCATGCTTCTTTATATGTCATTTTCATAATCAGGAAACTTCGTTTTTCTGCTTTAAGTTTCTTTCAAATAATTTCAAGAACTGCTTCAAGCTACATCATGGAAATTTCGCCTGAAAAACTTTGTCATGCTCAACCAGGACTCATCTTTTTTCAATTGCTGAGCTTTGAGGCTTACACACTGCGCACGGGCTTGTTCTGACCAAGCCACTGATCAGTCAGCATTGTTGTCGCTGTCCGATGAGCTGGTTTCAAAAACGGGTGCGGTGGTGTCACGAAGTTTAGTCTAAGTTCTTGTCACTTGGTAACAGTCATCACCAAAACACAAAATCTGCTTTTAAATTATAAAGCTTCCTGGTTCAGTTTAGTTAAAACTGTCGTTTTTTATAATTAAGAGATTAATGACATTTTAAAAAATTTCGTGCATTTGGCCTAATTAATAATTGGAAATGGATATTCCTTTTTTAGGCATTTATTGAAAATGTAAAACAATTTGGGGAAGTGCTGTGAAAAAACTTCATTGATATTTTACTCTCCTTGTTTCTCCTATCATATATTGTTTTACAGGAATAGTTGGTTTTATTCATAAACGCAACCCTCCGTTTGGTGGTTGGCCCTTGCAGTAGGCAAAACTGGATAAGTGCACGATTTCGATAAATGCTTTATTAAGTTTTATATTAAGACCCAAAACAAGAAATTTCGAAGGTTGGTGTATTTCTAGCATTTGTTTACGAACGTTAGTCAGATTTTTTTCATGTTGAAAACGTTGAAGTCCTGCCGAGCCATAATTTTGGCTCGCACATATTCGGCCGTAACTCGCCAAATGGATAGAGCTACAGAGCTGTTCAAACCCTATAAAAATGTGGAAACCTTGTAGCTTCGATAAAAACAAAAATTGATTTGAAATGTTTGGATTTGAACTGTTTTTAGGGTGACGACACAACTGGGCAGGTCAAGGGTGTTTTGGATGACGTCTTCGTAGCCTAAGAAAAAATTCAAGAAGCGGTTCTTTGTTTTTCTATAAACTATAGGCAAAAATCCGCATCATTGGAACCCTTGATTGGCCACCTGGCGTTAGTGGTTGGCAAGTTAAGGCCAAACTCTACACTTTTGGAAAATTTCCAAATATACTTTGGTAATGAGGGTGAATACTTATTCCAGAGTTTAAAACTGTAAGATTCCGAAATGTTAGTTTAATGCTTCTTGTGCGAGTATTTACATGATCAGTTAACAACACAAACGCTTGCTTGTTTGATGTTGGTGACTCGATTCAAAACCACTAGGACGCATTGCTCCAGCTGCGTGCCTCCCTGAAAACATGTGTATCCGCCTGTTTCAAATACTGCAGATGGCGCTCTTTACATGTCATTATTTTAACATTTTTGTAACACTTGNGTACAGTGTTGAGAGGCTGATGTAGGTGATGGTGAGTTTTTCAATGTTTTTTCACTCTCAGTAGTGACTGTGTGTTTGTACACATGCGCCTCTTTTGTGTTGCTTAGTACGTAAACGATTTCCGTATTCCTTGTTTTCTACCGCTATCTATGTGATATGATTTTTGGATGTGAGATAAAATATTGATAAAGAAAACAACACCACAATAATTGTATAATTACTTCATTGAATTTTTTTAGGCACATACACTGGTAACGCCCTCAATTTCACTGCTGACGTGATGCTGAGAAGAGGCAATCGAGAAGCAGCGACTGACATTGTTCTACTTATCACTGATGGAAAATCACAGGATAACGTAGTTCTGCCTGCAAAGCGTGTTCGTGACGCAGGAGCATTGGTTTGTATACTTTTTAAAGTTGGATTGCAGCGTCACTGGGCAAAAATTGTTCCAACGAAATATTAACCGAGCCAAAAGCCATAATCAGTGTATTTAATAATAATTAAATTGTCAAGAGGCTGCATGAATTTCTGCACTTGTACGCTTTTAAAGCTTACTTTTAAGAAAACTATTTCCAGTCATTCAACGTCTGCACAAGGTAGCTATATAGCATTTGGGATAATGTAAAGACATTGCTGCTCTCACATTTTGCAACCATTTGTGAAAACTACGAACAATTCAGCCAATATTTACAACGGCTTTACCTTTTCAAAACACTTCCTGGGCATATCCTTCTGTTTTTGTCATAACATTGACAAATTTAGCAATATGTCGTGTATTTTTGCCCAGAAATTACAGGGGTGTAGGCTTTATCGTGGAAATTAAACGGAAAGTTTTTTCGGCCGTTACAAATACACGACTGCTGATTATAAAATGAAACTTCGTTTTTGGCATCGCTTTGATGCCAAATGCAACGTACTCAAAGTGTTGTATGAGATCCCTTCTATTGGTGGGTAATCCAACTTCAAATTTTTTTACAACGCAGCTGTACGTTTTACCTGTGAGACCACCAAGAGGAGATTTGGACATGGATCAGATAGAATCGATGGTTACCAGCCCAACGTTTGTCCTAAGAGATGCAGTCATAAAAGGCTTCGCTGCTCTGGATCAAAACTTCGCTAATAAGATTTTGTCGATATTGTGTACGAACCCATGCGAAAACCCATTCCACGAACACACTAAACGAGACCGGGCCCGTCACTTGCATGACCAGTTACAGCAGAGAGTTCGTGCGCTTGTCTGAAATTTGGATGATCTGCATCTTTCTCGCTTGCTTTGTAAACCCGAAATGTAAAACCCGAAGTCATTTCAGCGGACCATAATGCGTGCCTGACAAAGCGTGAAATGTTAGTTAAAAGCATGGCTTTTCTTTGAAAGTCGTCAATGCCTCGAGCCATACAGTAGCATACGCTATTCAACCATGCAACATAGCAGGTCGCTTTACCGAGTGGCAGTTCAGCAACAATAAAAATTCACGGCACCGGTCTTCTTTTGATTCAGAAAAACTGGACTGAATTTAGTTTGTTGAATCAGTTTGTTACCAGTCTTTTTCCTTTTTGGATCAAACCAGTCCCAGCGTTTCTCTTTCCTACCAACGTTTATGATACCAATTAAACAGAAAAAATCTATTGAATGATTACTCCTGGTGTATTTTACCTCCTATAGCTTCTGCGTCTAAGCTTTATTGGAGCAAGCATTAATTAGTCTTTACCAGGCCCGTAACCACCATGGGACACCAGTGGGGACAAAGAGTTTTCTGAGAGGGGCCCAAATTATCTAAACCATTCATTGTAGTTTCAAATTATGTCAAACAGATTTTTCCAGGGGAGGAGAAAAATTGTCTATGGGGGGCGAAGGTCACCCCACTAGCGACCGTCCTGGTCTCCACCTAATATGAAGCCAAAAAGCTGCGACACCGAAAACACCTCTTGCCCACTGCTGCATGTCAGCCCTGCCTCAGGGAGTGAACTTGGGTTAAAAGGTTCTCTGACTCCCGTGATCCATCTACCTAATACGACACTTCCTAGTTTTAGGCCTGCTACAGAGACAAAGAATTCTACCCAGGAGCGGCCTAATTCTCTCCTGTCACCGCAGTGTGGGAAGCAGAGATGAGCATGGATCAGGACTGGATCGGACTGGATCAGGACTGAAGCCAATTTTGGCTGGATCAGGACCGGATCGGACTGCAATTTTTTTGAAAATTGGCGGATCAGGACTGGATCGGACTGAGAAAGTTTTTTATGTTTTTCTGTGATTATTCTGAACATATCAAAACTCTTAGTTGTGATCCGATTTCACAGATTTGCTAAATGGCAGTGTATATTTTGCCATCAATGGCAAAAGCTCTGCTGGGACTATCTTACAATTCGAACTGTTTCCGCCTTCGTCCACATGCAAGGTTGAATTCTAGTAACAACGTTAACATCTTTGAGTGGTTAGTGTCTATGACTGCTGTGTGAGTGTTCGTTGGTTCTGCTCTCACCCTTTCCTTTGGCCTAACCAATAGAGATTATAATAATAATATTTTATTGCGGACTCATGGTCCATATCACAGACACAAGATCACAAAAAGCGGTTAGCTATACATCAGTGCACATTACAAAAACGGTGTTTGCACATGATCAACATTGAGAGGAGCAAAGTGCTTTATCCTCACCACAACTGTATCGTCATTCGCAAGAGCACAGAAAATGGATAACCATACAGTAGCGCATGTAGGAGTGCGGTGGCTGCTACATGCGGCGGGCTAAGTATAATATCCCCAGTAGCACGAAAGCTACTGGGAGCTCCCTTTAGCCTAGTGCTTAAGTGCGCAGGCAAGCCGCTTCACGCATCACACAACCGTTGGTAGTACGTGTCCAACCTTGAGGAGCAAAACACTTGCCCGGTAAGAAGCATATTTCAAGCGTAGGCATGCCGCTAATTGCCGTCGCCAAAATAAAAAAAAAACATTTCTTGGCACATCTCGTGCTATTTTTTAAAGTTCAGTGAGATATTTTCAATAACTGCCATAAGCTATAGCCCAGTCATTAGTTGGGCCTATCAACAAGTTTTGGCGGTTGAAGTGAAGAACTTTGCAAAGATAACTTTTCTCAGTTTCAATACAGCTGCTGTTTTCTGCATGACGTAATGGTGCCGGTAAATGATGTTCTTGAAGCGGGGTAGTGCAGTTTGTACATTTTCGTGGGTAAGTTTGAGCTCAGATTGTAGGTTTCAACTGCAAGTAGAGTGAATAAGAGCCAGCCGATAGGCAACGTGGGTTTCATAAAGTCGCCTTTGTTCAACAGTGCATTTTAAACATTGGCAGTCATAGAAAAAGTCATTTCAACAAGAAAAGTTTGAAAAAGGTGTTTCTCTCATTGTGATGAATTTGAGGCAAGAACATTTGTCTGAAAACCTAACGCGAGGATGAACGATATGTTCAGATATGATTGTGGTTAACGCTTTCATTAAAAAGAGCGTTAATCGAAATGGTTGTACAGCTTGGCATAGGCGTAGCCAGGGAGGGCCAAAAGGGCCATGACCCCCCCAAATGTTTAAAAAATATAGTCATTTTGTGCTTGGAGAGGCGTTTTTCTAAACAAAATAGTGTTATTCGCCTAAAATCAAATATTTTGTCCCCCCCCCAATTTTTGGGCTGGCTTACGCCACTGCAGCTTGGCAATCGCTGCACTGAATAAAGTTGTTCATCGCAAAAACCGTCGAACATAAGACGTTCTAATCACTGCTGAGCATCCAAAAGGCCTAATTGTCACAGCTGGCATGGTTTGGTAAAACAGTTTTCGAAATAAACGTCTGTTGGTAACCAATCCCGTCGCCACCGGGGCGTTGGTGGGCTTAACCCCCAAAAAAGCTACAAATCCCCCAAAATTAAAATACGAAGCACTATAAATCAGTGGATTTTTTGTCAAATTTTAGAATGTCAGTCCCCTTGCACAAACGCAGTCTCCCAATTGACGAAAATAGTATCCTTCTGGTGATGATTCTGTTGGAAGCCAACAAAGGCAAGGAATAACACTATGCATGTGTAATTGGAAGAGGTCCAACACAACAGCTAGGCCAAGTGCGCAGGTCACGGTGAAGACTGCAAGCAAGCGCTTCTCAACCAAAACCTGTTTTAAACCTGTTTAAAATATTTTTTCAAAATGGGTCCCTGCACCCAGTGTTTTTTTAAGGTTTATGAAAGGGTGTCGTGGTTGAGCTTTAGGGTGTCAACACCATTTTCCCTTCTATAGTATGCCTGATACTTTTAACTGATTTTCACAAAAACGCAAATTCCCGTCCAGATATGCTGATTTGAATACGACATTTACTTTTGGTAAACAAACTAGACAATTTCATAAATAGAAAGGTTCAATGTAGGCTTACATACTCATNCATTCACTCATTTTGGTGCCCGCTTTTCCTTTGGGGACAGTCGCGGGGAAAACAGCCCGAAATACCTCACAATCATCAGAATGCAATTTCAGATAGTTCTGCTGTTTCCACACCAAGACGGGACCAAGCAAGGGCAGAGATACAGTAACGCCACCTGGGCCGCTTTCCAGTGGGTATATAGACTGTAGCCCGAAGGACTTAGTTCACCATTCTTTCCTGGGACATTCTGGATATACATGGCCGAACTAACATAGCTGGGATCTCTCGATTCGGAGAGATGGCTTGACATTCCGGGCTTTACGGATTTCAGACCTGTGCTCCTTGTCACGAAGTGTCACACCGTGGACTCTTCGCAAATATCCCATCGCTGCCGTCTGTTCTTTTGTCAGTGTTCTTTCAGTGGTCACCTAAGGTTCATGACCACAGGTGAGGATCGGAACAAACACCGATTAAAAAACTGACAGCTTTGCGGTCTTTAAAAGCACCCACTTCGTCACCACGAAGCCATAAGTCTCACGCAGAAGGCAGAACTTCGTTAGCTTTACTAATCCGTGTATCAATCCCTTCGTTCCGACTTCCATCACTCGTGAATACCACCCAAAGGTACTTGAACGTCTTCACCTGCTGCAGTGTATTTTCGCTCACGTGCAGAATACACTGCTTTGGGCGTCTTGTGAGACACAACACCTCAATTTTTTTAGTGCTGATTTTCGTTCCTGCATGGTCGCACGCAGCAGAAAATCGATCAAATGCGTGCTGAAGACCCTGTTGAGAAGATACACCCATGCAGTACCAATTCGTCCGCAAAAAGCAAATGGTTCATCCTGCAGCTCCCACCGTGACATCCTCGTCGACGCGTCTGTGACTGTCTTTCCAATTCGTATAGACCAGGGCTCTCCAAAATTTTTGGGAGAGGACCACATATGCTATTACAAAATAGTTTGAGGGTCGGATATCTTGCGTAATGTTATTTTTTCGGGATATGTTGCATTCTGCCAAATCAACACGTTTTTCGTAAATATATTATTTTCTCATTATTGGCAAAATGTATTGCGGCCAGGTGGAATGGCTTCACAGGTTGGATTTGGCCCGCCAGCCGTTGTGTAGAGAGCACTGATATAGACAGAGGAGTGGTGACAGCACACACCATTACCTATGTCCAACACCAACGCTGAACGGTTGTGATTTACCTCCGTCGACACGGACACAATTTTCTGAGCAGGAATACAGTTACTTGACGGCCAGCAAGAGGCACCAGTCAAC
>JGI24159J19872_10010617_pt1 | contig 12089 bp, 5 predicted proteins | sample Ectturendosymbi4_FD_19872 | JGI IMG/M metagenome (IMG submission 19872) | reverse complement strand
TTTTATTATTCAGGAGTTTTGAGCAACCTGTGCTTGTCCTGAAAAACAGAGGGTGCCCTGATATTTTTCACTGTATTGAATATATTTTTTATTATTCTGGATTTTTGAGTAACCTGTGATTGCCCTGAAAACAGAGTTGCCCTGATATTATTCACTGTATTGAACGTGTATTTTTTATCATTCATGATTTTTGAGCAACTTGAGCTTGCCCTGATAAACAGAGGGTGCCCTGGAATTTTTCACTGTGCTGAAATATATTTTATTATTCAGGATTTTTGAGCAACTTGCAGTTGCCCTGAAAACAGAGTTTGCCCTGAACTTTTTCAAGCCCTGGGGGTCGGAAGCCCCCCGACCCCCGCCTCGTACGCCTATGAGGTCTGCTATCAGTGCAGTCTGTGAGTTCGCTCCGCAGTACGTCTGCATCTTAGTTTTGCAACGCCAAGGTAAGTGGAATGAGTTTTTGTCGGAACTAATGACCCTGATTGAACCACATTGCACCGTGTGAAAAGCTATAGAAACATTTGTACGTTAGTAGGGTCGTAAAGAGGTTAGATGGGGCCCAGGGCAAGAAGCAAGTTTGGCGCCTCCATGTTCGAACCTGAGGTCTTTCGGAAGCAAATGTTCTCCATTGAAGAAAGTACTTGTGACATTGTCAGGATTTTTCGGTGCCCTCCGCAGTGATTCCGTGCCCCCATAGTGATTCGGCGCCCGGGGAATCGTGCCCCCCTCGTTACGCCCCTGTACAGGCCCGTAGCCAGGTTTCAAGATTTGGTGGAGCACAATATATTTTTAGGGGGGCACGATTTTTGCTTTTACTCTATGTTTAAAACAATTTTTTGTGGGTGCAACAGAATTTGGGGCTGGGCACAAAAGAAACATAGAGGGGGACTGCCCCCGAATGCCCTCCCGTGGCTACGGGCCTGCCCCTGTATGTTAGCAAACAACTTGCCGGTTTCTGACAAAAATGCATTGAGCATGCCAGTTTCTTTTTCGGTCATGGACCGAATTGTTTTTTCATGACCAAAAAATATTAAGTCAGTCATAATGTCCTAAAAAGTAGGCTAGTGAATACTGTTACGATGAATTTTAAATACTATTATGGGACAAATGACCGAGATGTCTTAGCGAAAAAAACAGGAGCGTGCTCCAGTAGCCCAAGTAATTGTGACCAAACAAAGAAAATCTTCAACACCTCACTCCGTCAACGGGGACAGCAGCACGACGCGCCTCAACAAACCATGGTACTCAGCAGTCAGTTCTAAAGCAGATACATCGGCAAAATACCACCTACCTACAGCTTGATAGAACGTTGTTTGGCTGTACGCGGTCATGACAATTTTTATTCAACGGTGCAATAATTGCAGTTCTAAATTTGAAAGGAGTACGGCGCCTATCGCCCCTCCTGGTTACGCACCTGGCAACAGTGACTGATGGCCATATCGTTTTGTCTTGATCCTTTTAATACAAGTGCAAACCCGTGGAAAGCTCGCGCCAGCCACGAAAAGACAAATTTGGCATGGTTAGCAACATCTGCAACCAACAGCACAATGCGTAGCTTATTGGCTAGATCAGGGGTCTCCAAACTACGGCCAGCGAATAAATTTTGTCATTGATGAAAAAAATAATATACCGTATTAACGAAAATTTGTTGATTTGGTAGAATATAACATAACCCGAAACAATCACATACGTAAGACGTCCGGCCTGACTGCCCCTACGTGTTTTGAACAGTGTGTCACACCTTTTCTTCATAATCTGGGCTAGTGAGATTGATGTTTTTTCCTCACATCAGCAGTCCAGTGTCAAAATACGTGAAACAGTATTAAACGCTTGATTGCGATTCTACTTACAGTAGTGGCGTTAAATGCATTTTAGGGCAATATGCTTTCAAGCCCATTGTGAACATGTCATGTGATTATGAGATCGCTTTTCACGATAGCCAGCAGAGCTACCTGAAATGGGAGTAACATCATTGCAAGTGTCTTTCATTATTTTTTGTTTGTGAATTGCCGCTTCAGCAATAAATATGCTTTCCATGTGCATGTAACTGCACAAGCTTCGTCTGGAAGTGTGATGGTCATTTTGCTGTTTATTCGGCTCTTAACTTGGAAATTGAGTTGTCACTTCCTAGTGTAAGAACCATTCTACTTCTAAGCAGTTCGGAATACTTTAAGACATCGTTTTTTTCCGATCTGCCGATATCCAAAAGAGCGTCAGACACTATCGCACAGCATGCTTAGGGAAGTGGTCTTCAAGTCCCGGGCCGCGAAATTACAAAATGTATACTGGTGGTGACACCACTCGCTTTCTGAACTTGTGATTGGTCGATTCTTCCCATAGAAACACTTTTGCGAGAGTGTTCCCAGGCCACGGTAAAATTGCCAAGTGTTGACCGGTCCGCGGCTACAAAAAGGTTGGGGAGCACTGGTTTAGTGTATATCTTTCAAACACTTATTGTAGATATAAAAGATTGTTTCGGACACCCATAGCATTCTCAGTTATGTGTTGCTTGTGAAAAATAGGACCTATGTTTTTGGACATGCTTTAAACTTTTTGTGAATTAATGATAAAAGGCGATTTTAAACTTTGGTGATTCCTGAAAGATCGCATAGCTCGACCAACAAAAATAGTCACTTTCGTGACCTGAAAAAGGTAACCACTTTTGTGTGATACCCAACGATTGTTGCAGAGAAGCTGGGGTATTTAAACAAGTGAATACTTTTTGGCGTATTTAACTGTCCCCCCCAAACACCTTGTCTGGATCCGCCACTGGTTCCAACCATGAATTCAATCTTGACACAGAGACAAATAGACTGTTGATAGCCAACTAGCTTCATCAAAATATTCTTACTACAAAGCAAATAAAAAAAAAGTCATCTGCCAAAAGACTGGTGACTACTGACTTATCCGTTTTTGTGGTAGCTTATGGAGATTTTGTGACTGTGGTGTAACCATTACAATGTTATGCAACCACTATTACGAATGTAATGCCCATCTGCAGCGTGGATAGGGTGAGGACTATTCAATGCAGTATGCAAACAGCAACGAGGTTTCGGCGCCAGTTACACCTAAAGTAGCATAGCAGCGTCGCAGATAGATGTACATCGGCGTTTAGGGCGTGTACCTGATAGCAAGATGTAACAGCAGGCATAAAACTTATTTTGCAGAATATTCTCAACCAAGTCGTTCATTTTAATATTTACACTGAATTTCCTCTGATTGATCCTCAAAAGCTGACTTTTCAACCTTGCGTTGATTTATGACTGTCTTGTCATAAGCGAAACACGCACTAAGTCTAAACCTAAAAAGATTCAGAGAAATAGACAATCAGCAATATAATTGAAGCCCTGGTGACGGGAAGAGTTACAAGCTACCAGTAACAATCAAACGCAGCTTTGTAAGTAGCTATAAATGAAACAAATTGTTCGAGCGACATAGGCACCTTCGACTCCTTCCGAAGCAAATTCTTTGCCAAAGTTATTTCATGTTTTGAATAATTTTCACCNAATGAATATGATTTGCGAATTCTTGCAAGTGTTTTTCTGATAGACATGTTTGACCTCCGGGGCAAAAAGCTGAAATAGGCGAAAGCTNGCTTCTGAATTATTACAGAAAATCCGTACAAAATTCTGAGGTTGCAAGACGTGTGGGTAGAGATAAAACTGCACTGACGAACCACTTACGTAAGATGTTTCGAAGTCGTATACACAAGGCAGCAGAACGTAATACTGCAGTCTGCAGCCAGGATAAACTCGGATAAATTATCTGAAACCATTTCCTAATGTTTTCACAAACCCTTTACTACTGGGACAAGGAACAACCTGCTGACAGCAATATAATCCAGTTCTATCTCACACTGAAATTCACGAAAGGACAATCTTCCCATTTCTGCGACTGTTTCTTAGTTTTGAAATGAATCTTGCAATACCACGACCACGGTCTGACTAAATTTGACGCAGGATCAACCACTGGTGTGAGTCGTCATAAACAACTTTAGTTACCTGACCGTCAACAACAAGAACCCCAGTTTATCATGCATTTGGGAAATACTAAATGCAGGCTAGAGGGTTTCTAAATAATCGTTTGAAGAATTGCTGGCTGAAAGTTAGCTGCTGTGTGTGTCACCAAACAAACTTAAACGGGAAATTAAGAAAAAAGTGGTGGGCAAAACAGTCGCCAAACAAAAAGGCTGGGGTCATGGCCCACCCAGGCACCCCCGTAGAATCGCCACAGGAGATACGGCTGTGTTTAATAACAAACTAATGTAAATTTATTTCCTGGTGAAGTGCTGTCGAACATTTTGAACAACTCAACAGAGTGCTTAATTGTTGCATCATTTGGTGCGTAAAGTGCTGTGTTCGATAATCGCGGGTGGGACATCACGCGGAGGCCAGAGATTTAGGATCCGGACAAGATTTGGACTGAGTTAACGGAAAAGAAATGCGGCATTTTTGTTTTGAAAAGGCTGCATTTTTCACATTTTTGGACTTCATTTGGTCTTGAACTTTGCATTTGAAAAAATTGTTGGGCTGTGGTTGGACTTGGACTGAGTTTTTTAAAATCTGGACTGGATCTGGATCGCAAAATATGACAGTCCGCTCATCTCTAGCGGAGGCGTGGACTCCAATCACACCAGTTTCTACTGGTGTAAGAAGCAGGGGTGCAGGGGCTACAAGTGCACCCCTAAAACTTTTGATTTGGTGAAAATCCGGACAAAATCCTGTAAAATCCGGGCAAAATCTCTGCAAACCTTCACGAACTCCCTAAAAATATGAGCAAAAATGGCGCCCAACATGCTTTAATTTGTTAATGACATGAAGAGCCTTTTTTGGAGGTCACTTTTTTGGAGTTTTTTAGGGCAAGTTTGGAAAAATTCGGGCAAAAATCCTTCGCACCCCCGAAAGTTGGCCTGCTCCTACACTATGCCGGTTCCAGACCATTGTGAGTCAGTACCGAGTAGCACGCTGTAGCGTGAACAGCTCCTTGTTGAGTTCGTCCGTTTAATTACTTTTGCTTGTTTCTTCAGCTATGCCAACTTTTCAGTTTAGTAATAGTCGATAAAGACATGGATTCTCGTAACAATCGTTATTGCATTCAATAGCGAAAATCTCTTGAAAGTGTCAAAACTTGCAAGAGATTTTGATATCCCAACAACAACGTTGACTACAATTTTTAAACATTAACACAAAATCTTTTCCGACTGTGAGGCAGGACTTAGTAGCAAAAGAGTTAGCGACGACCATATTTCTCTGGTCCGGTGAAGTGACTCCAGCTCCGGCTCCAGGACAACTTGGTCGAATTAAAAACTAAAAACAATTGTATTATTTGTAAAACTAGCTTGCCCAACAAAATATGTCTGTTGACCGGGAACCCAAATTTCAGACTCTGGCTCCACCACCTAAATTTTTTGGCTCCAGCACCGGCTCCACAGCCCTGCGTTGTAGAAAAATTCTACCGTACAAGTCTTCTATTATAAAACCTATCCGTTAATTTTTCCCATGTTTACTCAACTTTAGCAATCGCGATAGATATCTGCGTATAACTAACTCAAAATACCACACAACCAAAGATAGCTTGATGCAAACACCATGAAAAGACTTGAAAAGACACGTTGACCTTTCTTTAAAAAAACATCACTTGCAGAGACTGAACTTGCAGAGAAGCTTTTTGTTCGTGACACTGGTCACCTGAAACAAACTTTGTTTGAAACACTAGCGATATAAAAACTAAAAAAGTGGACAAAACATTTTGCAGGCCCGCATTCTGTGCACCATTGATTTTAGAGCAGCTGCGCGTAGTAATTGTGAAAACAGATAGTTGATTTTGGTATTTTTCTCGATCTATGTTGGTCACGTAAAACACAAGTCGTCATTCAAGATTTTTGTGGAAACCTCTGCAGCTGTGACGCTTTCTCGTCAGTCACGAAGCTCTGCTTGTACTGGTAATACTCAGGGCACAATGGCACAAAGCGCACATGGCCGCTTTTTTCCTCTGAGATTTCCACACTGACAAAACTTGCAGCACGACGACTGTTACACAGTTTGCCGCTTTATCGCCGATGCCGAGCAATCTGTTTTTTACAGCGAAGCAACGCCCCTCGCAACATTCGTCGCTTGTCATTTGTTGATCGCATGATGTCCACACTGGAGCTCTTTTTGTTTTATCTCTTAGAAAAAAAACTTGTATCAACAGATGATGTTCAACAACCTGTGCTTGCTTACCTCTTGAAAAAAATGAAGTTTACAGATGCGTCCTCGTGCCTTGTAACTTTTAGCGGAGTTTCGATCAGAAACCAATACCATTCGATGAAAAAATATCTTTAAATTGTTAAATGTCCATGCATCAAGACCGAAAAATAGAATTGCCATAACAACAAGGACATGTAGTTCTCGCTCACGTGACCCTGATATTGTCCACCAACAGGTAAGATGAAACACGTGGCAAGTCTTCTGCTGGTACGAAAGCACCAAGCTGCATAATTTCGGCCATTTCTTCGTGATGCATATTTTGCAAGTTATGTATAGCTCTGCTATGAATACCGCTTTACGCACTATTCCATAGTAAAAGAATGTAACGCTAGCCTGAGCAGCCTTATGCAGCTGATTCGTAGCCTTGTTTGTTTTGAGCACTGCTTCATCGCTGCTAATAAAACCTCATACTTTTGCGTTGGTCTCTCACTTTCTTTCGAATCTATGTTGAGCAAACCTTGGCGCCTCCCATGTCAAAACCCGTTCAAAAATACGCTTGGTCGCATTTCTATCTTTATAATTTCCTTTCGAACATCGCTCTTTGTTTGTTGTTTAAAGGTAAATGGTGCGGTCGGTTTTCTGCCAATCACTGTAGTTCCTTTGCCCTGATAATTTTTTTTCTGCCGAAACGCGCTTTTTGACGCCCCATCACTCGCCTCAGGGAAACATTTTTTCCTAGTACCTGCAATGCTTCATGTATTAGTCACGATCTTACAGTGAGAATATCTCGGGAGCAGAAAGTTTCGTTGTCACCATAGGTTGACGAGAAACAGGCAACACCCAGCAACTCTTTAACTGAGAAGCTCACAACCCACATCAACGCTGCTGTAGGCAAGAAGTGGATTGCTTCTGAAAGGGTGCTCAGGGCAGCGTCATTATCATTTCAACGGATCAATGCGTGCGAAACGTCACAGTCATAGAAAAGTAGAAAGACGCATTGACAGACTCAGTTGTCCTCTACAATGCAACGGGCCTGTTTTTCAGACAATGATGACGCATACTAAGATCACAGCAAAGCCCCAGTTTCCAAAATATGATTTTCCAGCAAGATTCCCGATGTCTCCTGGCGTTGAAATATTCTGTTCATTTTGCATGCTGCGATATACTTGGGCATGCTCACGTGCATGGGTAGCCTACAGTAACAGTGGAGCTAAAATTCACGAACGGTTTTCCTGACGTGTAGTATCTGCCCCTCTGAAATCATGAAATGATCACACAAGCATTTATTTGAATTATCCGAAATCTGAAGTATCATTTTTCTAAGAATGAAAGACAACGCATGACTTTCAGTGGTCTCCGAATTACGTTACTCGGAACGCAAGCTCTACCGCAACAACAACCCTTTTTGTTTGATAAATTCCTCCAAGTAAAGCTATTGAGAGTCTACAAAGGCCACGCAGGCGTTCCACTTATATCCGCCAGGGAACTTTTAATGCTAGAGTATGCATCAGGATGAGGTAAAAAAGCAGTCAAAGCTTAGGGTTTTAAGAACTTTCCTCTGACTTGCTTTACATTACGCACTTGCGCTGTTGCTAACCTCTATCTACTCTACGACACTGATCAGGTCATGTTTGTAGATTATCGTTTTCTGCGGCTGTTTGTTTGCTTACGTGCCAAGGTGCAAAATACTTTCTGCAGAAAAAGGATAGTTCGCACCTGGGTGCAAATGGTTTTTGAACATCCACCAGTCCCACACAAATGATAAAATATCAGATATAATTTCGTTGAGTTACGGATCAGAAAGGCAACGATATTTTACTTTGCCTATCGTATGATGTTTGCAAGAACTCAACACAAACAACGCACAGATAAGGTAATCATGTATACAAATTGCAAATGTTTTAATCGACCTGATTTTTGTGGAAGTTGTGAGTGCAAAGCTTGTCAACAACAGCGTTCATTGGCTTGAGTTCATTGCAGAGTTTTTGCCTTGTTACTGTGTTATTACCAAATGAAGGTGGTTGATGTGTTTTAATCGTTGTAATCGAGTTTCACTAGCTGCGCTATTATTTTACATTTAATTCAAACGAGCAAGACATGACGAACTAATGATGCGGAGCGACTAACATTACTGGACAGTTATAACATTAAAAGTAGAATACACTTATAATTATCATGATTCGCGGAACAAAGAAAGGTTTTTCGTTGTTACCAAATTCGGCAATACTTGACCTGAACTGCAAATTTATTAAAAAGTCTTCTCCTCACTGAATAAAATCCAGACATGTTCCACACTAAATTTACCTTCCGTAAACCTGCACAGCACGCGTATTGGTTTTCAAAATGCGTTTAACTACCACGCAAACCTCATTGGCTAACTCTGTTAGCACAGGTTTTCAGGTTACCTGCGTTGCGAAACCGTTAATTATTTTGTTAATTACAAATTTCTAATTAGTTAAAATTTAACTAATATTAAACAATTGTATAGTTGAATAAAATAAAGTCGGTACCGACGAAGTACTTCGTCTTCTAGCAATCGTCTGATACCAAACAAATAATTGAAATAAATTACGATCTGTACGTCAAAATTCTGACTAAGCTTGCAACTACGTATAGTTTATATTTAGATTGTATTCAAATGGAATACAAATTAAAATATTTTGAGTCGGTCAGGACATGGATTGTGGCATGAACACATTTTAAATGCAGTAGATTGACTCAGTATGTGTGTGTATGAAACGTCTCTGCTCCATAACATGTTTGTTTAACACGCCCCTGGCACAAAAACTAGTTTGCAGTAAAAACCTGAGAGACGTAGTAAACCTCGGCGAATCAAAAAGAATTTGAGAAACTTGAAAAGTTACAAAGAAGCCGCGTTCCTGTGGTTGTGTTTTTGGTCAACGGCAACGTTGTGAGGCAACAGTTAACCTATCCTTGGCACCGTGATAAAATAAATGTAAATACCTTGATGGATTTGAAAATAAAACATTCTTGAGTCAAAACGTTTTGACATCTAAAGAGTGGAACATTGCTTCTCGTAAACTTCAGCAGCAGAATTTGCTATTTACGTTTTCAAAAGGCTGCTGGAAATACTTGGTCAACATCCAAAAGCACCCCATGTTCACTCTGTGCAAACTATACAGCCATAAACGGAATGCGCGAAACCAGCAAACTGGCATAAAACGGAGTCGTCAACTTTACTGCAGCAATCGCTGAAGAAAAGTATTTTTTTATCTAAATTTTGAATCTACTTTTCGTCTCTCCACCAGCATAGCCAGAAACTGAAAATCTATTGGGTCAAATTTTGTGTTTTTATAAACATCTGATGAAATAAGTTTGTGCACATATTCTTTAACCAAATCAGTACCGCGCCTACATACTTAGTCTACAAAGCTGTTGGACTTCTGAATCTAGCAAATCCCAGGCGCCTTGATGGAATCCCAGACCACTACCTAAGTGGTTGCTGGCCCGAAAGACCACAGGTTGTACTGCAACCAAAGGAAAGGAAGCTGTTGTTGTCGAATGTTGAAGTTTCCACAAAATGGGATCGAAGAATAGTGCTTTTTAATATTCCTCTCACTCGTGTATTTTCTTTTTTGGAAGATTTTCTGCTTGTATATGAAAGCATTAGTTAGTATATGTTAGCAAAAGGTAAAGGCCTCTTTTAGTCACGTCAAGTCATGTTTGCGCTGCAAGTACACAACAAATACCGCATTTCAATTGACAAAGCTCACACAAACAGCACAGGTTGGGCGAAAGACAGCCAAAGCAGTCACTTGACCAAGCCCAGCCTACATTTAAATGATTGTAAAATTTCAATAGTACAGGAGAGGCACTATTGCAATTTGACAGTCAATATATTTAGGCTGTCAAATTTCAGTAGTGTTTTAGACATTTGTAAAAGAAGAATTACATTTACATAAATGATTAAAAGCTGTTTTAGGAGATGGAATACCAAAAAAGCAAAAAGATAATCCATTCGAGTTGAATCGAAAGATATATTTTCTCTAAAGATCACTACCTTGTAAAACCTGCGTCTTACTTGACGCTGTAATTCTAAACAATCGAACTTATGACATATACTAAACAGCCTAAATTATATTATTTGTCAGCATTATTTACGGCCATGATGCAATCTCAAGGTCGCCACGTTCCCAATGCTATGAAACTCTTCAGTGGGCTTCTCAACTTGTAGTGGAAAAATTTACATGCTCTTGGTTACCGAAAAAAAAACTATCGAAATATTAAGTTAATTTATCTTTGGAAGCAAGAAACGTGTGAGAAACAGGTTTTGAATGGAATTATGTGTATCTCCGAAAACAATAGTATAACTTTATCTTGTTCCAGCATGCTTAGCTTATCTTATTCCACATGCTCCTCGTAACATCCCAAGTTTTCATCGCTGCCTGCTACGTTCAGGTCCATGCGTGCCCCACTCCTCCAAACTTAACGTCGCGCTGAATGCGCCACGCTGGTTTAACAAACATAGCATTTGCTTTTCAGTTTTTACACCAGTGTAAACTTCGTAATATATGTAAGAAGCATACAGTTGGCAGTAAAGAAATTGATTGTGTAGTTTGAAAATCAAAATCATAGTTCTGATGAAGAGCTACTTTTAATGAATTTAACCAAGATCGCTGAGATTGAAAAAATGAGCTAAAATATGACAGATCATATCTTGACTACTACGGGTACAGAATAGAAACATGCCATTGATATTAATGAAAGAAGTACAAAACTGATGTCGTAGCAACTCAAGCGTAACTGTACGTGAGCAGCTGATGATATTTTATCCTTCATTTCATTCATTTTCATGCCCACTTGTCGTCTAGGGAGGGACGAGAGGACAGCAGCCCTAGGAGTGCTCAGAATACCTCACGGTCCCACAATAATTGCAGATAATTTTTCTGGCCCCACACTGGGACCAAGCACGGTTGGAGGTGTAGTCACTCCACCTGGTACTTGGACGACATGTGGACCGCTTTCGCGTGGGTTTAGCCGGTAGGACTTGCCTCAACAGTCTTCCGTGGGGCATTCTGGACACATGGCCGAACCAACATAGCTGGAATCTCTAGATTCGGAGGAGAAGTGGTTCGACATTCAGAGCTTTGCAATATTCACAGCTGCACACTTTGTCGCGAACTGTCATACGGTGGACTCTTTACAGAAATCCCACCTCTGTCGCTTGCATATGAGATAATATTCTTCCAGTCATTAACATTGCCCGAGATTCATGACCATAGGTGGCGGAACCGGGGGAGCCGCATGGGCCTAGACCCCCCACTTTTATTTCTGGGGAGGCCTGCCCCCCCATTTTTTTGCCTAAATATCGTAAGTTTAAGTAAAACAATTAGTATTGGGTCCAGTGATAAAGTAAATCGTTTAATGAAAAAATTGTTGCAGAAATTTGGCAGTATTTTTTAGATATTAATTCCAACATATTATTTGTAATTTTGCAGGATTTAGTAATTGTTTGGCAGAATACACTGTGCACAGCCTGTCACCCTGTCATGGATTGCTTACCGCATTGGTGTTGTTGAACAGTGTTGTCAGATGGTGTAATACAACACATTTTTCACAAAAATGGTGTCATTTTACATGCTTGTGTGCATGGGCGTCGGAAGGAATTTTTCCAGAGGGGGCACTAGTGGATTTTTCCAAAAGTTTTTCTACGGGGGGCCAAAAGTGGTGAAATTTAGTTTTTGCTACTCGAAATAAGAAAATAGCATATTTTGCTGAAATTTTCAAATTCCTGCCTCTCTTCCGACACCCATATGCTTGTGTGTGGGAAAAGTTCGTGCAACACCATTAAAAAATTGGGTAATTTCAAGCGTTTTAACACCATTCCAAATAGTGAAATTTTACTGAATCTTATACGCAAAATGAAATATTTGACAGATC
>JGI24159J19872_10010615_pt1 | contig 12090 bp, 13 predicted proteins | sample Ectturendosymbi4_FD_19872 | JGI IMG/M metagenome (IMG submission 19872) | reverse complement strand
TTTTCCCTCTTGAAACTAAGAAAACAACCTTTTTTGCTAGAAGTGTAATAGAAAAATGTCAAATTTTAAAATCCAAGGGGTGTCAAGGCCGCCAAGGGGTGTCAAGGCCTGCCCCCCCTTCCGACGCCAATAGACGACAGTACGTGAATATGCGAAGAATATTCTTGTTCAGATTGTGGCTTCAACCGAGGGACGTAACTGCGAGGAGGAAGTTTTGTATCGACCATCTGACATCGCTTCGTGTACTTCAAAAGCGTTCCAGGTAAAACACGACAGTAAACTTGTTTCTCACGACAAATAAGTTTGTTTTATTGTTGTTTTTCGTTAAAATGGCAAGCGACGTTTTTAGGAATAAAATGGCTGCAAACCTTTTAACTGGTGAAGTTGTCTCAGGGGTTGTTTGAAAGACACTCAGCATTAAATTTTCGCTTGAAGTTTTGCTTCAAGATTATCGCAGGGGGAGGCCAAAAGTAGCAAAATTTCATTTTAACCCGTCGAACCTAAGAAAGCAACCTTTTTTGCTGAACATTTGATGGGAAAATGTCAAATTTCAAAATCCAGGAGCGGGCCAAGGCCCCCTTTCCCCTCTTCTGACGCCCATGCTTGCAGTGTTACTACCGCCTGCAACGTTTTCGACTTGCTTTTAACCCTCTCAAGGAAATAACCATTATCCCCGTTTCTTTCGTTTTTTTTATATAGTGCGTAGTAATCTTACTACTCTGTGTGGACAATGCTGAAGTGAGGAAAATCGTTTGCTTAGCCAACGAGGCGAAGCAGGCTCTGACAAACTTAACTGCTGCTACCTCTCTGAAGAGCTTAGTAGGTGAGTACTGTCAAGTTTTCTTTATTCGGTTAAGGCTGGGTTTGTAGTGGTAGGTGCAGTGTTCCGAGTTTGCTTTCGACGTATCTTGTGGGATGACACATTACAAAAAGTTTGTTCGCTGCATCACTTGACGTTTGGTTTCTTAAATATCGGCTTTCAAAATATACCTTTTTATATTCTTTTAGTTTGAAAGGCCTATTGATTTCTTCTATTTTTTCTGTCTGCAGCTACCAAAAGTTACAATTAGACTGTTGTTTGTTAATAGAAATTCATTGCTCTTCTTTCTGTTGACAGCTTTGTGTCGTATGTAAATTTTAAGAGCTCCATCTATCATGACCAACCAATTGTACTACACGCCTCCCCGTTGATTGATGTGGCATGTTATTCTGCATGCACTACAGCGGTAATAGTGGTTTGGCGGTTTTATTAGCGACAATTTAGCAACGCACAATATATTCATCGTCTTACGATGTTAAATCGCCGAGATCTCCATGTTGTTTGATACGAAACAAAGACCTTTACCACTGTTACGTTACGGTGGGGGAATTGATGTCCGCCGCTGTCATTTGATTTCTTGCATGTAGTTTTTATCGTTGCCAACTACGCTGTGCTACTGTTAAAAGAAAAAATTATTTTCCTTACCGTCGTATAGAAAAGACTCAGTTTAATTTTCTTCGTGTTTCAGGTCTTTACGCGTCTTTAGCAGAAGCTGTTCGAAAATTTTTCAAATCCGCCAACGAAAGGCGCTCGGAGCTTTTATCCGCAAAAAGCCAGGAAAAGCTTCATCGCGCTCTGTCGGCACTGAAGCATTCGATGCCGATGCTCGCGACAGCGTGCAACATGGCGATCAAGTATCCTCGCAACGAGGAGGCGACGTCCAGTAAACTGTTTGCGCTGCAGCAGGTATAGCTTGAAAGCTTATTGACATTTGGTGACATGATGCTTCGTGTTCTGGTTATAAGTGCCTTTGTTTACAAACCAGCCTGTCGCAGTGTTCTTCAGGCTTCTTCGTGGGTGTGCTCGCATGTCGTCGCAAGTGTTTCCGCATTCACTGCGTAAAACGTTCGCTTCGCCTCAACAGCATTGAAAATTTCTTTGAATTCCAAACTTTTTGGTCGAAATCAAGGATGTGCAGCTCATAACGATGCGAACAACGGCCGTTCGTAAACGTATTTATTCCAATTCTTCAACGGATTGACCGACGAGAAACTTATTCTAGATCAATAATAACAAGCTGGCCGTTTGGCGTTTTTACACCCATTTTGTCAGTGACCGGTTCCCAGTTGCTCCTGAAGTGTTTGAATTGCCGCAAAGTTACGTGTGCACTTGTTAGAAGAACTCGCCTGCTTCTGGCGAGTTTGCGAGATGCGCCACTTTAACGTCACAATTTTGTTAACGTTCTCATGAATTGAGTTCCGCTTTTCTAATTTTTTTCCTCTCTGCGTTTCTACGCGCGGCATCGTTGACACAGACTTGTTCTGCCCGGGTGCTACAGAGTACGTATAGAAAAGTTTGCGTATGGCAATGAATGAAAGTCAATGGAAACAGAAAAAGTTGAAAAGACTTGTAGAATACAGGTCTTTTAAATGTCGGTTCGATTTGTCCGATGCACTTATTTCCTTGCTCTAGGTCGACAAAACGATCAGCGAAATCGTGCATATCATCAAGGCCCAGCCGGAAAGCGCCGGCGGCGATGCCAGCGGCGGACAACTGGGCGACTTCGTGCTGTACGCGCGCCGCATCGACGAAATGCTGAGTTTGAGCAGTCGCTACCAAATGAATAAACTGGAGCTGGAAACAGCCGTCCAATCGCTGGTCCATCGCGTCATGACTTTCGTGACCTTTGTCAATGAACAGTACGTGTGTCGTTTTTTGTGTACAGGGCCCGTCGTGGCGTGGCTACTAGTCAAGGGGGGAAACAGGGAGCAAATGCGTCACAGGGAGGAAATCTTTTGTAAACATTCCAAAAGAAAAAAATGTACATCTCATCGTGAAGAAGGACCGAGAATTGAGAGTGACAGAATTTCTGGGGGGGGTTTGCGCCCTCTGGTTGCCTCTGAAATCAACGTTCAAGGATGCTGTTGGTGTTTTGGTTACTATCATTCCCGCTTGTTTTTGTGTGCTTTCGCTCAGGTTTCTGGGACGTTTTGTCATTTATTCGTTTCAGCTCCCCCTCTACGTCCCGTCGAGCGGACGCCCTGATCAAGCAGTGCCGCAAGCTGATCGAACTCGCCTGCGTCGTGTCGCGTCTGTCCGGCGCCGCGCGACAATCGCCGCTCGTCGACGAACTCGCGTCCAGCGCCGAAGATTCATCCGAGTTCGGATCGATTTGCCGCGTCGCGCGCGGTAAAGTACGGAGCCTGGCCAAGGCGATCACGAGCGCCGTGACGACGCTGCTAGCCGACATGTTCACGATCACCACCGAACCCGCCGAGAGTTTGGTCAAAGTTTACGAACAGTGCCGGCGCTCGCCGCGCGACGCGGCCGCGTCGTTCAAGCGCGACGCGTGCCGCGTGACATTCGCAGCGCACTGTCGCGCCGCCATCGCGGCAGCGCGCTTCGCCGCCATGTGCGGCGACGACGCCGAAGCTCTCGCGCAGATGACGCTCTGCTCGGGACAGTTCGAGAACTTGACGCGCGGCTTGCGCGATTTCGCTTTCCCGGACGAAGACGGAGCCGGCGATGAAGGCGACTTGGGTCAGTTGCGGAGAGATTGGGAAGCGTCGCTGCGCGATCTTATCAAGTTCTGCGCAGAGTCTGTTGGACTGGACCAGATAGCGGGACATATCGAGGCAGAGATCAGTCGGTGAGGGGTTTGCCGTAGTGTTCAGATGGTGTTTGATTTACAGCCAGTAAGTAGCAATCGTGGAGGCCTGTTTGGTGCAAGTTATACCCAGGCCCGTAGCCAGGTTATAAGGTCTGAGGGGTGGGGGGCAGAATACATGTTTAGGGTGGCGAGATGTTTGTTTTGATTATGTGTTTAAAATTTTTTTCTGGGTACAACAAAATTTTGGTTGGGGGGATATTTGAGGGGGCACTGCCCCGAATGCCCCCCCGACGCTACGGTCTTGGGCATACCTGCATTAGCGTTGCGTCGAAAAAAATTACGGTTGATACGTGATTTGCTCTTTTTTTTGCCCTTCAAATGAATGTGGGCACATGGGTATGAGCAAACTGCAAGAATCTTCTCTTTTTTTGCCGTCTGATTTCAGAAGCACGCTAAGTGATTGATGAAATTGCAGGTTTCTAAAAATTAGCTCACGAGCAGAGTGCATTTATTATTTATTATAATTATACGTACCCCACCGTGCACTTTAAACTTTGAATTGAAGTTACTCCGAGGTGTGTCGTCAATGTGCCTCCCTCGTTTCGAAGCTGCTGTACAGTTGCTGGATTTCTTTCTTGTATCTGCTTATTCTCGTATTTAACGTTTTATATTGTGTGAATTTTGAGTTTGTTTCAACTGTGTTTTGTCATTTATCGAATAACCATACGCAATATTCACGCGAATTTGTAGTTTCAGGAAAGTACAGTTAATTCAGATTGTTTTTTTTGCTGCCGACAATCGCTTAAACTCACTTTCCGCAGTATCATTGTCTTCACAGCGACTTCGAGCGTTGTCACGAAGACATCGTGAACTTGGATGACTCGCAGCTCGCCAAGCATCTCATCGCAGCAACGGGCCGAGCTAAACTTCTGGCGGTGATCGGAAATCAATCCGTCGCTTGTCACACGGATCCCTTGTTCAGGAACGGCGTTCTGGCACACATCCGCAAACTGCAGGACGTGCGTATTATGTTTGGTCAAAATCTGGGGATTTCTTTTATTTGTGGTTATTAGCGGGTCGTATTTCCTCGATAGCCGTACAAAGTGGGGGTAGGGACGTCTTTTCGCATCCAAAAAGCTTTTATCCCATTGCGAGTTTGTGATTCACGTTGAGCGCCATTTTGTATTTTTGAAACTACGTTGGGCACCAATTTCCTGTTGGATAACAGTCTTTGTTTTGTGCCAAAGCATGAAAGCGGCTCAGTCGTGAGAAGTGCCCATCCTTTTTTAATGAGTCCCATGAAAAAATTTATGAAAACTGAGGAATAAGCAAAAAACAGAAAGATGGGTGAAAGTAACTTGCCCTCCTCCATAATGTGGCTCCTGTATGACCATGTTTTTCTGGGTTTTGCTACAACTTGTCTTGTTTTGTGAAGTGTTGGTAAAAGCTTGTGTAGCGATCATTTCACAATTTAAGCGTATTGCTCACTCGATCCACTGCAATCTGCATTTTCATGATTCTAAGTATTTGTTTCCATCCGCGTAGATTAGTATCATGGTGAAAAGAAAGTGGTTAAAGCTGAACTCTTTCTGAAAACTTGCTCCATATATTTTGCTCTTGAGCCAACGCTGCGCAGTGTTTTGATTTTCGTTTTGCGGAAGTTTTTCCTTCTTTTCGCTTCTGCTCCAAACTCACTCATTCAAGCGAGGACTTGTGCGAATGGCGGCTGCGCTTCGAATCGTTCTTTTAAAAGCATCTATTGCAGGGTGGAGCTGCGCGCCTGTGCCTAAAAGCACAAACCGTAGTTTTTTTGATTGGTTGTCGTGGCGGAGGCGTGGAAGCGTTCCTCGCTTAAAAAAAACAAAATCGTTTTCCTCAGTGCATTCTTTTCCATTTGCCAAAGAGCGGTTTATCGCCGAAAAGCTCAGCGCACTTTGCGTTCGAATCGTCAGCGCGTTTCGCATCTGCGCATTCAAACTTCCGCACTAAGTATTGTTTCAACCCCGCTCCAAGTCTTTATTATGACGCAACAGGTGACGGCGCACGTGGTCGCCAGCGGCAACCAATTAATCGAAGACGCCGCGCGTCTCTCGGCGCAAGAAAGCTTCCTTTCCGCCGCGTCGCTGCTGAAGAGCAACGTCTCGAACGTGCGTCTCGCGCTGCAGTCCCGGGTCAATCATCCGGAACTCGCCAGTGACGAACGAAAGGGTCTCAGGGACTTTTCGGATCAGGACGTCATTTGCGGTCAGTACACGACGTTTCAGTGCCGCAAGCTACACCGGGTGAAATCTTTTGAAAAAATGAGGAAATCCTTTTTTGTGTAGAGAATAAAATTGAGACATCTGTACGTAGAGACTGGAGGAATAGCAAATATTTTGAGACCTTTACAGTGAGCTGTCAAGTTCTGTGATCAGCTTTGGCGCGTTTTACCTCTTCTATATTAGTGTTCGAAGAATTGTTTTGCAACGTTTTGCGATATCAGTGTTCATTTCGTTAGCGTTTCTTTGCTTTGTAAATACTACATTTGTTAATTTAAGTATTTAAATATGTTTCTTTCAGGGATGATAAGAGAAATGCATGTTTTGAACCAAAAACTCGCCTCCCTCGGTTTCGAACCCGAAGTGTCGCCACTGTCTTTCAACAACGACTCGATCTCGCCTGAACATTCTCGTGAGCTCCCTTGTGACGAAACAAAAGTGATCGACGACCTGCTTGCAACGTCGGGGTGAGGTGTAGGAATGACTGCACTCGTGCGAAGAAAGCTGGGCGTTTCGGGCTTGTGAGGGAAAAGAAAATGTTTTTAGGCTCATCTTCTTTCACGCAATTCACGCTCATATTCTCATTTTTGTTAGAAAGTGTCGAAGGTTCCAGTCAGAGCCGCAACCAGCTGATGTTTTAGAGTGGGGGGCAAAACGATGGTAGCTTGTTGTTGTGTACTTAACCAATAAACATGTTTTTAAAAATCTGGGGGGCAATTGCCCGGTTGCCCCCTTGCTGCGGACCTGTTTGCAGTTAGAGGTGTGGCATGCTTATTTTTTTTTAAACTGTATTCTTTTTTTGTATTTTCAAAACATCTATAATGCTTGTGCATCTCACAGAGCTTCTATATGGTCATTAATTGCATTCGAAATGTTAATCGTCGTTTCCGTCTCGACCAATCGCTCATATGCTCACAGCGCCGACATCGCGATCCTCACGCCGCGCGACCAATCTTCAAGCACCGTCTCGTTCGGCACCGACCTTCATCCTGTGGCGGCCGATTTTCTGCGCGCGATAGATCGAAACGCCGATCCTGGTGCAGTTTCAGCGACGTTTGCTGAGGTTGGTAATTTATATCTTTCATGCCGTGCGGTGGATATCGTGGTGGAGCGTCGCGTGACGCAAGTTGGTTGCGCAGTTAGTTGTTTTTGCACTCTGCCGTGCGATAGATGGAAGGCACTGTTTTCGTGTGGGCTCCAAGGGCCAGTTTTGGGCCCGGCCCGGCCCGCCCCAGCACGAGCCTCCTTACTTCAACTTGTAGCGGTGTGCCGGTGACTCGACGCAAGTTACAGCGATCGGCAAAAGTAGCGCAGACAGTCGCTATTTTCAGTTATACTGCCACCCCCCTTTTCTCATTTCAGTGCTCTCGCCATATTTTGCAGAAACAGAAGCGCTTGGATAAATGTTTCAGACTAATCCGCCGTAGTACGTCAGTACTCACGAACTTCATCTTTTCGAAAAACCTTACGTTGTTATGGATAAGTTCAGAGTTGACGCAGGGGTGTCTAAAACCGAAACATTCTGGGGGGTTGCGTTGAACGACAAGGCTTGCTCGACGTACCAGCTTTTTTGTCGAGGCCCTGTCCCAAACACGCCCGATTTTGTAAAATATCAGTTTCACCCACTTACTCGACAGAGTCCGTCTTAAGTGCGATGCTTCAGTGACATCCGCTCCATTTCCCAACGTCCACTGCAACAGGAACACGCTGTCAATGTTTCTGCTGTTTCAGGTAAAGCGAGCCAACGACATCGCCAACGCTGTGGTCGTCGATGCCGAACACCTCCTGAGCTCTTCGCCCGTCCGCGTCGAAAATTGCATGAAAGCGCCGCGGTTCGTTGAGGGGGAGGTGAGAGGGGGTACCGCTGTTTTTCCGATTGATGCAGCTGAAGCTCGTTTGATGATGTTTTTTTTGTTGTTTTTTGAAAATGATTTCGGCGACGGCAATTGGTGCCAGGCCGAAGCCTGGAGTTTGCTTCTGGAGCTTGAGGTGGACGCTTTTACACAATAGGCGCTAACGGCGATTCGCTCAGTGGTCGTGGATCGACCATCCAACCTTCGAATTGAGAGGCGGACTCTGCGCTGTCGCCGCCCTTAATATTTGTTCCTTTCGGTTTTTATAACTTCGACCAAGTTGGCGAATAGGTAACAACCCGCTCGGGTTGTGTTTTACAACACAGTTGATGCAATTAAAAATGTTGATAGGAATAGCGCATAAAGTGAAAAAAACCACACTGATTTAAGGCGACGGCCAGCGCAAGTGTGTAGTGGTTGGATTGCCCCCTTCCGTGATCACCAAGGATAAACATTGGTGGAAACAAGGGTTTTGGAGTGAATAATGGTTAGTTTTTACGCGTCTCTGGACACACTGAGCCAAAAGAAAGTTAGTATTTGCCAATGTGGACACTTGAGTCTCTCTATCTGTTCTGACTGAAACGTTTTGCGCTAAGAAAAAGATGGATAACATTTTTAGCGTGTTGCAGTTTTAATATTAAGGAGGCAAAACCTGTTTTTTGTGTTATTGTCTGCTGCATGGCTTTTCGTGGTCTTACAGACCATTTTGTGACCCCTACCCTATGGCCCAACAGTAAAACAGTTAATCCGTTTGGTTTCACACCATCGTCATGATACATTCCATTGACATCGGGGAACGATGGGTTTTCAACTGTAGACGAAAGGGGAAATTTATATTTTGAATGACAAGGTAGCCGACCAGCATTTTTGCATTTTTCAAGGCAAGAAGACATAAGGGAAATCCAGCTGTCTCCTGTTTCACAACCAAAATGTTGTAAAACATCCTTAGCAATCCCCTTGAGCATGCTGTATGTTTAAGTAACAGCAAACAGTTGATGAATTGCCTGCGGAACATCTGTTCGCGTCGTCAATATTGGTTCGCTTGTCGGATGTTTTTTTGCAAAGTCGTTGCTTAGCAACGTTTTTAAATAAGGTCGTTCACTTGTTGCGTCCAGAGCGCGGCTGCGGGATCTGTCACCATCGCGGAGGCGACGGCAGTGTGGCTGAAAACACTGAACGAGTCGTTCAGGATCTTGGAAGGCTGCGTCTCGCCGGCGAAAGACGAAAACGACAATCGACTCGTCGCGACGCCCGTTTGTCAGTCGTGGTCGACGTCGCTGCACGTCCTGACAGCTCTCAGCCTCAGAGCGCTTCGCCCGCACACGCTGTGCTTGAGAAAGTTCTTGGAGGTCCCGGAAAACGGACGCAACAACGAGCAACTTCGCGAAAAGCCCGAAGTCGACCCTTCTGCGGGCTTAAAACCCGACCCTGCGAATCTCTTGTCCAGATCCCAAAACGCGCTCGGCGTTGTGGGGCGATCGTCGGAAACGTTTGCCGTGCTCATGCGTGACGTCATAAACCTGTCGCGGCGCGACTATTCGCGCAGGAAGCGTGGCACGCCGCAGCAGAGCGATTCTCCGGGCCACTCCCCCCACAGCAGCCTCCTTGACGCAATGAGTCGCATTCTCAGCGAATCAGAAAGCATCGCAAGGTCTATTTCCGAGTGCCGTCAGGTGAGTAAAGTCAAACAGAGTCGCTTTCGAATTTCGTCTGCGCTTCATTGGAGCATTTACGGCAGGAAAATGTTTCATGGCGATAACTTCACACGGTTTAAAAGTTGAAGTAAAAGCTTGATGTAGGTGGTGCTAATTTCTTTAAAAATCTTTGAAAGGAAATTTCTTTAAAAACTTGATTGTGTAAAGCCTTGGAGGCTTCCGAAGTTCCAGTTCACGATTCCTCGCACAAAACTCTGTTTCGCATCTTCCAGACTCTCGCTGACCTGAGCAAGAAGATTGCAAGTGAACGAAACGCCGCGACCAACGTGTCGTGGCTCCATCTGCACGCTCTTTCCTGTTCGGCAAAAGTGAGTTCCTGACGTTTTACTCCTGGATAGTTCTCTACAAGCAGACTTGAAGGAATTAATAAAAGTAAAAAGCATTTTCGTAACTCGACGCTTCCTTGTAACGTGAATAACTTGCTTGTGATATGTTAACTATATCCTGAAACGCAACTAGAGTTGACGAAGGTTAGTTCGAATCACAACATACGGTTCATGAAACTCCACTTGCACTAAAAAGTAACAACGTTCTGTTTGGTAGATCCAGGAGTTGGGGCCTGGTGCAAAAATTTTGATGGGGAGCCCTTTATCAGTAGGTACTCAGGCTAATTAAAAATCATAGCAAATATGAAACTTTTAACTCGCATCGCCTGATTTGTGTATTGCATATCTTACTATTTGAAACTGCTCGTATGCATAGTAATAATAGTTCATTCCCTGCCAAAAAGATGTCTACAACAGTCAGTTCTTTGTGCGACAATCTGCTGGTAAACAAAAAAAAAGCCTTTCCTGCCTACTTTCAAATGATGACTGGTTGAGGGTAGTGTACGCCCAGTACAGTTCAGTTCAGTGACTAAGTTTATCCAAGCGGCTCGTGAAATTCTGCATCAAAAAATTCCGCAAAAATCCAGTTTGCCAAGACTGCAACCTTGCCTGACTCGTCTGCTTTTCGCGCTGCGTGTAACGTTCTCGCGACACCAACGTTTTGCGCAGATTGGAGCGCTGTGGAACAACGTTGAAAAGGTGACGCACATGGTGCTTGGAGTGCGGAAGTTATCCTTGCCTCTTGATTGGTTGTTTCAAACTTACGGCAAAAGCGACGAACCAATCATCGAGTACAAGCGTAGAGTGCGGACTCTAGCACTGTCCACCGTTGAGAAAGCCGGGAAAGCATTGCTGGAGTCAACACTCAATGTTCTTGAACTTACCAAGGTAAAACGCTTGTTTCTTGCTGTACCTCCTTATCGCGGACAACAGCTGAGCGTTGAGCGCTTGAGCTTTGGCCTGATTTTCTGCTCGAAACACCTATTTTCGTTTGTGGTGTGTGGAGTTCCTTTAAAGCGGGAAAATATACTCTCCAGTACAGCAGAACAAGAGTAGACGCCTGCTTTTGCATCCAGACGGCTGCGCTGCAGCACTGCTCGGTTGCCGCAAAGGAAGCGTGGTGTGGCTTGCGGTCACTACTCCAACCATTGTTCCAATGCCTTTGTATTTCAACCTCTTCAATGCACTTAGAATGTGTCGGCTTCCGTTAAGTCATATATACGACAGGCCAGGATTTTGCAGCAGGGGGGAAGCCACAACATGGGGACACATAATTTAAATATAATATTGTATGTATTGCAAGAACTGGGGGCCAAACATGAAATGGGGGGCACAGATTTCAAATGGAGCGCCGGGNACCACTGCCCCCCCTCTGGCGACGGCCCTGATATACGAGCATTTGCAGTGGATCGAATTCCAACAGTTGACCTTTTTGCAGCTGAACAAAGTGAATCACCGCATCGAAGTGACGTGTGCCAGTATGGAGAAAATCACCGAGTTCCTGTTGTCAAAAAAGTGAGTTACGCTCGTGGTGCTTTCTGTTTTTTTCCAACGTACGAAATTTTCATCTCCGTACAATCGGTAACCTAAGATTTGCTGTACATCGACGTGCCCTTGCTGCTACTACCTCCTCGGTATCCACGCATCTCTATGGTACCGGACGCTGACTCGTAAACTCTTGTCACGCAGACTTGAACGTCAGAATGTCGATCGCGTGAGAAAAAGTGTCAGTGAAATTTGTGGCGATGTGCAAATCGCACTTGCTGGTAAATGCCGACGCTTCCTTTCCGCTTCAGAGACGCCGGCAGTCTAGTCCATCGTCACGGTCACGTGATCGACCACTTGATGTTCTTACATCAGAGGTTCATGCTGGAGCTGTCCAGGATGAGCTTGGTGGTGAAGGAACTCACTGTGTGCAACAGGATGGTCAACGCTCACCAGTCTAGTGGTGGTAGGTTCGAAACTCCGGCTGAGATGAATGCTGCATCACGCAAAACGTTAAATCTTGCCAAGTTAAAAAGATAACTACAGTAGAACTCGTCTAATTCGTCAATTCGCTTAATTCGTCACTTTTTCGTCGGTCCCGGCAAAATCCCTATCTTTTGTGTACATCTCTGTTCGTCTAATTCGTCAATTCGCTTAATTCGTCACGTCTTTCTATCCCTGAGAAGCGTTTTGTTCGTTTAATTCGTCATTTGCAGTTTCGCTTTTGATGTCTTAGCAGCTAGCACGTGTGGGAATTCAAACAAATTAAGAATTGTTGCACCTCGCAATTTGTTTATCGAATTTATACACGAGGTTCGAAGCGCGACCCGACTCCCCATTGAGAGAACGCGGAAAAGTTTATT
>JGI24159J19872_10010614_pt1 | contig 12090 bp, 10 predicted proteins | sample Ectturendosymbi4_FD_19872 | JGI IMG/M metagenome (IMG submission 19872) | reverse complement strand
CTAAGTATCAAACTCCAATAGATTCATCCACATTGTGACGCTACGTCACAATAATTTCAAAAATAAAACTATATTTGCCACTTTGGAACCAAGTCCTTTGATGCACTTTCGACTCCATGGTTCGTTAAAAAAGGTTATAAAGCACAAGATATAGGACTGGTGATGTACAGTAGCAATCAACCTAACACTGTCCTGTGTAGCGCTTCACTGCACTAACTATCCAACAGGGATGCCAGATGAAAATTTCAATAAAAAGCCGAACAGTGCTTAAAAATAGCCAGAAAAAGTACAAACCCATGATTTAAAGGCAAGAAAAAAGTCAGTTTTTTGTGGTATTGCTATTCCTTTGTAACAAAAAACGCCTAAATTACAAGTATGTCACTGAATTTTTCAAATTTGTGTTAAGTCTTGCTTGTCCTTGTAATGGAACTCATTCATTCATGATGCTTAATTACATGGACGTATATTTATTTACACATTGGGTACGTTGGTTCCACAGTTTGCATACTAATCCACCCGTAGCTTTCTGTACCCAAAAGAAAGTCTCACATTCATCCCTCTACTTTTGCGTAGGACCAGAATCAAAAGAGCCCTTCCGCTTCCTCAACGTCATTGTCACATTTCTATTGCAGAGACCCACACATGACTGCAAGCGTTGGGCCTGCTTAGTGCTGTTACAGGCAAGTTTGCCTGTAACAACTTATTACTGTACAGAAAACAAACTTGCTGAAATGTCTTCAAACCTGAGACAGCCAGAACAAATTAAAAAAGATTACAGCCAATCAAAACTGGTTATTAGATCAGCTGAATTGACTGAGAACAGCTATCCTAGGACACTAACCTCAAGTCACCCCAGTGACAACGTCATCAAAACGTCAGCAGAAGTCACAAGACAAGCAGTAGAAATCACATGATGCTGATCACGACCAGGAAACAATGACGGAACAAATCGTGAAAACCCAAGTACCGACAATTACCTGAAGGTTCTGGAAGCATTTGAAATCAGCCAATAACCAAGTGATTCAATAAGCAATAGCTAATTAGAACACCTGAAGTAAAGGGGTGTTGACAAGTTACGAGACGATTTACGGGTATAAATACAGCCCCATTTGAACTGAAATTCAGTCTTTCAAAGATTCGTCCTGCCGTCAGGTTTCAGTGGCCGCGGTTAAGTTGTTGCATGAGTAACGATCAGGAAAAACTGGCTTGTCCGAGTTAATCTCTGTCAGACCAGACTAAAAACTGGCTTGTCCGGGTTAATCCTTGTCAGTTTGATCTACAGAAAGTGGCTTGTCCGAACGAAGTTCTGTCAGACTATTATATGAAATGCAAATCATGAGAATGAAGTTTTGCCAGAAACAGATTATGAAAAGAGAAGTTCTGTCAATTTAAATTGTAAATGCTGTATTGTACTAGTGTAGTTTTATCATGCAAATTCTTTAGGCTTACCGTAAATCGTGCGTATGACTGAATTCTATTTGCTTTGTTAAGTCGCTGCGCAAGTTTGAGTTCAGTGAATTGGTTTACTTTGTCGATTAAACTGACTACTGACTGAAAACAGCAACTTTCGAAATTCTGATTAATGATAGATTTCCGCCCGAATTCAACAGCATCTACCGCGCAAATTAACAGCAGTGAAGCGTGAGTGTGACAAAATCAGTCTAGCGACCACAAATCAAATATGTAGATGTATCTTCAAGCGCAGCCATAATAATGTCTTACCTTTNTTTGAGTGAATTACGTAACAATATGTATACTTAAAAAATAGACGAGTAAGCTTCAATAGCAAAGGCCATTAAGACATAAAAGTTTGAGTTTTATTTTTATAAGTAAATCGCTTGAATAGGGTAACCAATTCGAAAGGATTGTAGATCTCCTTATCGCGAATATTAAAGAACAGAATTAATATATGAAAAGTATGTGAGCGTCGTAACATGTCCAGAAGTGCTTGAATATCATGAAACATTGTACTTTGGTGAGTACCATTTTGTTCTATTTGAACTTATATGTCATGACAAATAAAAGCTATAAAACTAAGAATTGTGTATTTCACTGGTGCGTATTTTCTGGTGTGAATCGTTTAGAAGTAATTAGTAATCGGGCAGTTAATCGGGCCTGTCAACCAGACTTAGTTTCTGCGAGGACGGACCTAGATTCAGTAATGAGAACCCATGCCTAAATGATAACTACTGAATCTGAATCACATTGTTATGCCACTCTATAGGGGTCGCATCTTGTGTCATAGTGCTTACAACAACTACACAGTGGACGTATTTCCGGTGATTACGCAAAAATTTATTTCGAATTGTTCATCACTCAAATCTTACCAACATCAAAATGAGGGCGTCAGTCTAATATAGCATTGATCACAACAATTTTGCAAAGGTGTTGCCGAACAAATGGAATAGTAAATACTTTTCTGCAGAGGAAAACTTTTTAAGCATGAAAATGTGGAAAGGCCAAACGAATTTTTTTACAGCCAACCAACTTCAATCCAGGCCAGTAACAGGCCAAAAAAACAATTAAGTTTTTTAAGCCAACCACCTTGAAAGATTTCGGAAATTTGGCCTAAATAAGGCCAACCTGACAAACTTGCTATCCAAGGTCACGCAGAGTGTTATTGGTTGGGAGCCAAGCATTGCGGTTCTGACGAATTTACAGGTATATTTTTAAGCCTAATGTTTAAAACGAGATAAAGTAGTGGAGAAGCTGTTGCAATAAGTATTTTGGTAGTTTGTTGACCCAGTCGTTGCATGAGCAGCGTTAAATAAGGGACATGAAGCAGTAACAATAGCATGTGTGCGGGAATGTATCAAAACGCGTGGATTTTGGGCTTTTGTCGTATACAGGTGTATGCATTAGTTCATTTTAGTATATTTATGTTGGTTGAAAGCGACCAATACTGATATAGCTATTGGAAAATGCCTAATCGGCCGAACTCCTTTTCTTAAAGAGGAAAACCTTCAGTTTCTTTGAAGATACTGAAAATGGTCCAACACTTATAATGCTACCACTGAATCATCACATCGACTTACGCTGTGATTCAGGCTAAACTTAATCACAGCTTGTGATTAAGTTTAGCCTAACTACGTTTCGTTGTGAACTGTCACAAATCCCTCCAACCATATGTGTTATTACTAGCAAATCTGCCTTGAAATAAGACTTCATATGTTCTTTGGTAGTGCATTGCCAAAACATGGTTTCGTATGCAAAACACGTCATAGTCCGTTATCATGTGTTTTATAGACTTTGGTTCGTAACTTGAGTAAAACAGTGGAACCAAGTGTCCTGTATTGAAAAAATACGGGGAAAATAACTTGCGAGGCGATTTAAATAGCAATTAATGGCTAGTAAAATTAATTACAGTTAGCCGTAAGTTGTAAAACGTGCTTTTGTTTTTCAGTCCGTTCGAGTGTTTTGTTGTGCTCGTGGATATAGCTGTACTGTGTTCATCTGACTAATGACAGAGTAGGCCTATACCACTGCAGTAAGCTAGGAAAGCGTTAACTTGGACTAGCAAGTAAATCGAACCACCCCATCTTGCTTAAATTAAGAATTCCAAAAAATTGTTTTCGCCATCTGTAGTTTGAGGTTTGCTAAGAAGTCATTCTGTTCTGGAGATAAGGCCGAAAGTTGGATTGCGTAGAAAGGGACTGGGTGAAGCGCCTTTTTGCCATATAACTAACATAAGCCAATCCGATTCCACATCCAAAAACGTTTCGTCGACTTCCAAAGCGATGTTGAAGCCAGTGTCATATTTTATTAACATAGACAATTGGACTTTTGGATCAAGTGCAGTGAGCGTTTTCCGGACGTTTGGGATAAAGCTATTATAAATACTGCAGTTACCCACGACGTATGATGCTGAGCAAGTTTTCAACAAAGTACGGTACTGCACATGCGTGATAAATATCGCCATAGGCGTACGAGATGGGGGACGGGGCGGGCGGCAGCCCGCCGGCTTGAAAAATTTCAGGGCAAACTCTGTTTTCAGGGCAAGCGCAAGTTGTTCAAAAATCCTGAATGATAAAAAATATATACTCAATAAAGTGAATTCAGGGCACCCTCTATTTTTCAGGGCAAGCGCAAGTTGCTCAAAAATCCTGAATGCAAAAGTATGTACAATACAGTGAAAATTTTCAGGGCAAACTCTGTTTCTGGGCAAGTGCAAAGTTGCTCAAAAATCCTGAATGATAGAAAAATTTTTAATACAGTGAATATTTTCAAGGAAACTCTGTTTTTCAGGGCAAGCGCAAATTGCTCAAAAGTCCTGAATGTGAAAGCAAATTGAATACAGTGAAAAATTCCAAGGCAAACTCTGTTTTTCAGGGCAAGCGCAAAGTTGTTCAAAAATCCAGAATGATAAAAAAATTTCAATACAGTGCATTCAGTGTATGCTATATTCACGTGGGGGTGATCCATGTAATTTGGGCTAGCGTAATGTGCAATCTGGACCAAAGTCGTGAATGGTTATAATGACTTTGATCTGGACCAAGCCAGATAATGACTTTGATCTTTTCTGTAAAAATCGACCAATCGGATGTCGGAAGGTCAACAGCTTGATATAAGAATTCAGTAACTCTTTCTTTGTCCATTTTCGAGTTTGCGATGGGTAGAGGTGCAGGTTGTTAAGATGATAGATTTTTTTGATTAGCAGGAGCTTCAATGCCAGGTTTTTCGTGCTTTCTCAGAACTCTTCAGTGTTCTGTTGCAGCATTGATCAACTAACATCAAGTTTTATAATAGCTGACTGGCTGCAATAGGAAAATTTTGAAGTTGGTTTTGTGAATGCAGTGTGTAGGCTACTTTGGACCAAGATTTCTTGGCGCTTTGAGTGCGCGTCCTTAAGTGCCTTGCTCAAGCGCATAGCAACGATAACACAGGCAGGTGGAGGGAGTCAGACACTTCGATCCGGAATCGTTGCTTTTAACCATTGCATTGCGCCATCGAAGTCGCGTACGTATTTGCATCAGTAAAGGCAATTACCGTGAAGTTTCTTGTCTGGAAGAACACAACACGCAAGGAACTTCACCGCCTTGAGTTAACAAGCAAGGTAACTACAGAATTGGCCTGTAACGGCACCTCTAGGGGATTGCATAAATAACGTTATTGCGGAATTGACGATTTAAGCGAATTGAAATGCATGTAATAGATGCCATCGGGACCGAATTAAATGTAACGTTATAGGCGAATTGACGTTACAGACGAAGCCGTTATAAACGAATGTATGGGACAGATTTACAAGAGATTTCAGGCCCATTCGGATTAAACTAAAAAAGTTAGTTTCAGGGCAAATTGTTTATTTTTAGGGCAAATTGTTATTTTCAAGGCAAATTCCAATCACCAATAATATGCCTTCCCGTACCCCTATGAATACCGCGATTGTCTTGACATGAACAAGACTGGTGAAAACGCAATACCACTTAAGCTGGCCAACTTGCAGCCTGTTTACTGTAAAAAAACATACAGATAAACAGCCAAGGGCAAGGTTCGCAGTAGCTTGAACCAACTGTTTTTGGAAATGAATAACATTTTTTCTACAACTGCAATTGCATTCGTTTTGTTTGTTGGATTTTTGTGCTAACTAGGTTGACAGTGTACTTCATTAGAATTGACATATTTTCAAATTAAAATAATATTTTAGCCGACACTAATATCATAAGTGGGGGTCGATTGAACAAAAAAAGGTTGAAGACCACTGGTGTAAACGAAAATTACATGTTTTGTATTCGCACTCCAACAATATCACATTAAAACCAAGACCAGAAGAATATTGATATCAATACAAGGATTAGATTCTGGTTTGTGAGCATTCCACTTGAAATGCTTTAATTCGTCCAGCGAGTTTTTCCACTTGTAGGATCCCAATTCTTGATTCTGACTCGGTGTCACTGACGGATTGCCGAAGCAACTGTTAGCTGTGAGATTTCAAGGAATAGTTTGTCTTCGTTGAGATCATTTAACCTCTGGATATCAAGAGCCACAATCGGCCTGCCATGATTTCTGTATTTATCAAACGTTACTAGCAGTTTTCAGATTTTTCTTTTTTCAAACCCGCTTTCTTCAACAGTCCCAAGTTTTCGAAACTGCCTCATTGTCTCCAGAAAATCTGCCTGGAAGTTTCGTCACCTTATTGACTTCGTGGGATGCACGAGGTCACTTTCATTGTCATTTTCTCTTTCCTTTGAATAAACCTGAAAGTGACTGTATTATGTATGCGCTGGTACTAGCCACGCATTTTTCTTGAGAGAGTCTGGATCCTTTGTTACCACCTCTGATTTCCACGTGTTTCCACTCATATTTCTTGCATATTGACTTACTTCATTTCTTCACCTGTTTATTTCTCTACTACTTATTGCTTGCGGTATTTTCGCGCATTTCACTGTTTTTGGCCATTCCCCATGTATTTGAAATAGGGAAAACATCAGGACAACTGACACTTTTCATCATAGACAAGAAAATGTAATCAAAGGAGTGCAGCATTATATACTACAAAATTCAACTTTGAACATATGTCTCTAACAATTGACAAATCAGCCAGCACTTTACTTCTGACTTGATTGAGCTTTTGAACGTTAGATTGCATGTAAGAAACAAAATGTGTATAGCATCATCAAAAAAGTTAGGCCTTAGACTTCCAGCCTAACCAGCCACACGACTGTAAATTATAGTTACAGCAGCAACATCAGGTAGGGGCGGCGGAAAGGAATTTTGTTGTAGTTGGTCCAGGGAACACTCTAGAAATCATGGTTGATTGATTTGTGACGTAATCAGTGATGATGCAAGCTTAGAATAACTTCTTTCACAATTTCGGAAAGGATGAAATGTAAAAACGTATTCACACTCACTCGCTTTGATTTGATCGCAGGTATTTGAATATTTTGTTGTACATCTAAATACAAAACTCTCCATGTTACATGATTCCCTTTGAAGCAAACCTGCGGTGGAAAAATCGCAATTTGCGTAAAGAAGCCTGCTATCAATTTTCAAGTAACGTCTGTAATTATAAAACCAGGAATGCTCTCGTCATATCCGTTCGTAGCACTCTGTATTCCGTATATCCTTCGACTCAGGGCACCAACATCTTGTGCGAGTCAAAAGCGTTTGGAATCACGTAAAATCTTTAAGTTTTACTATGTGCACGTCCATACCATCCCTGAGCTTCCTTACTTCAAATGACGAATCACTACTTTATGAACCGTCTGTTTTCAAATCAGGTATTGAGTGAAAAAAGGAGCAACGCTGGTAAGGTATATAACGACAGCGACACAATGTTGAGATCAAAATAACCTTGCCTTATCGAAAAGGTCAGCCACTCAGCAAACTTTTGAAGATGATGTACTTCATAAACCAAAAATAAGAATGCCTCAAAATATTGGGGCACCCACGTATCTCGGATCGCCTTAACAAACGATGGGATCCGGTCCCTCGGACTCTCTTTTTCGGCGCCCGTTACAGCAGGATAGGTCACATCGACAAGATGATAACAATATTATTTTTAACATCTTTTTCGAAGTATGCCGATATTTATTATGTAATTTTAAACAAACTCCAAAACTAACCAAGCAGAATGTCGCAGTAGGCACATTTTACATACAGGACAACGTGTTACTGAACAGGTTACAACATATAGAAAAGTTAAAGTGAAAAAGTTAATAGTCTATTTCTATTGCCATAGTTAACTTCAACGTACAGTGCAGATTTGTAGACTAGAGAACAGCGACACCTCAAGAAGTATCATCATTAATTCTCGTTGCTCCTCCTTTTTGTCATAGAATATTGACACATGAAATGACTATAAATAGTGAATACACTAACGTTGGCCAGTAAACTCTTTTCCATCAATTCCGTTCTGTCCAACCACAATAAACATGAATCCAGAAATTTTGGACGAAACTCTCTTTAAAAAAATTGGTTGGCTCCTGAACAGACCTTACAGTTGACCCCGGGTAAAATTTAAAGTTTTTGCTCCTGATCCGGCTCCAGGTCCGGCCTAAAATACAAACTCCGGCAAGAGTCCACGGCTGCACTTTTTTTCCTTCATCGTCTCTGTTATGGATGTGGGTGCGTTCACCGACCTATGAAGTGTTGGGTTGTAAGCATGTGCCTCAAGTGAGGGCATTATGTGGCCAGCTGCGCATAACACCATCAACACGTTGCTGTTACAACAGTTAAAACTGTTGTCGCTGATGTAGGCTAATTAAATAATAGGGAAGGTATTTTGACATCCTGCGAGCTACACTGTTGCTAAGAGTTGTTTGANTAGTTTATTTAAATCAGTGACGTCTTTCGTCAAGCAGTGACACAAGACCATATTTCTTCTTTTTGAAAAAGAACGTATATTTGTTGGAGAAGCAGGTATATCATTTTTGTAATATTCAATTTTACAGGCCATTCTCTTTGACGTCTTTCAGTAAACTTCAAAAGTTTGGTACCATCGTTGAGGTTAAGTTCTATAATGTGATGTGATCTATATTTGTTTTTCACATTTTGTTTTTCTAATATAATGTGCTCCAGCAGTTAGTTGATTAGTGCGAATAAACGTGATTAAAAATAGACTTTACAATGAATTTAAGCAAATGGTTGGTAACAGTTCACCTACGTTGGTTGATTATCAATGAACTTTATGTGTTTTGGACAGGAAATAGGGTTTTGCGTACCTCATTAACTTGGTGTAATGGTCAAATGCTGTGGTGAAACATATTGTTTTGTCAGTTCATAAAAGAGCAGATAAGAGTGGTTGAAAACTTTGGAAAGACTAGCTTTGAAAGATAAAAACTTCAAGTAAGAATTACAGTGTAAAATTTTACAAAAAATGTGTATGTCTTCGTCTTGATTTGGCCACATGACAATTTGTTCAATCCTCCTTTTCTACTCCAACAACGCCCTTTCATGGATTTGACATGTTACGTAATCCATTTGAAACAAGTTGTCCTGTGGCCAAATTGCCATCTTGTGAAACGTTAAACATCATCGCTTTGGCTGATTTTAACTTGAAGCATAACCCTAAAAGTGCAGACATTTTCATACCTCTGCGATTATTATAACTAAATCAATGAAAAAGATTTTGCAAGAAACAATACCATTGAAAGATGTTTTAGTAAACAATGTGTCAAAGAGCCAAAGAGCTCAGAGATAGTGTACTGTTAGTCGAAGGCCTTTTTGACCGTTGCAAGGAGAGAGAACAACCGGGGCTTGCATTTACATTTGATAAGAGGGCACACGTTATTAACACCTGGGTGTGTGCCAAGCACATAAGTGTTTTCAGCTGAAAAGACATGTCTGAAATGAGTTTTCATGGACAAGAAAGCCTGAAACAAGTTCTCAAATCACAAATAACAAATGTGAAATCAAAATGCTAGAGGCTCTGGAATAACAGTGCATTCTTCAGCGACAGAAGCCAACAATTTTTAAAAGGTAATGAAATTTTTGCTGTGACTATAAATTTTTGACTTGCTCGTTGTTACCATGTTTTGTGAGCTGAAACTTGAAAAACTGCAAAAGTACTTCTCGTTGTGTTCATTGTTTGGAAAGATTGACTCAAACGTAAGAATGAATGCTTTTCTAATGCGAAATTGTTACTGTAGTAAACATTTCCGATGGTGGTTAGAGTAGTAATAAAGCATTTGGAACTGTTTTGTATGCTGCTTGTGCAACATAATAATGAATTTTATAAAGTGTATTGATCACATGTCCCTGACGCACTATCGCAGTTTCGCCAATACAAAGCTTTCAGAAAACAGCATCTTTCCTGAAATCTGTAACGTTTACGCAAAACGGGTGTTTATCACAAACACGTATTGGAAAAAGGTACGAGCAAAAAAACAGCTATCAAAAATTGCCTATTTCAACGTTTTTTTGTAACCCTTTTTCTACCCTTTTCTCGTAACAAAATATGCGAAAAGATATTTTACTCCACTGCTAGAGGTGCTGTAGCTTGCGTACTGAACTTCGTGCAAAGCAAGTGCACACCGCACAGCTTTTGTTGGCTAATAGGTGCTTTCATTTAGGGGGCCAAAGATTTACTCATGAGAGAAACCTTGAATATCCATTTTTGAGCAGCGTCCTGCTTTGCCTAGTCTTCCCCAAAAATAGTTATGAATTGGTACAGGTTTCGAAAACGCAAACAAAAGGCATGCATTGCTTTTTCAACAACACAAAGCGTTTTATAAGCGTACGACGCAGAGCAAACAATTTGCTTAATACTTCACTAATATGATGTTTCACGTATTTTGTTAGACGAAACTTCCTGTGATGACCAACAGTGAGTGCCTCTGTACCTTTCAGTTCATTGGAAAAAACGTTTTGTAAGCAGTGCGGCAGTTGTGAGAAAGTTAAGTTGGAACTTTCTATTGAATATGCCAGTTTCTCCCACAGCACGGTGAAAAGAACTTTCAAACCGACCAAATAACCTCAAAATGCATCCTTGACTTCCAAAGAAGTTACACATTTTCTGAGAGCAATTTCATTAAGCCTTTCTTGCAAACCCGCAAAAAGAGAAATGGTGGGAACCAAAGCACTTCTCTTTTCTTTAGCATGGAACGAAATTCAACAGCTTGTTTTGGTGATGAATAGCAAAATATGCCATGTGTCTGGAAATAAAAGAGAGGGAGGAGTTGCTTCACGTTGAGGGAAAGCCTTCTGAGCTTCAAGGAACACCAATTATTAAAACTTTGTGTTATTCAGATGTGCAGGAATATATCACGCAAATATCGAAAACTGTTAAACTGGAATAAAAAAGAAAAAATTTATTGTATCTAAAATCATAACAGATTTGAACAAAAAATCTTGAGATGATGCTCCATTCTTTTGACACAGTAAACTCCTTCAATAACAAAAAAGGCGTCCAAACCAGTAATGAAAGGGGTATCATAAGGTGCTGTGAAAAGGCTTTACTGACTTTGTGAGTTTTGGAATTGATACATTTCGGACACCAGTGGAACACGTCAAGCAGTAAAGCGTTCCAGACGAAGCCGAGAAACTTAAGTTTGGAAATGTTTGAAGAATGAATGGAAATCCTCATAAAATCTGAAAAGTGGAAGTGGATAAGGATACTTGGCTGACCACAGTATATAGAGTCGAATAGAGAACTACATAACATTGAACGACTGAACATCGAGGTTTATCATATCAGTGCACACAATCACATGAGGTAAACACTGGCTGCCACGTTTTTACTCATTGAAAACGCAAGCTTCTACCCAGTCGTGTAAACGTGAGTGGAGCGATATAAGGAAGCATTGTTTTGCATGCAACCTCGTGCAGCTTGCTGGTGTCTTCTGAGCAGAGACTCCTTGGTGACCTTGAACCATTAGGAGGTGTTTCCGCAGAAGAACTGAGAGCTGGAATGTGATAACTGCGAAAAATCTAGTCACGTCATGTATGTTGAAACCCAATGACGTGTTCGCAAGTGAAAGTGAGCAGATGACCTCAAGTAAAAGGTGAACCAGGTAAAGTTTACATAACATTCCTGAAGAATGTACAACTGACTCACTTTCCTGCTTTTCCTATGGAGAAGGTCGTGGACAGCAGGTCTACGAGGTCTCGAAATACGAGTGCCTGACGGTTTTCAGTAACCACTGATGGTTCTACGGGCTTCACGCCATGACGGGACTAAGTCGATCGGAGATATTCAGTACACCACCTGGTCCTTGGTCGACCTCTGAAAATTAATATGGGTTTAAGGTGAGAGAAAAAAACAATATTTATGAAACTCGTAACTCCTGATTACCTTTCTTTCCATTTGGATAACATGTTGTTTGTCAGTGTCTGCATGTGGTCAAAGAGATGCCATGGAAAAGTTAATAAAGTATTTTTGCTAGNAGTCAGGACAAACGGAAAAAGCAAAACAAGTGCTAAATCGCAAGATTGCATCTACACTAAAAGTGATCAAGCATTGGAAATACCACATGGGATTTGGAGGTGGGTAAATTAGAATTGATACGTGTTTCTTTATAGCATTAGCACTTTTTTGTTGACAAGCACAAGTTTGTATGTAGGGGAAGGTGGGGTACAGTCGACACTCTTTTGCATTTTCAACCACTGCTACTTTATTTCAAGTCCAAACAAGCTCAAAATTTGTCACACAAT
>JGI24159J19872_10010612_pt1 | contig 12090 bp, 4 predicted proteins | sample Ectturendosymbi4_FD_19872 | JGI IMG/M metagenome (IMG submission 19872) | reverse complement strand
TTGAAAAACACAAAAAATATCAAACACAAGAAAAAACATCCAAAACATGAAAAAAAATATGAATGAAAACATTACCACAACGCAAAAATATGAAAAACATTACCATAACGCAAAAAAATATGAAAAACCGGAAAAATATGAAAAATACAAAATATATTGGTCGGGGAGGGAGGCTGGGGAAACGCCAGCTGCACTGGCTGCACCCACTGAAAACCGTATAATTGTGGGCCTGACCCCGTTGGTAGAGAGATGTGGGATGGGTGACCTGTTTTCTCGCGATCGGGCTGCCGTTGCATAAACACAATCGACGTAAGCACACAACGTTCTCAAACACTGAAATTGAAAAACAAATTGCTTCTGCAAACAGTTACGCAAGCAATAACGAGTTGCACGAACATTGGCTGAATTTCCTATTTGAAAGGAAGTGAATCTGAACAAAAGCAAGCCTGTGCATGCTCAGATTCAGCTACACTGACGCACCTACAATAAAATATGCAATGACTACCAGTAGTATGATCATCAGACTGCAGTGTTTTTCTTGTCCAAGATATCGAAATATTGTTACTCAATTGACTTTTTTGACTTGCGGCAGCTTATCATGCCAGTGTTTGCTTACTTTGTTCTGATCCTGGTATTCTGGGCCTGAACCGAACGTGTTGGCTAGCGAGAGACGCGAAGCTGGCGCAGTAATACAAAGCAATGAAAGATTTTGCCCTTCAGGTAATAAGAATCTTGGACAGGTATGGTAAATTGCATACCTTCTGCAACTGCTTACAGGTCAATATTTCCTGTTTTACGAGAGAATTATCCTCTGAACTTCTCGAGACTGCGTATTATCTGAAACGTGTTATCAGGTAATAGAAACATTTGTACTTGCTTGTTCAAATACTTTTTTGAGGCGACATGCCAAGCAGCAAAAAACTGTTTGTTGCATTGACATTCCAGAGGCATGTTGTTCACAACTCTCATTCCGTTTTGTTGGACTCCGAAATATTCATCAACAGTCGGTGTCTGTGCTACATATTTATGGCTCCACACTCCTTGGTTTTCATTCTGGGTGAGATTTGCAAATTTACAGTAGTAGGGACATGGTTTACCTGCAGTTAAGAAAAAAATGTTATATCTTTTTTCATCTTTAACTCCTTAATTTACAGCGGAATGCGCGTTTTGTAAAACGTTTTGATTTGGCAGCCGTTGTTTCCTTGCATTTTATAAAATAAAAACAAAGTCCTGTTTCATGAAAACCAGTTAAACATTTAGGTTTTATTACAGGATGTGATGCACAAAGATCGAAAATTGTGAGATGCATGAAATGTAAAACTAGTATTTAATTTTTGTTGCGCGTTAAAGGTATCAAACATCAGTCGAAGAGAAATTTTGCTTTTAATGCGGTTATAGTGAACACATTATACGATGAATATCAGAATGTATGCTTTACGATTGCAGTAAAAACTAGATCTGTGGAACCTAAGCACAGACCAGCAAAAGCTTAAGTAGCTCAACTCAAGATTACCTTGCACAAACCTTATAAAATGTGTTACTTAGGAGTTTTTCTTCTGGCGTATAAATGCATTGCAAATGCGATATTCAGCGCATTTTGTTTTGCATCAGTTGTAGCAAATGTGTGTATCGGAAGATCTGAGAGAATAATCAATTATAATTGATAAACACCAAAAAACGGCGGTCTCACTTTCAGATTCTCATGCAACTGGCTCAATCAGCAGGCTGTACAGTATAAAAGAACCAAACTGGTGCTGAAGCAAGGAAACGTATCGCTTTTTACGTAGAAAATTCGCAGTGTCTAATTTGCTAGCTGCCTTTATCACAACGAGATCAAGCCAACGTAGTGATTATGCGTCATTTCTTCCTTCAAGCAGCTCCTACAAAATTTTAGCGTTTGACTGATAGGTTGCCATAGCGTTGATGACGGAAAGGATATCAGACAATCGGGAAGAAGCTTGTGTGATAAACAATCGTATCGTGGAGGTAGTATATCTTTTAAAAAATCTAGTAGTTGAAGGATTTGAAATTGAAGCAGGAAGACCAAGTGCTTGGTATACTACAATTTTTTTAAATTAATGATGTAATTTCGTTAGTCTATTTTACGAATAAGCCGGAAAACTGCTTTTTATAACTTACTACCAGCAGCAGAAGCACAGACGCACCCGTTTGACAAGTTTGTTCTTTCGGCGTCTTTTTCAGTCTTACAACAGTTGCGCAAAGCTAAGCAATTGGCTATTGTAAATTGAAAAATAAAGCTTTGTTCGCAGAGTGACTCTCGGGCAATTTTATATGAGAGTTTTCAAAATCATTCTATGTTTAAGAGTTTGTACATGAATTTAGACAGTTGATTTTTACATTATGTCATCTTGAAGTTAGTGATAGACACAGCTACGTTATTTCATGCACTTTTACGCCGCACGAGTTATGAAAATGTCTTACCAAAAACTGAAAAGATTATTTGTACATAATTTCTTTTCACAATGTTTCAAAATGTGTTGAAGCATTGGGGAACTGTCCTCTCCCGTATGTGGTATGAACCATGAGGAGAGCACGAGACTACAATAGATTTTGCTTAAGTCTCCATGATGGACAGTGCCATACATCCGTTCAAAAGTGCTCAAATGCATAAGATATAGATTGTATAATTGCAACTGCATATGTATGTCCGCCATACAGCGAGCCAATCTGCCCATTATGCATTATGCAATGCCGTAAATCTCAGAATCTGTTGACTGTCCTAATCCAAATATTTAAAAAAAATATTTTTCAGGTATAAATATCTTTGTATAGATAGCCTATAAGCCTACACTCAAACTAGGGGCAGGACTAAGCAACACGAGCACATTGCCAAACCACAAATTCTCAAAAGGCAAATTCATACACCCAAATACGCATCCACATCATCATGTCAGGTCACGGTGTTATGCTAAGCTTTGAAGAGTTTCGATGTTCATCACTATGTGAATCACTTGGGTCAAAGCAGTTGAGCTGAGCTGTAAAAATGAAAAAACTCTCGGTTGAAGGAAGCCGAATGTTTTCAGTTGTTTTGAAAGGATTTATTTACAGAGGAGTTTGGGGGCAATACTTCAATAGAAAATGGCAGTTCTTATTTGCCTATGAATAAAGGAGAAATACCGTAACATTATTTGAAAACTAGGATTTTAATGACCAAACATTTCTTATATCAAACTCAATTTGAAACAAAGGACACTGAAAATTGCTTGCTTCGCAAAATCACCAACACACCAAATCCATAAAAAAATCGAATAAAGCGCAATAAAAGCAGAAGTGATTTTTAATTGAATTTTAAATCTTTTTGTACAAACCTCAATGAGATGTTCGGCGTTTACTATATGTGGTTAATTGAAATTTTAACCAGCATAAAAATGACGCAGTGTCATTTACAAAAGTCAAAATAAAGCAGATGTTGCATTTCATTCACCAAACAAATTGGTCAATTAAACTTAGGCTTTCTTCTATCATATTTAAAATGCTTTTAATCTGTTTCCTTGGACCACACAAGATGTTCAGCTGCAGTATTGAACTCATTCCAGTGTGGCTGCCGCTTCAGCTTCAAGTCCAACACGCAACTTACAATTGCTTGCCTCAAAAGCTGATCACTTCTTCTGCACACTCCAGGTTATTTTACTATAATAGAAAGAAGCCATCAAAATGTTTCAGTGCTTTAAATTATGTCAATTAAAAGCTATGCAACAACGGTCTTCCTCACAAGCAATCTCTACGCTGACCAACCACACCCCTACACGAGTATTTAAGTTGGCCTTGAGTTGAATCCAGAGCAGAAATGAAGACGGATTAACCCTAGCGAGCTGTACCAGCTATTTTAAGCAAAGTGTTGAACCAAACGCAAAAGTTTACAAGTTTAGACATTCTGTTGGTCTTTTACGCGATGTTCAGCACAATGATTTCTGTTGCAAGACAGAACAGCTAAATAGTACGAAAATATCTGCACCGGAGTTTGAAGAATACCTTCTGCACAAACACGCACACTCATACAAATCTTTGTGTGGGTGATGACTGACAAACAAGCGAGTTCTTGCTTTTGTGTGTCTACTGTTGTTTTGTGTTTTTTGTGGAATGTGAATCCAGAAACCAATACATGGACAGCGATCAACTTGTAGCAGTGAATGGCTTTTGTATGTTTTGATGTTGTGCTGTTTTTTTACAAAGCACGTTAACTGCTCAGTGCTGTTTTTGGCAAATTTGCACTTCGCATTAACCATTTCAGCGACCGTGTCAAGTAACGGGCTCAGCTTTACGCAACGTTGTAAAAAGAGTCAACAGCTGGTCACGCGAAGTGATGCGGAAACACCGATTGCCAGGTCGCTGCTGCGCTTAGCTGACGTCAATTTACGAACGCATGTTGGGGGAAACATTGTACCTTCCCGTACGCATGCAGATAAGACAGATAACATACCAGATTTGTCGAAGTCTTGTGAACATTCGCTTGATTTGCATGCGAAACGTCTTTTGCGGTTGTCGCTGAGAATGATTTATCATTTGCTGTATGGACACAATATCAAGCTAGTAACGGCGATATTGCAATTTTAAAAGCCCCAAAATACGTTATATACTTAACTCGAAACTTTGTTTTTGTAAGCTTCCACTTTACGTACAATGTATTTAGGTTTAATAAGTGGCTTAAGCAGATGGGCACAATACAATAGGAAATGATCTATAACCCAACAGAACGTACTTCCTTTTTATCACTAGCATCACAACACTGCCTTTATTTATATTGCGTGGGAACGTTTCCTGTGAACTCTGCTTTGTCATGTGTTATTTGTTAGGTAGTGGTGGCGAAATGAGAGCGATACATTACAAGACGTTGCGACAACAACGTTAGAAAGACGAAAAGACAGCAAAGCACCGGGAGGGTGGTAATGGCAGCATTTAACTTCAAAATTATTACTACTAATGCGGCTGGATGGGTTTTCAGAAATATCCGATCAACATTTGGATGCAAATTTTGTCAAAGCCCGCTGAAGGTTAAAAATTGTTAGTTGAAAATATTGTAAGTATGAAGAGAAATTGATTATAACAGAAGTAATGGATGATTTACACATTGGTGGTCAGTGGCGAAGACGTATTTGTCGTATCACAAAGTAAGCTACTTACGTAGATTTCTTTTACTTCAGTACTTACTTGAATGGGTTTAGGTTTGAGTACTTCTACTTTTACATGAGGAACTGTCAAGTTACAGTGACTTTCTTGAGTCGTTTCACAATATTCTGTAGTCCAAAGTAATTTAAATGGTGTAGTTGCAAGATAATTTGCATAAATAAGAATTACAGATGGTTGAAAGCATTCCTTTCAGCTTTCAAAATTATGTAGTTTAGAACTTAGATGGGGATTGCAGCCCTGGAAACAAGGTTTAAGCAATGTTTGGAACGAGATCTTTTTACGGTCCGGTTTTAGGTGAGGCTAAATTATTGGGATGCTTAGACTGATGACACCAACCACTTACGTAAATAGTTTAGAAGTCCTGTACTTTAAAGATCTTACTTGTGTAGTTTTGAATGGTAGTACCTCTACTTGCAAAAGAACATATTTTTCTGGAAGCAACTGTGCTTCTACTTGGTTAACTTGTATGGCTACTTTGACACTCACTGGACTTAGAGACAGCTTTTTATAATATGTACCTTAGGTTGTAAACTACAACGCTCATTTGGTTTTGAAATGTATTATTTTTTCCGGAGGTCAATAGCAAGCAGTTACTAAAAGTTTAAAGAATGAGTTTATAAAGTTGTGCGGTAGGAGCAGCTAGCAAGTCAAAGACACTACACGTGGCACCGAATTAAAGGACATGATTTGGTTCTTTGTACAGTCAATATTTTCCTTTTGGTCTCTCTTGAACTAACAAATGAAAGGCATGTTTTGTGCAGTAGTGTAGGTCGTTAAGGGGCTAAGTGCAAACTTTAATATAAGACGTTATCCATGTTGACGGTATTTAGGTAATGACAAAGGGAAGATCAAAAGGCAGTCAACTTTTTGCACCAATTATGTTGAAAATCAATTTTTCTGCGTTTTGTTTTTACTGTTGTGTGGTTGGATTGATTGAAATGCTTTAATTTTCTTTATCATTGGTTTTCACCAACGTGAAAGCTTGCTTTTTGAAAATATGTTGTTTCTTGAGCAATCAACCAAGAAGTTAAACAATAACAGCATTTTTTCCCACATTATTCCAAGTAGCGTTTTTTGACTCATTCATCGATCGAAGGCAAATTGGGCTGAAAGTTTTCAGATGAAGAATTTTTATTTTCGGCAGAGTGCTTATTAGTAAAGAGAAAGCAAATCCAGTGTTAAATTAATGCAAAAACTTTGCCTTTTCACCATACAAAAGTTTCAGCAAGCGATCACACCATGCGTTGCCACCTTGCAATTATTCTATTTGCCTTGATGCACTGCCGGGATGGGGCGTTGTGCTATAACTTAGATGCAACGTCTGACGCTGCCACAGTTCTGAACGTCTCCATTCCTGGGTCAAAAATAAATCCAATATACGCGGGATACCAAATATCAACAACCGTGTCTGGTTTGAATATAAGGTATGTATCCTGCAATAAGAAAAATAAGAACAATATTTCCAACTGAGAAACGCATTGTCTGTGATCAATTTGTGTTAAGATATTTTTGACCTATGATAATTCATAACCTTTCACTTTGAGTCGAAATAGTATGACTTCTACATAACTGAAAATGACTTTTCAATAGTTTTATTCTCGGCGCCCCGAAGCTTTCAGCATTTTTGACACAAAGCGGAATATCAAATGGAACAATCATACGTTGTCAAGCGAAAATACATCCTCCAGTGCGTGTGTCACACACAAGGCCTTCAGGGGACGACTCCGTAACAACACGACAAAACCAAATGTATTATTCGACGACAGCGCCTTTGCCGTCTTATTCAACAGCAGAAAAAAACACAAGCAACATTTCTTGGCACGAAAAGGCGACAAAGTCGACAAAGAACACCACTGAAGGTTTGTACAAAAATCAGGGTGAATGAATAAGTGCTTTTGAAGTGAACGATGTTGCAACGCTGGCTGAACAACGTGAGTCTTGCAGTTGAAACTCAGTAAATCACGGCAATTGTAGATATTGATTTTTCTTACATAAGAAGTTTAAATGTTTTCCATTTTATGCAAAAAACAGAAAAATTTCATCTGTTTATTTGCAGCTTTTCTTCTTCAGAAGTTTTACGTTGACATAATGCACATTTGAACCATGACGTTTCGACCGAAAATTTTATAAAACCTTTTTGGATCCACCCTTAGAAAATCTGTTGCAGTCCCATGATTTGACTGGAAAGGAGTCACAAAGATAGAAAGCGTGGTTTATTTATTTTGTCTTTTGTTGGCTTGACAGACATTTTGCATCAAATGTTTTTCATGGATTTAATGTGCTGATCCCATTCAAATCCGAAGTCACCGATGACACTACTTCTGCCGCCTATCCAAATGCGTGTACTGCCTATAGACTATTTTATTTTATTTTTTCAGAACCGGCGTATAGTTTGCGCATTCCCACAATTCTCGTGAGTTCGCAAAGCATTTGATTGTCTCTGAAATTTCACAAGAAATTTCATTAAAAAGCGCTGATTGATCAACGTTGAAATTTAATATTTTGTAATCCTTTATTCGCACACGATCAGATCAGTCCCGTCGCCACGGGGGGCTTTTGGGGGCTTGGCCCCCCAAAACAAATCTCCAAGCCCCCCAAATTGAAACATGGAACACTGTAAATCAGTTGAAATTTTGTCAATTTTTAGAGTGTTAAAACCCCCCTCGCACAAGCCCAAAGCCCCCCGCAGAAACATAAAGCCCCCCTATTGAAAACTTTTTCTCGGCGGTTCTGGATCAGATGTCTAAGTACTCAATCTTTACCAACAAAAATCTAACAAAAATCTTACGATTCAACCAACGCATTCAAAAAATTTTACCTAGCGAAAAAAAGATTGGAGATTTTGGGAAGGAAAAACAATATCTCTCAATAGAAATTCATCATTTTCCAATGGAAAACTATATCCTTCTCGATGTGAACGAAAAGGCAGATATAAGCATACGACAAAAAGCAGACACACAGCAGCAAACTATGATCAAAGTGCAGTATCATAGACCTACACGTCTTTTTTTAGGTTCATTAGGGTCTCATTCGCATATCCCAGGTGCATTGGCTCAATAATTTTCTCACGAAACGACGTGCGATGTCACTGGTCGTATCGTAGTTCTTTTTTAATCAGCACCCTCGCTATCTTCGAAATAGGTGTCCTATAAGCTCTATTCTCAGCCGCGAAATTGGCCGTTTAAATTGGTTGAAAAAACATTTCCAGGAATGAAAGCAACACTGTTGTGGAAAAGGTAAAGCATGAAAAACAACATGCTTAACTTTTGGTTACAAACAAGCATTTCGAAAGAATATGAGGCAAAACACAATGATCGGTAACAAACATTTGTTATTCCCTGAGGAAACCCACTGTCCAAAATTGTTAATTCTTGTTTGTGGAAACATCTGATCAATGAAATGTAATTTTAAGGGAGCAAGTTAAAAAGTAAGATTTTATGTTCTCTTCCCCGACATTTCAATTTCAAAAAGTTTGCCAAAATTTAAAACGGTTGAAGTATTTCAAATCTCGTCCAGCTGCTGCTACACATACTGACGCTACAACTGTTGTGATGACGTTGTCAAAAACGCGGACACCTTCGTGGATCAGCACTCCAGTTTGTGAATCATCTTGTGACAAAAATGATATGCTCTTAAACAAAGGAGCAAATCAACGTGTGGTTGCGGACGGTCTTGGATCTACAGTCGTTTCCACGTCATTGGGCGAAAATTACACGGTAAAGTATAAACGTTAAGCCCCTATGATCAAATAAAAATTTGTTTTAAAAGTGATTTATAGTAATCTCAAAATTCGAGAAGTTCGTAGTTATATGGTCGCACCTTGAATTGTTATGGTCAGAATTTTCATGTATTCTTATCATGTCAGGATTTCAAGCTCATTACGCTGTTTAGAAGTAATTGCTGGATGTCTTTGCAAATATTGGTGGTGGCAAAATCATAAACTTTGAAAACCAGTTTTACAAACAATGCATGTCAAGAAACTTCCTAAACAACATTTTCATTACCGCATAAGCAGCCAGTAATAATCAATTACCAACAGCACGATTAAATCTAATTCCAGATGCATGAAGATGCAGNCAAGAATGGTTTACGATCGAAAATGTAGGTATTATAGCTGATTTTTAACCACGTCAGCATGTACGGCATTAATGATGTCTAGAAAAGGCGGTAGTTTGAAATTTGCTTGCAAATCGAATTTTTGTAAGAAATACTTAATCAAAAATAAACCTAAAAGCTGACAAAAACAACAAGATCGCAACATCCATTTGGAAAGCAATGATAAAGACCTATGCTGGTGGATAAGCGTGTGCTTCATGAAAAAAATCATTGTTAGCAGGCCAGCACCAAAGAGTTTCTACAGAATTAGCGCAAACATCGAAAGCTGTGAAGCAGAAGGACATTAACAAAATTCTGAATTTCGCCATAAAAGTTTAATTTTCTTGCAGTTTTCAATTAGTAACAGAAGAAAATCTTGCAACGTCAGCTCAACGTGATCCCTACTCATCTCTGCATTGCTTATGCAAGTCAATTTCAATAAATCAATTTCATTTTTTTCTTGAAACATTTCAGTAGTTCCATTCTCAGCTGCACTGTGGAAAAAAAACATCAGCACCACATTCTATCTGCCTGGAGTTGTTTTTACATTTACATTGCTCTCCAAGTTTTGCACTGACGACAAACCCTTCCGGTGATTTTAACCCCTTTTCAGTTTAATCTGTAAACGATTAGCATTTTTCGAAGTGATCATTATTAAGCAACAAACTTATTCCCCTAAGGCAATTGGTTCAAGTTCTAAAACACTCGTTTTTTTAGATATGCGCTCCTGGACGACAAAAATATTGTGCTGGAGCTGCTTTCACACCTGGTGCTTGCTACCGCTGGTCGCCGACAACGAAGCCAGAATGGATCAATTGGGGAGAACAAGGTACTGTAAGGCTGGGATTTGAAAATGACAATCAACTGGTTAGACTCTACAAATCACACATACCGAAACAAATTATCTCAGAGAAAAATAAAAGTCAAAACCTAATCGGTTTGCAAACACTATAGGTTCTTCACTTCACAGAGACATTTTTGACGTACGTGTTAACTAGATCATGTTAGAGAATGGTTAACAGAAACAAAGAGATTAAATGGTGCTCATTGAAAAGTAGATAACATTTAAGACTTCAGGTTTGAAAGATTTAAATATTGCAAAATTTTTGCCCGTATTACTTAAATCTTTCTTCAGTGGTTATTTGGGCTTGCTGCAGTCCGCAGTTACGTCAGTGTTTGTCTTCAATCGATAGATTTAGAGTTCAATTTTAAACAAACTTGAAATAAAATTAAGTTCATCTGTTTGATAATTGTATCTTGCAGGACTGATATACTATGAGCTAACCTAATCGATTGAGAGCCAACTTGGTTTAGCAATTATTAGAGATTAATGCTGACGTTTATTCAGTGGTTGCAGGTCGAAAAAACTTTTATGATGTTTAAAGTCACCGTTTACAGCTAAATTATTTTTAAAGGTCTCTGCCAAGCACGGTATCAGGAAATGTTTTGCTCGCAAAAGCTTAGAGAATATTTTTGAACTGTAATTTTTCCTAACAATCTAGGTTGTCTGGTCAGTAACTGCGATTTAACTACCAGGGTGGTCCATAAGTCCATACCCATTCACATGTTATGCATGTATTTTAAAAATTTTATTGCTTTTCAGAGAAAATATATTATATATGAAATTTATAACACAAACAAATGCACGTCATGTTATTGGACAATACTTCTTTGACGGGCCAGAAAAACTTACCTCATATTTAAACATGCTTCAACAATGGTTTATACCTAAACTCATTGAACGTGGAATAAAAGAGGAAATTTATTTTCAACAAGATGGCGCTCCAGCTCATCATGCCCTCAGTGTGCGAGAATATCTAAAAGATACTTTTCCTGACAAGTGGATAGGTCGTGGTTCAGTAACATCACCAGCACCTATTGAATGGCCTGCAAGAAGTCCGGTCTTGACAACGTGTGATAACTCCCTTTGGGGTCACATAAAAGATATTGTGTCTAAACAACGTTATCACTCTAACGACGAATTGAAGGCAGTTGTTACTGCGGCATTTGGATCAGTAACCCCTGCAATCAGGGCTGGATTAAGGGGGGCGGCAACTGGGGCAATTGCCCCGGGCCCCCCGCTTCAAGGGGCCCCCGGTGATGAACTTTATTTGTTTTAAATAAAACAGCCGTTTGAAAAATGTTTGTGATTCAGAAGCGATACAAGATTACAACTCTATATTATATTCCTAATTCCTATGTTGTGTTAAGCATCATGGNACCCCATAAGAGCAACTGATTTCTCTACAAGTTTGACTGCCTTCCAGTTCTTGCAATCGCTACTGAATAGCCTAGAAGTGTTTTCGGTTTTGTTCAATGTGAATATATTTAATTTCGCTGTTAACTTTTTCCTAATAATCGTTCTTTTGGCATGGGTATGACTCTCCACTCGTGCATCACGCCTATTGCACAAATGTCACGAAAACGTTGCTACTTGCGTGTTAAATCTAGTGGTTGCTGACTGCTGTTTAGTATCAATCAATGTTGCCACTGGGGTCGTCTCGTTAACATCAGACTGTTGCATTTTTCAACATGAGATAACATGAAATTTTTTCGCTACAGTTTCATATAAGCTAAATGCTTCTATTAACAAACCTAACAAAGCGCGAGTACCCTCGTTGAATATGAAACAGAGCGAAACATCGCCAACGCTGGTTCGCTAACCCAGAGTTTTTGTCACACGCACTGTAATCCAGGGATAATTTCACCCGTTATTGAAAAATAAAAAAACGAAACTTCTATTCAATTAGTTTGATTACGCAAACTACACTGGAAACGTAACTCTTATTCCGTGGTTTGTGCACTAATACAGTTACTTTGTACTTTAACTTGATGTTGTTATTGATG
>JGI24159J19872_10010611_pt1 | contig 12090 bp, 9 predicted proteins | sample Ectturendosymbi4_FD_19872 | JGI IMG/M metagenome (IMG submission 19872) | reverse complement strand
TCTTAATGACGTCAAGAAGTGGAAGGGCTGCAATGATTCTGGTCGTAAATATAGAAGTTATTGGGAGATGACTTTCATATGGGTGCAGAAAGCTGCCAATAGATCAGTATGCAAACTGTCGCGCTATTGTACCCAAATTGTGCAATTTCATAAACCATGAAAAACCAGACAAGTATCAGTAATAATGAGCTCCAGCCTCCAACACAATGCCAAGTAAGAGTTAGACTTATCGTAGTTTCGAAAACATTTTTTTGATATTCTTGTAATTTAAATGTTTCTTTGTGAAAAAGGAATGGCAATACCGCAAACAAAGTTTGGCGTTTTGCTGGCCTTTAAACAATCGGTTTGGCCTTTTTCTGGCCTTTTTTTAGTACTGTTTGGCTTTTTATTGAAATTTTCATCTGGCAACCCTGACCTGATGTGCACATGCAAACACTGTAATATAAAGTTATCTTTATATTGTTAAACACATTGAAGTTGCTCATGAATTTATCACTTCAAAAAACAGATTTAACGTGATTTTTCATAATTTAACCCAAACACCCAGGTCGACTAAAACAGCAGACCTGAGCAGAAAACCCCCACAGGGGAGCCCTGGTCACATGCGGAAAAACGCCTACTGCCCAACTTGAAGTGAAAGTTTGAAGATTCATTGTCGTGTTATTGTTATGCAATAAAGATAAACAGTAGAACAATCCGCTAGCAAGTTCCGCAACCTGCCTCTGCGGGCAAAGAATCGGACATGAGCGAACTGCATTCACATTTGCATGACACTACAACAGTGAATCTGGGTAGTGTCAGACCGTCAAATAATTGCATTGCAACAATTAAATGAATTCATCAGAACTTATTAGCTGCTAACTTCAGGTTTTCTAGAAATCTTTGGTTCTTAGTCCCAATTTCCAGGGGAGAAAATGCCCGTTTTGCCCCCTTGCATGAGCTTGGTCTAGAAGCACGAAATACTTGCAGGTCGTTCACAATTGTCAATATTATCATAAGTGCAAAAACTTTTTCGAAGCGTGTGGTCAATAATGTCGATTCAGATTGCAGGCTTGAGGTACGGATATCTGGGCATAAAAATCCTGCACGTTTGGTGAAATGAAACATAAGCTATCTACAGCCAGCGCCGGTGTTAGCAAGTGCGGGGCCCGATTTGAAACACTTTTGCGGGGCCCCACTCAGTGGTGTGTAGAAATTTTTGAGGGAGTGAATCAAGGCGTAAGGATAGAAATCGGTGATGTTACAAAGGCGAGGTCCAAAGGGTGACGCCAAGACTGCTCCAGCAGAGACGTCAATGGACAGCACCGTTAAACCTAATAAATCAAAGAATTACAACCCTCATTAATAACTCCTATCCCTGATCAGAAGGGAGTTACGAGTGCAGTACCTGTAGAGAGGAGACGTATTGAGTGCTGTGCTAGTGCTGAAATATCCAGCGCTAAAACGTTTGCAGTAGTAGCAAAAGATTCCGTTTATCCAGGCCAGGAATATTAGCCATGGATAACCTTCCCTTCACCATCTGATAGTATTCTTTTGCAGTGAAACTTAGAAAACCGTGTCCGATCAGCAGGGGCGTAACGAGGTTAGATGGCGCCCGGGGCAAGAAGCAAGTTTGGCGTCCCTATATTCGAATTTGAGGTCTTTATAGGAAGCAAATGTATTGTATTGAAGAAAGTACTTGCGATATTTCTGAGACTTTTCGGCGCAGCCCGTAGTGATTCGGCGCCCGGGGAATTGTGCCCCCCTTGCCACCCCGTCGTTACGCCCCTGCCCATCAGTCTAGTTTCTGGGGAAAACTTCTATTATGATTGCAGGCAGTCCTATTTGGGCTAAATAGCCCAGGGTAGTTCCTAACATTCCCATTCATGACACTTGGCTAAGGATCATTTGTTCATCCAAATTTTGAATTTTCTTGCTCGCATGCCTCATCAGATGCATCATCCGACGAGGTTCCTTCTTTGCCAGAATCAACACTTTCGAAACGACTGGTATCACTTTCCATACATAAACTTGCACTTTGACTGTCTGGCGTAACGTGACCAGGCTGGCTGTCTACGTTGTCGCCATCTTCAATGTGGTGTGGCATTTAGGGTGTCCAACCAGTGGTTAAAATACTTGTCCAACGCACCTTTCTTTTTTCTGATTCCGTCTGTTTTTGCCTTAGCTTTAGGCCTCGTTTGGCTGCCACTTAATATTTTCGGCCTATGTCTCTTGGTCTTTGACTCATGATATTTAGCTTAGTTACAGACAAAACGTATTCTTAAATAAATACCCAAATTCGACTGTAAAAATCACCTGCCTATCACTATATACTTTACATGTGGTCATGGGCGTCGGAAGAATTTTTTCCAGGGGGGTCACTAGGGGATTTTTCCAAAATTTTTCCAGGGAGGCCAAGAGTGGTGAAATCTGATTTTTTACCCCTTGAAATTGAAAAAACAACCCTTTTTGCTGAAATTTTCAAAAACCAAGAGTGGCCAAGCCCCCCCCTGCCCCCTTCCGACGCCAGTGCATGTGGAAGTGGAAAATGGTTACAGGTGAAAACCATTTAACAGAGCACCGATTAAAGAAGTACAAACCGCTTATTAGAACAGCTTTTGAGTATCCCGGAGGTTAAAAATTATTTTCTCTATTAACATTAAAGAAATATATGATTGTAGATATCCCATTAGTGTAAGAGCAGGCAAATTTTTGGGATCGAAGGATTTTTGCCCGAATTTTCCCAAACTTGCCCTAAACGTTTTTGTGCGACTACTGTCTCCCACAAGGATAGACCTTTGGAATGACCTCTAAAAAAGGTCTTAATATAATTCTGCAAACGTTGGGCCCCATTTTTTACCCGTATTTTCAGGGAATTTTCCCAGATTTTCAGGGATTTTGTGAAGATTTTCACGGATTTTGCCATTTTCAGGAACTTTGCCCGGATTTTCGACAATTCACAACTTTTGAGGGTGCGCTTTCACCCCCGCCTCCTATACCACTGGATCTCCAAATGAGTTCAAACCTACTTTTTAAGTTTTCAAAATAGGCAAGTACTGTAGTAGCCTCAAACTTCCACAAAAGTTGTTCCACTCTCCACGTTTTCAGATTTTTATTTCATGATGCAATTTTCTAGCATTTTATGATGCAGTTTTCACCACAAGAACATCACGAGGCTTACTTTACTTGAAGAAAATTGTCACTTCTGTTGCTTTGCATATGGTTTAACTATTAGTATTCGTTTCTGTTACATTTTAAGGAACCGTTATTTTTTGCACACCTCAAATAGTCATTCATAATTAAAACTAGGTTTATTTCAAACGTTTTCGCCAATCTCGGGTTGCCTCATCAAATCTTCACGTTAGGGAAAATGAGCAACGCTATAAAAAGTCTAAGCAGCACACATTTGCAATTACGAACTAAACTTTACCTTCAGAAGATAAGTAGTAGTAAATATTGAAATATCAACATTCAACAACTATCAAACAGTATTTTGTAGCAACTATTGAAAAATGACCTGCCAAATACGAAACGCTTTATAAATGAAATAGAAAACAGCTTCAAAACTTAAGCCCTCTCTGCCTTAACGAGGTCCTAGTGTAAAAAAGCTTGGCGACACACCACTAAAAAAACAAACAACGACCATTCTTTCTATGGAACTTTGATAAGAGTGTTAAAAACCGCCCAGTTCACATGGATTTTCTTTGGCAACGGATTTCAGGCTTACAAAATACTGTGGGCCATTCCAAGGTTTTCTAACGTTTTGACCTTGCTCACTGCAAAGACTTTTTCAGAGATCGCAACTGTTTCATCTGAATACCGAGATGTTTGTAAATCAAGGCTTTGGTGCATTGTGATTGTGGTAGTAAAGCGAGTTTTACTGTTGAGAGACCGTTGGAAACATTTGGTAATCGTTTTGGTCTCTCAAAACAACTTGAAAAGCACTGGGTCCCCGCCGTCACAATACACAAGCAGCTTCGACAGAAAGTGTAAGTTTGCTTTGGCTAGTAGGCGGACCGCGGAGCCGGATTAGAAGAAGTCGGTCATATAGTCTTAAAACCGGCCCTGTCTACAGCCGTAAATCAAGATTGAAAGCAATGGCATAGCGATAGAAAGGCAACGACAAGCTACAACAGGCCCGTAGCCAGATTTTAAAGTTTTGGGGAAAGTACATTGTTGGGGAGAAAAGATTTTGTTTTTACTACATGTTGAAAAGAAATTTTTCTGGACACAACATAATTTGGGGTGCACTGCTCCCGAATGCTCCCCCGTGACTATACGGGCCTGAGCTACAAGAAGATGCAGCTTAAGGTGCCTTCTTTGTTCTGGCACCAACAGCGTCATTTTTACCTTGGAATGTAGTAAAACTAATTTGTATTCATGTGTTCAAACAGTACACATTATCAGCTACTTTTTTACAAAGAAAGGGATAGAAAGATAGAAATGCAGTGAAAAATATTTCGAACGGAGATATGACAACATATCTCTGTGGGTATTAACAACTTTATGGGGATCGGGTTGGTGAAAAAATAACAAAAAACCATTGATATTTCTCAAAAACAGTACAGAGAAGCTGTAGAAACTAAGGGTTTTCCAGAAATGAAAACAAGCAAAACTGAAGAAACAATCTACCAGTGTAAAGCAAAATGAAATTGAAATTTCAAAAATTACCATAATGCACGCTACCGCACTGCGTGGCTAATTTTAGGTTCAGAGTTCAAAAAATAANGTTCAAAGAACTCAGNAGACAATGGTGTCTTAAACAGACAAGTGAGCATTAGAGTGAGGCCTCCATGGCTTAAACTATCTTGACAGGTTTGCGACAAAGTTGTTGCGAAACGTATTGAAGCATACGTACGCTCAGTGCTGATGTGCTCTACAGTATACGCCGAATACTTTCCTACGTTTAGGCTAAAACCATAAGAAAGAAAAAAAAAGTTTCATTATACTCGCTTTGTACTCCTTTGGAGTGCCGGGAATGGCTGCGCGCGTCCATCTCCGCTTACTTTGCACTGCGCAGTGAGCTACGCGGCTACTTTCCATTGCCAGCTTTTTCTTGAAAGACCGGCTGTATTACTGACTGCTTCTGTCTTTATTTAGGCGCTTGTAACTATTCTCATCAATCATTTTGGCGCTGTTAACTATTCTCATCAAGACAATGTGTCCTTTTTGAGAAACGCACCTCAAAAACTCGCCAATTTCAATAGCACTTCCAACTCATTTTTAAATCCGTTGTTACTGAAGTATTCACTTTCATTGCACTGCACACGAAAACGCAATAAAAGTGTGAGAATGTATTCCCGCCCCATACAACCCTGGGGTGGCAGGTTGTCTGGGTGGTAGTTGTTCTGGGTGGCGGTTGTCCTAGGTGACAGTTGTCCCAGGTGGCCATTGTCCTAGGTGGTATTTGTCCGTGTGACAGTTGTCCTAGGTGGGGATTGTCCTAGATGCCTATTGTTTTAGGTGGCAGTTGTCCGGATACCTACAGTTCATTTTTTACATCTCGATGGTATCAGTTTGCACAAAAAAACATCTATCTGCACCAAATCTGGCCCGCTATGTGAAATTTCACAATCAGCGACCCTTGAGTCAAACAATCTGTGTACCCGTGGTCTATGTTGATCTTCTCGAATGCAAACACTCTCCTAAGAGGAGCGAAGTGTCACAGCTTTTCAACACTGTTTTGCAGTACAGATCTCATTCGCAACTGAAGTTGCTTGTTTACCTTCCACGCATTTCTAATAACCTGGTGACGGGCTAAATCATTCGTTTTGCACTTTTTCTACGAAAGTAAAATCTGAATGGAACAAGTTTTTTCAAGAAACATCTGTTAGTATGTAACTTGCAGCCGAAAATGGTCATGCAGCACATACACCTTCCCAACAACGATACCTTCCTGCACGGTAAACCCCACATTAAACACAGACTTGAAGCGTATCTCTACAAACTTAGGAATGTCACTTTCCCGGAACTTTTCATGAATTCACGTTACGAGTTTTCGAGAATTAGCACCGAAACTTAAAACCTTGTTTAAATTTTTATTTTACAAATAAGCATGCTCTATACCAGGGGTTCCCAACCTGGGGTACATGTACCCTTAGGGGTACATTTGCTTATCTGAAAGGGTACATTTATTGTACAGCCGCAACGAATTAACTTTGAGACATGGAAACGGTGTCTACCTTTATAGTTGTAAAAATCTAAGATTTTCGTTATTTTTCTCGGCCTTTTTATCACAAGAAATTTTAGGGGTACACGCTCATCTCTCGAAATGCTGAAGGGATACGTGGTCAGAGAAAGGTTGGGAACCTCTGCTCTATACTATATTTAATTACCCAGGTATCTTCCCAAAGCACTTCGTTAATTTTCGTTTCTCCAGGAATGCGATGTTTATCCCAATAATGTTTGTATTCGCGATACAATCGTAAAGTATCCATGTGATCATTGATAGGTCGGATTTCTGCAATAAGTGATGTGAGTTTTAGTGATGCATTCCGTTTTCTAATCCCGTAGAGCCACGCAGCATTAAGACAAACAAAATATAACAAAACGTAAGTTTGAGGTTTGATTTAAGTCATTATATATCCTTCTTACGCACTTGGTCAACAGGATGGTTAGTGAACAAAATGTCACAAATCATTAATTCATACAAGCAAGAAAATAAATAATGTTTGCAATAGTTGGTTAGGACTTGAAGTAGTGCAGTATCCAGTCGCAGGGAAACGATTCTATCTTTAGAGAAAAATTACCTGCAGCGAGACCTCAATTATGCTCATGCAATTAGCACCGATGATTTGGGTTGTTCAGGATTAGACGGTGGCCATTGAAGATATTTTTTTCGGTTTTATGAGCGTTTTCCACCTTTTTCAATTTTTGCATATAAAGCTATGTTAACAGTTTACCCTAATCACCAAAAAAAACGATCCAGAGCCTAAACCGAAATATTTGCCACTCATAAACTTTTCATTTTTTATTCACATTAGTTGCCACCCTCTAACCACTTGGTGTGATTGTTGAAAATTTTGAGAGCATCATTGTAAGTATAGATATATGTTAGTCTAAAAAGTAATAAAAACCTACAAGCAATAGCTCATAAAACAGTTACTGCGAAACACGTTACTCATTCATATCAGCAATGGAAGAAAACACAACACGATTAACTTGTAACAGATCCAGATAGGATGACGTGCAAGGAAATAAGCTGAACTTACGGTGGTATTCACTATTCTATAAAAAGGATAAACGTCTTGTTAACGATATAAAAGTAGAAGAAAAAAGAGCATTTTGGGGAGAGAATGCAATTTGGACGGAAAGGATAATATCGTTCGGAGGACCTCAAGCGTAAGCATGCCGTCAAAAAAAATAAAACCAAAGGCAGCGAGCAACGCTAGCCATGGTTGGCAACCCTCCGTTCAGGCCTTAGGGTGACAGACACTGATTTGTGAAATGAATAATTGCATTTGACTATTTCCTCGTTGCAATGCGCATCGTAAATAGATTTGCTTGCACACATTTTGATTTTTTCGTGAGGAAATTGCAAAATTCTTTTATTTTGCTTCAAACAGGTTCAACATGTCGGTACTAAGCGCATCAAGCAGGTACCGAACGTCTACAGCACTGTTCAAGCAATCAGCAACCCAGTTTCATATTTTACCCTACGCAGGGAACAGCTCAGACAAGAACAAGCGTTTTCCCAATCGTTCTTCCGCAAAGGCCATAAAACCGTGACTGCGCAAGTTAAAAAAGTTGCTACCATTGTAAGCTTTTGGCTTGTTGCAACCTCTCCGGTGGTGTTGCGTTGCTTGTGTGATTCACCACGAACGGGATGTGCGCGAAGAATAACACCATTATATATGTAGCGCGTGCAAGCAATAGAAAGAGAGATTGTGACGTGGGAGCTCTGCCGATATTAACGTGTGAACGATTGAACATTATGACTAGCGTACCCAAAGAGTGATCTTGGCGTGAAATCTCAGGTGATACTAACGATGTCAACGATTGAACGTAACAATAGCGCACGCGAAGAGTGATCATGGCATGTGAACTCTATTGTTGCTTGCTGCCGAAGTGCGAAGCTTTGCGCACATGCCGCTCGGGATTTCCGATCGCAACAAAATGGTGCTGTGACCAGGATGTGAAGGTCGTGCGGAGTTCAGCCTTCACCCAAAGAACCAGTGATCGGTGTGGTTCGTTGTAAAAAGGAGGGGATGTTGTTGCAACCTCTTCGGTGGTGTTGCGTTGATTGTGTGATTCACCACGAACGGGATGTGCGTGAAGAACAACACCATACAAATATGTGGTGCGAACAAGCAATAATAAAGTGATCATGGCATGTGAACTCTATTGTTGCTTGCTGCCACAGTGCGAAGCTTTGAGCACATGCCGCTCGGGATTTCCAATCGCAACAATACGTAGTTAAAACTGCAAGTGCAATCTAATGGAAGTGTGGAACAATAATTTCATAGCAAACACTTACGCGATTCTTGACTTGTTTTAAGAAACAATTTCACTAGATTTAGCACCAGGCAAGGATTATGATTCGCTTTGAAGTATTAAAATAACGGATGTTGTGATATCGACAATCAGTTCGTTTGGACACTGCTTCTGAAATAAAATATGTGCTGCTGTAATTGCAAATGGATATTTTTCCCCAATTTCCAACAAAACGTGGTAGTCATCGCAATTGCGTTGTCTTGTCAGCAACGGTTCATTGACTTCCACCGGTTTGCATCCACAATGCCTTTCCTGCTTAGTGGAATTTCACAAACTCTGCAGTGCAAAGCCAGGCCGGCTCACTTCCCAAAAGAGATTACTGCACAGCTATGTGGAGAGGTCTTTACACGTTGAACAGCAGAGGTTGACAGCAGAGGTTGAAAATGAGTCATAAGCGTCGAACGGGCTTTTCCTCTAATCGACTTCCATATTGTGACCCAACCAAATTGCTCGCTCGTGAATCAAACACGGTTTTGTTCTAATAGTCTTGCCCAAAAAAACAAACAACCTTCAAATGAAATGTTCATTGAAAAGCGGCTAAAACATTAATTTGTATTTGAATGCACTAAGACATCTAACATCAAACTGCAGGTTCTTCTTGTGGCGTGTTCCAAACTTGGGTGATGATGCGAAACTTTGTAACTGTTTTCTTTTCAATTACCTTTATTTAGGTGTTTTTGAAAAAGGAAAATAATTGTTTTTCTGTCACAGCGTAAATGACATACTCTGAAGTGTTTGCACTTGGTGGAGGCACTGTGAGTATTCAAGAAGTATTTTTAAGTGAATTGGAGATTTACGAGGCAAATTTTGAAGAAGTTAGACTTTTGTCCAAAGAAGAGCAAGGAATGTTTTGGCCGCTTCCGGCAATAAAATCCGCTGCCTTCGGGGTTTACAAAAAGGCAAACACTTGTTTTAGAAAACAAGCTGCAACTTTGACTAAGTTTTTGCTGCGTTATCAGAAGATTTTCTTTACCATACAATTCTGTCGTTGAAATTCATTCACATTTTTGCTGATGATCAAGGAACTTTATGCCCAGTTTTTGCATTTACTTTCCCTAACTGCTAACATACGAATGTGTTACTGCAATTTAGAATGCTGCAATACAAAATTTTGAATGTTCAATAGTGACCGAAAGCTGAAATCAATCGGTCAAATCAGTTGGTAGCTGGTCCAGATGCCGTTGACGCCAAACCGCAAATGTCCAGGCAACTTAAGCGAAACTCCAGCGAAGAGCGAGCGCGCCGCTCCTCGAGCAAAAGAGGCTCGGCACTTCAAGCGAGGGCGACACGATGCCCATAATTTTTTTGATGATAAAACAATCAAATCTTGGCAGGTTCACTAGCAATACCTTTGGTTTTGTGAGGGCCAAATAAAAAATTTTTGAAATTTGTAGGCAACATCGTTGAATGGATTATAAAATCCTTTACAGGCTTTGCTACTTTCGTACCAATGTTGATATACTGAGCGAAACGGGGATGCCACACTTTTTCCATAATCGGATGTTGCTTTTTTTGTTCGACAAATTGGGCACCGTTCCACCAGGACCATCGATCAAAGTTGGCTCTAGTGTTAGTAGCTTTATGGATTTGTTACTGTAGTCTGTGCACTTTCTGTGATCTTGCTTTAGTCTTTCTTTATTTCACTTGTAAGCTTTTTCTTAGAAATTTCACTGGACTGAAGATGCGCCGACGACGCGAAATGGACACTTCCTAGCAAAGCAAATTGCGATCAGATTCGGCTGCGTCACCCTTGTGGTGTCTTGATGCTGAATTGTGGATACGTGCAGTCAAAATCATCGCAAGTTATGAAAACAGTGCGTGGCCTCTTCGATTTGGAGAGGCAATCCCTGTAAACGCAGAGTTCGAGAAGTGTTTGAATTTTACTGAAGCAAGAGTTAATTAATATTTTTTGTTAGTTCTACCGAACTGCCTTATCGTTTCGAGTTGGTAATTAACGGCCGCAGTTACTGCGCTGGACTGGCGTTTCTTTTGCAGTGTTTGTGAGGCCGATTGACTCATGCACTGCGCGGCTTGTCAGCCGCCTTGGTTTGGAGTTAGTTGGCTTTTGGCTCTAATGATTGTAGCTTTATGGATTTGTTACTGTAGTCTGCGCACTGTCTCTGATCTTGCTTTAGTCTTTCTGTGATCTTGCTATAGTCCAGTGTTTCCCAATATTTTTTGGCCAGCGCCCACTTTTTTGACAAATAAGTTTCTATCGCCCCCCTACCATGCCCAGCACACATATCAACACAATTGACACAATTCTCTACAAAACTTAATTTAATAAAACGCTAAGTTTTTGTTTACAAATTACATGCATACAGGTTTGTTGATCATACTGTTTTTTATGACATTTGGTCACTCAAACTTAGTAAGACAACAGATATGTAATTATTAACTGGGTCTCCTATCGCCACCCTACCGCCCATTTCTGCTTCACCGCCCCCTAGATTTTCTCACCGCCCCCAGGGTGTGGTACCGCCCATTTTGGGAACCATTGCTATAGTCGTTTTTGTCACGAAATCGAGATTTCCTAGCATTGGCGAAAAAAGATGTAGCTGGAAATGAAAAAGAGGAGATGGATGAAAGCTTTATGACGGCTGGTGTATCAAGTCCCAAAATGTTAATAATTTTTCTTCAGAAAGACAGCAACTTTAGACATGTAGCTCATGTGCAAAAAAATTTACAATAGTGAAAAGTAAGTTCAACAATACTCCACGACAGCTCGATGGAAATCAAAGTTCGATTCCCGGGAAATTTGCGTTTTTTTTCTGGCACTGGGTTGTGTTGGTTAGAAATCTAATAAAGACGAAATTGCAAATCTTAGTTGCTCATCAAAAGTTTTTTCTCCAAAAAAAGCTTTTTTGATTATCCTGTTGATTGTACATGTTTTCGTATTTATAGCCTACTGTGCCAAACTTGCACCAAAGCTTTAAAGAGTGGAACATAGGGCCTAGGCCGCGAGTGGACCTGTCATAAATTCCACAGATGGTAAGTAGCAAAAACATAATTGAAAACAGCAAGAAAGAAAAACATGCACAGAGAAAAAACAGAGAAATACAGCGAAAATAAAATAAAAATCACAATAGATATCAACATACTACGGATGATGGTGGGCAAGCAATGGGCGACGAGTCGACACATGTACAGGTGAGGAGGTGAAGCAAGCATACAGGTGAAGGAAGCGAGCAGAAATAAGGGATATGAGGCAGAGAGCAATGCATTTTATCACAACATATCATTACAAAAACACTTAGCAAGGCCCGACCTGTCATATTTGTTGAAAACAAGTTTGTGATATTGCCATATAAAAGTAATTTTGCTATGTAATCTTTACTTCACAACGTATACGTTTTTGATTTAGTTTTATGCAGAACATAAGGCAGTCAACTAAAACTAAGCTTGTATAATTGTCTGTTTCAGACGTTTGCTAGAATTAGCGATTATGCTGTTCTGTGTAGATGAATTTCACAATAGCAATCTTATACATATGTAACATAATATGCGACCCATATATGGTGGCAATGCTATGCTTTAGGTCCCGTTGATATCATTAATGCGTGAGTTCTCATTACAGGACCTGGTTTCGTGCTCGCAGAAACACGTCTGGTTAACAAA
>JGI24159J19872_10010609_pt1 | contig 12093 bp, 14 predicted proteins | sample Ectturendosymbi4_FD_19872 | JGI IMG/M metagenome (IMG submission 19872) | reverse complement strand
AAAAACAATAAAGACCAACATTTTGTACTCACTGACTGCGGGTTCACCACCCGAACCTGCTGCGTAAAACCAATACCAATAGAATTGCTGTTCAAGCTTTACTTCAGCTATTTAGTAGCGCATTTTGACACAGTAAAGTCTTTGATGCAAACAGGCCATGACAGTAGTTTTTAGTTGGGGCTAAAAAATATTTCTGTAGTATTGTCTGACGCAATGCAGTGAACACGTATTTGAACAAACACTTGCAGCTCCCATGGAAGCATTTGCTAGGACCCACAAGGGCTGCATTTGATATCCTGTTTTGACCGCAAAATTTGAAAAGGTTTCATCTGGGATATTTTTTTTTGTTTCAGTTTTCTGCAGTGAGTAGACCATGGCGTTGTGGACCCCACAAAAGTTTTTTTGTTGTCATGGGGTGTGCAGACCGTAGTTTGAGTTCCATGAAACTAAGTCCCGCGTTCAGAGTTGCTAGTGTTCCAAAGCTAAAACAAATATTGCTATGGTGTACATTAGAGTCTTTTATGTCTACTGGCACTGCATTGCTTTCGTAGCTTTGGAGTGCGCTTAGATTATACCGACCCAAACGTGACGGGCTACTAAACTGATGGCACTGGATCAGTTGGTGCATAACTTTTTTTAGAAGATTATGTTCTCGTACTTCTTGTGTTGCAATCCTTTTTAAGAGTTTTACATTTCATGACCGTAGTAATCAAGCCTTTCTTACTGCGGTACAGCAACGTCAAAGAAGACGGAAAAAGACAAGAAGTTTGTATTGCTCGTCGATGACACGCGCTTCGTTGTTGAGAAAAATCTTTTCGCGTCCAAACCTGACACAATGCTCGCCAAGTGAGTTTCACGAACTTTCTCAAGATTTTTATCTACGGTTCGTGGTCATCTATGGCTCTTTCGCTCGTGTGAAAGGCCACTAAGATGATTAGTCTCCATGTGTAACGTACATGGCGATGCCCTTCTGTGTGTTTTGTGACTGTCAGCATCTACTTTCCGCCGAAAGCATCATTATTCCTAACAAGCATTTATTGTCAGCCGGTGCGTTGCTTTCCATTGACTTTGCAATTGTTGCCTTTGTAGGATGTTTAGCTCCTGCATGATTGACGAGCGCGGGTGGACGAAGCCGAACGAAAAAGGCGAATATGAAATCGGAGAAGGGACATCTGCTGTTATTTTTAAAGCACTGCTGGTAATGCTTCATGCAAATTTAATAGTAGTTTGGACACAGTTGTCATGTTGGCAACTGCCGGTTCATTGCAATGACAGAGACGCTTATCTTTAATTTGCTAATTGCTTTCACGCGATGAATATACTGTAGATTGGCAAGCAGGTAGCTTGGCTTACCGATTCCATTCGGCAGTGATTTACTGTATCGCTGATGTAAGTAACACATACGTTCAAACGCTCTATCGACTTATTCTAACCCTGTTAGCTGATACGTTAATAAGAAATTGTAGCTGTTATGAAATAATAGCAGTGCTAACATTATTTTTCTAACAATCTGCTGCAAAACTGTAAATTGAGCTTTCATTCGACAGTGTCTTTCAGGAATACTACACAGAGGGTGTTGTCACGTGCCCTCCTGGGGTTTCGATCAGAGATCTGCGAAGTGCCTGCGAGTATTTCCTTCTGCCTTTCGGCCATGAAACTGTAAAATGCACGAATCTTGGTACGTTTGTGTTACACTTTTTAACTTTGTGCCTGTTTTCAATCGTTGGGATCTGGAAAGAAAGCTATACTTTCGAAAAAACTCATTTATGCGAATTTCGTGTTAACGATGAGCTGTGGCCGAGGTGTTAAGCGCGCGAAAAACCACGTGGTACTTCGGAGTGCACGCACCTGCAGTTGTGCTTCACTTCATGCATTGATTGCGTCATGGTCTGTTATTTCACAAAAACCCAATTTGCTTCCTGGAACGAAAACGTGGCAACGTCACCTGTAGAGGATTTGCTGCGTTCAAATTCAATTTTGACCCTGTTCCTTGACTAGTCTTGTGCCAGGCACTATCCACTGCCAACTTCACGTGCGCATGCAGCATGCTGCCCAGCCGATATACAAGATGACATTTGTCCGAAAACTTTTTGCTTCATCAAGTTGCATTGTTCTTGATCAGCGTTACAGTTAAGAACTGCGTTCTGTGGTTTATCGATAAACCTTCCTTTACAAAACGCAAAGACTTGTTCTGAGGGGTGATGAAAGAGCAACGGCAAACGCGCTTTCCGCAAATTTGTCCACACATGTGCAAAAAACCTTGACAGCGTGCGTTATCCCATTCCGGCAATGGCAGCGTGCATTCTGCAATCTGCCATTAGTTTGCCGAAGGCAGCGAAAGTTGATGTTGCCAGCGCCCTCGTCCATTCTACATGCTTGCACGTTTAATGCTCGTAAGTGTAAGCTTTTCGTGACACTGTCTCCTTGTGGCAATTCGGTACTTTTGCGAAGCTGATGAACTCGGTCTGCTTACATCTTGCTGAAATGTCGCAATTATCAGGTAACGCCACGCCAACCAATAGAATAAGCCTTGTCGGCCAAAGAAACGACCCTCATTAAATGGTTTGTTCTATACCTGTACTGTATAGGTTTTCAAGTGAAGTGCTTGCTCAGTCATTGACTTGTGCTTTTGGTTTCAATGTAGGTTCATTCATGCATGAAATCTCCAATGACGGAGCCAGGCGAAAGTTCCAGAACTTCTTGGAAAACGACATCCTACCGATTATGGTCAAAGTAGCACAAGTCAGTGACTGCTACTGTCTTTTGTGGTGTACAGAAAATTGAGACCATATTCACTTTGGACTTGTTCATTGAGACCTTTTGGCTTGATCACTCAAATCATTGCGGTGATACTTTTGTCACTTGTTTCATGAGTAGGCTGTTCATTTCGGACTCGTAATCTGTGTGAATTATCTTTTCAAACGTAACTTCAGATAAAGCTTTCCTACAATTTTAGGCCAAAGCAAAACCTACAAATTGAAAAGCATTGCTCGTACAACATTTATGTTCTACTTCAGAATACACTTTAACCCACACGTTTAAAAGTTTTATAGATTTCAGGAAGCTTTGCCAAAATCCATAAAGAATTTAATTTGTGACCGCTCGATAAAATTTAATGAAAAAATCAAACTCTTTATTCACTTTTCAAATAAAAAGCAAAAAGCGATCGAGGCGGCCTCGAAACAGCAGCGGGCGAATACACGAAACATGTTTTTTACTTGAATGGTCTTCTTACAAAGTGTCATCTCCGAGATGCAACCCTCTCTTCCGAACCCGAAGTATGATCAGTTCTTCTGATCTCTGTTGTGCGTCACAGCACGAGTGCATTTACAATGCAGCGTGGCTCACCTCGGATTCGGAAGGGAGTAATTTCGCGATATGAGTTTTGCAAAACATTTACATGAGAGTTGAGAGTCACCTCGCGAAAGTTCAAGTTTCCTGCAAAAATGTGGGAGGTCCGTCGTAAAAATGTGATTCATAGAAACTAAAAAATCTGCGCTTAAACGTGGTGTAAAATGAACGTAAACTCAAATCAGCAGGTCTCAAACGAATGTGGTTTGAAGTGAATGTGGTCTCAAATCAACGTGGGCTCAATGGCCCTGGAACCGTCTGTTGTTAAATTTGCTAAACGTCGCACTCGCAGTTTTCTGCCTTGTTGAGGTTGTCGGAGCAAGACTTCCTCCACGACAATTTGAACAATGCGTTTGTTTTTATTTTAGCAAGTCTGTAAAAGAGATGTTTATTTCCGAAAACATCTACTGTGTACTAACGTCTAAACATAAGGTGACGATCTGTTTGGCCGCCGAAGCAAATTTGACAGCTTCAGGTTTTTTGAGCTGGCTCATGGATCCGGCCGTTGAAGGACAGTTGCCTTAGCAACGCTTTCAAATTGCGCGGAAACCCTGGCAACGCTTTATCGCTTTTGTGAGGAAGCGTTCGAAACGAGGAGGACCGGTTTCTTTCGCAGTGCGGCGATCGCGAATGCCACGTCGTGGTGTTGACCGACGACGACAACGTCGAATGGGACCTGGACTTCCCCCCACAGATGGGGGAGGAGTACACGGAGACGATTCACAGCACACAGCTGCACAGGTTCTTGCGGTACAACGAGAACAGAGAAGTGGCCAAGGCTGTGTTGAAGGAAAGAGGCCTGAAAAAGATTCGTCTGGGGATCGAAGGTCTGGTCGGACTAATTGATTTGATCCGATCTCAGGATCTGCGCGTGGTATTGCATTTGAAACGCATTTGTATGTGGGCAATTAGGAAAAAACGAGAATTCGTTCATGTGCGTTTAAATGTAAAATCTAATTCTAATCACCGTGATTGTGTTATCGGTGTAAACCGCCACGCTCGCGTTCAGCTTTTTCGCTATTTTGTTTTTCTTTGGTTACCAGAGGTTTGTTTCGATTGCTGAAGTAAATGTACTTATAGCAGGAGGCGGGTTGAAACTTGTGTTTATGGTGCGTAGCAATCGCCACTGCCAAAAGGACCGATGTTAGCGACTGTGCGGAAATATCTTTCAAAAAAGCATGTGGCATCATTAGTGCAATAAACAAGGGTCGCCAAACATTTACGTCCAAGGAACACATAAGCTATTACACAACTGTTCGAGGGCCAGTCACAGACTCTCGGTCGTAAATAAAAAAATTTTCAAAACATTAATGTTGTTTACTAAAAAAAAGAGCATTTACTAAAACGAATGTTGAAATTGCTTCTTTGATTTTAGCATAGTGGGCAAACCTGGCTTCAAATGGGATGCACCTAATATTAACAAAGACCTCAGATTGCGCTAACATCAGCTAAGGTTAGGTCACCCTTGCATTGCAGTAATACTTAGACAACTGACATACATGTGGCTGTCTTACGTGATGTGATTGGTTCAGCATATGTTACATTCTGCCAAATTAAGTTGTCATAGATATGTTATTTTTAATTATTGATAGAGTGCATTTGCGGGCCGGGTGAAATGGCTTTACGGGCTGTAGTTTGGAGAGCCCTGTTATAAACTGTATGGCGCTTAGTTAAAAGTCCAGCACATGGTACATCTCTTTTCTTGGACTGCTTCCAATCAACCAGTTTGAAAGCGGATTCTGCGAGAATGTATTGATCAAGAAAATGCTGTTGAACTTTTGACGAGACAGGATCTGACATTTGTGGTTTCATTCGAGCACAAATTATTTTATAATGCGTACGTGTCGATCGCCACCGTAACCTTGTTCGCATTGATCACGTTGTTTTTGCTTCTGCTCTTCAACTGAGCGGTTTCATCGTCTCCGAACGCCCGAGACGACCTCCATCAAAGTAAAACGTCGCTTTGCTGCGAACCTCACAGTGCTATTTTCCAGGCTACCCCATCTCGATGGACCAGGTCAAGCGGCGCAGCAGCGGCAGGCAGGAGGTGATCTACGACTACGTGCAGCGATCCTTCATCGCCATGTCCTGGGAAAAAGAAGAGAGCAAGTCGCGTCACGTCGATTTCCAATGCGTGACCAAGTCGAAGAGCATCACCAACCTGGTGGCGGCCGCCGTCGACACGCCGCAAGACCACGGCCTGGTAAGGCGCCGAAAACGGTTGTTGGTGTTGGTTTTCTTCGTCGAGCGTTTTGCGCTGTCACCGACACCCGCAAGATCTTTTTGCACATGTCCCCCCCTCCTGACGCTCTGCGAGTGCGTTGTTGTGGCCGTGGTGCGGTTTTTGAAGTTAAAGCGAAACAAATCGCATCTTGTTGATGATCAGCCGCTGCTGAGAAGGATCCGTCTTATCGACTTGACGGAGTTATCTCTGCCGTACAGTTTTCAAGCCCGGATGACGTGCACCGCTCCACGTTTCGCACTTTCCACTGGCGATTGCGTGCGGACTTATCACGCAGCGCGCATCCGGGCCTGGTAAACAAGTTCAGCGCTGTTCTCGGTGCGTTCACTCGAAGCCACCATGACAAACAAGGCCTTTGTCACGGTGGCTTCCGTTCCCCGCACCAGTTAATCTGACGCTCATGTGCGAAACACGTATCGTCCGTTGGCATCGGGCGATCGCTATCGTTTTGTTTTGAACGTTGCTGTCGTCGCTGCTGCTGGAAATGTCCATACATGCGGTGCAGTGGTTCTTAAACTGGGTTCGATTGAACCCCTGGGGTTCGACGAAGCCGTTTCAGGGGTTCGACGAAGGTCATCTGAAACATGTCTAAAAGCGTGTGATTATTGTATAATTAGATATAAACTGTTGATTGATTGATTTCGTTTCATTAACCCGTTTTTACTTTCTGCTACATTGGGCAAAAATGAGGTTCGAAAAAAGCTTGGAATACTACGTAAAGGTTCGGCGTGTTTGTAAAGAACCACTGATCTGATGCATTCAACGACACCGCGACTAACACTGTCGCTACGAAACACCCACTCTGGTGTTTTCACGCACCAGTGCACACTTGCATAACAACCATACTTCCCGTCTCACTCGAAACGATCGAGTGCACAGGCATCGGTTAGTTTTCCCTTGCGCACGCGGAAGCGCACTCGGCTAATTAACCGAATGGTTCGTTTGCTTCACTGTGCTTGCAACGAAACGGAAGTTGGACGCTGTGATAAAGCGTGTCGCATTTGTAAGCAGTTGTTGCGTAATCAAGCAACGCTGTTCTCGTGCATTCCAGTCAGCGCGCCATCAAGAGCCGACTGCACCAGCGCGTCACGAGCTACAGTTCATGACCACATCGTGCTTTCATGGTTTGGCTAATGAAGACTGCGCTGAACGCTTGGCTTAGTTTCGTTTCACCCACTGTTTGCGACCACAGTACTACATCTACTGTCGTTCTCTGGCCGATGGTTACGCGTGTGTACAACCAACCGGTTGCTTTTAACCAATCGCTATTTTGGAAGTACTGTTTGGTTTTACGAAAAATTTATCGCAACGGTTGCTTCCTTTCAAAAAATTACATCCACAATGTGACAGTACCGGGATACGGATGGCCGTCTTTTGTTTGGGAAAGTCGTTAATTCCAATATACAGTAGGTGGTGGTTTGGATAGAGATTGCAGAGGTTTGAATGCAATATTTTAGTGATTTTTGCAAGTGTCGTGTTGTGCCGGGCTGATGAAATCAATTTAATCGCTTTCTGTTTTCGATCATACTGAAGGCGTCGTCAGCCCCAAATTTTATAAGCGCTGTTCAACATGTGCGTGAGAAAATAGGGTGTTGTTTTAACCTTTTTGGTTATATGTATTTTTAGCAAGAAACGTGCCTTGTTTCCCAGTATTATGTCTTCAGTTTTCGTAAACAGGGAAGTAACTGTTCGTTTTCGTGAAGTTATTTTCTTACTCGCGTCGCTATCAAGGGTGCTTTTCCATTCAGGGAACCAATTGTTCAGTTGTGTTCGTTACATGCGACAGCGTGTCTTTAGGAAGCATTTGCACACAGTGCTCATTCGTGCATCCTGTTCAACAAAGTTGAATTGTACATTTCTAGTTGATACAAGCGGAAGCGGAACTGAACGATTTGCCGAACTTGGACGGAAGCCACGACGAACCTTTCGCCGACGGCGAAGACGATTAAACATCGCGGCAACGACCCTCCCGTTCGCTGGACGCGGCAGACAGTTCGAAAATCTCTCGCGTTCGGTTTCTTTCCGTCATCAACGTATTTTCTTTTACCTGTGCAATGAGATAGGAGATCTCACCGGCATCGACCTGCCACAGTCAAATGAGCTGGGCGGTAGCAACGCTATGCCCGGCATCACCCGCCTCCGCCAACTTGCAGTACCCACGCACTCCAGCTGAGTCAGCGGCCGCGCGGGTTATCTCTGTGTGGGCAGGAACCGTCGGACGTGAGCTGCGGTTGACTGTGAGCGAAATCATTTGTTGAGTTGCTCTGTTCGGCGAAGCTGAGAAAAGTTTCGCGCGGACGCTGCGCTGCTGCAGCCGGTGCTTGTTATAATCGCACCGGCAAGTTCCATCGACAACAAAGTCATCTGGTTCATGGTAAATGCGATTGGTCCCGGGTTCCGGCAGTGCTTTCATAAACTTGCTGAGAAAAACAACGTCAAGAGGTGATTCGAACAGTTCAAGTTCGATCAATTCGTGTGAATTTGATGTCATGGTGTGAAAAGTGCGTTGCTGATCGGTTTACTAAGTGTCAAAAACATGATCACAGAATCGTTTCAAGCTCGACCGTATCATCGTTTGATCAATTGCCCCCCCTCTACCGAAACCAGACGAGCGACTTCGCAATCACCTGTTCATTTTCCAATTCCGGTGATCTGAATGAAAAGTGTTTTTCGGCTGCAAAAACAGCTTAAATTCAGAGTAATTTGTGTATTTTCATAATGTCCAAAAAACGCCCATGCAAACTTTTTCAGAAAGATTTTCGTGGATTGCCAGCATCAAAGTAAGTCGGTGGCGAACGCGATCTCTTGTCCACGTCGTTGCCTTTATTTTGGTGCATTGTCTCGCTACGCTAATCCTACTTTCTTTTAAATGTATGCGATAAACTACTATATTTACTGTGCATGGTTGATCTTTGCAAATGTGTTGTGTTGGTTGTTGGAGGTGAAATACTTCGGCGCTTGTGGTAATTTTCGTATTGTCTGTGATAAGCAGCAATGGTTGTTGACTGATCGGTTGGTGCCACACACCGCCGACGCAGGCATTGCTCGCGATCGCTTCAGGTTTCTCAACAGAGCTCGCTGAGCGCTGCGAAAGCGTCTTCATGAAGTCTATTTATTGCCATGTTCAGAGATTACGGGAAAAATGACGAAAGCAGAAACAAGAATCGTGTCATTACGGGAATGTCGTGGTTGATGCGAAACGTCTGGACATCGAGCGAAAAAACAAATTTCGCGGGTATTTTGCGTTGCTCGGTCGTTTTTCTTTGAAAAACTCGTCGAATCACAACTTCATTGGTTGCTCGGGCCGAGCACCTATTAAGTTTCACTTGCTGTTTTTCCTTTCGTTCGTGTGCAGTCGAACTGTAAAACCGCTCACCTTCATATAATAATAATAATCAGCCACGCCCTCGTACAGTGACCACGCCCACTGCATGTTGCGTGTGCGCTCGTGTCGTTTGCTGCATGCGGTTTCCTCTTGATTCCAGCAATGCGCTCTTGCTGTACAGCGATGACAACTGTCGCCTGAACATTATATCCTTACCTGCTTTGACGCTCCATTCCGCGAGTAACTGGTTTTTGTGTTGTTCTTCTCATGTTTCGTCTTATCTTGTAAGTTTTCGTTATAAGGCGATGTTGAGTCGCCCCAGCGTGCTGCCTCGTGTTTTTTCGCGTTTCTTCATATGTTTTTGGAATGGCACCTTCCCGGTCGACCAAACACACACTCAGTGCAGTGACGCGTTCGACCACGCCGCGCGTTCTTCAGCTCTGAAACCTATTCGGCGAGTATTCCTCCCAAGATGCGCGACGCTGCGTTCCCTGCACGAGTTCAGTGCCGCGGTTGAAAACGTCGCGTGTTTAATTTTCTTTCGCAATAAAATTTCTTTTTCGATGAACATCCGTTTCTTTCGTTGATTACTGATCTCATGACGCTCCGATCCTCAATCTCCAAAACTGCCCTCCCACAAACGCTCCTTATTTGAATAATCAATTGGAAAATTGTTTCTTCCAAGCGGAAAGTGGCTGTTTCACTCTGACCTGGAGCGAACGGAAATTATGTTTTATCGAACATACCAAAAAGCGGGGTCAGATTCAGTGCAACTGTATGTTAGATCGGTGCGAAAACTTTCGAACGCCCGTTGCTGTAACGCGAAACTACGAGAAAAATTGCTCCAATAATTTTTTTGTTCATTCTATCATGCTACAGGATTTCACCAGTTATTCATCGTTCGTCTCTTCACGAAAACATCAAAACAGACAAAGATATGAAAGACGGAGAGAAAAGCTCCTGTTGCTATTAGTGTTTAGATCTCCATATTTTGCGGTGTTTCAACTGGCCGCGCTGGAATGATAAGTGAGCTGCTACTCCGGCTATTAAAACTTGGGAACGATTTGAAATAAACTTAATCGTGCAGAATCACTAACTGGTCTTCTTGATCACGACCAATGTCAAAGTCCGGCAGTAACCTTGTCCACAAACTTAGGTGGACTTACACGAAACCTAGCGTTAAGCAGTACTTTCACCGGTTCTGAAAACTTATTTCTCCCATAAGACCTGTATTAGCCTGTATCGAAAAACAACTTTAAGCCCAGTGTACTTCAAGACTTCACCCTTAGCAATATCCTGTTGAACGCTTAAGCGCCTCTGATAAAACTGCCTTTATGGATTCTTGACTACTGTCCTGATGATGATAAACTGCGGTTGCACAGAGGATTCACGTTGCAAAAATAGTAGTGCTGCAATATTTTATAGCAGCATGTTTTGCAGTGATTAAGATTTTTTCGCAAAACAAATTTTCTCCAAGATGCTTCACCGAAAACAAATGATGTTCAGAGCGTTTCATTTATTTGGTTCTGTGTCGACAAAAAAAGCTTTGCTCCTTAAAAATCTTGCAACAAGTGGCCGCCATCCACCAACGTTAGTACCACAGTTATCTGTTAAGCTTTATGTTGAGGTTAACGTGGCGAGAGTAGCTGGTGGCTCGAACTTCAAGATCTTTGCCGAACTTCTGTTTGGCGTTCCCACCCACTCCGTGCACTCGAACGATCGTGCCGCGCTCGCGATTGCTGTTGTGAGCCGCCGTTTCGAAAACGTCCACCGATCCTGCGCGAAATAAGGTCGGATCAGAAATAAATTTGCCGCAATTGAACGGTGTGCAAAAAGTCACGGTTTCATATCAAAAGCTGCATCAAACGAAAGGTTGATTTAATGTTGGAGTCAAAAATATTTTAGAAAATATAGTTTTCCTTTAATGCCAAATAGCCTGCCATACGGGAACATAACGTATGTTGTCAATATCTGTGCATGTTGGTTTATTATGAACGTACGTACCTCCCGACTGATTTCCAATCGCCACTGGTGCAGTCTGGCTGAGTTTATTGGCATCGGGCCGCTGTTGAAGAAGAGCTAAAATAGCTGAGCACTGGGCCGACTTAGTCAGTTGGTTCTCCTTTGACAGTTTTATTTGAGCCACTGTTTTGGTGATTTCCACCTAGAATGCGACTTTGCATTAAAAAGCTCCGTACGGTGTTGAGTGCAGCAAAGGCTTAACTAAATCACTGCTGAGATTGCGAAGTTTCCCTTATACACAGAGACACGATTTCTTTGCATGAAATACAATCATTTTGAAAAAGGTGCTAAGATTTCTGCATGCGTTTTGCTGTTTTTTGTCATTGCTAAACGAAAATTAGTTTTTCACATTATCAAAAATGTCTTGAAAATCGAATTAAGTTGTCGTCTGCGCAACAATTTTGAACATCTTCGTTTTGTTTATTTAAATCTCGCCGACTAGAAAATATCTGGAGTCCTTAACGATAATCTGAAATAGGCTATATTTACGCAAAGTTACTTCCGACAAGCAGTGATTTCCTGCTATTGTGTATGGGCATCATGAACAGTAACGTAGCTAGCCCAAAAATTTTGGGGGACCAAAATTATTAATTTTAGGCTAGCAACAGCATTTTGTATGGGATACCGCCTCTCAAGGCACAAAATGACTAGATATTCTAAAAATTTTGGGGTCAGGGCCCCTCCGGCTACGTCTATGATCGTGAAGCCGGTGATTGTCAATATTAATTTAGATGCAGTATTTTGTATGTATGCCATCCACTTTCTTTTCAGTATTCCGCTTTTGCCCAAAATTTTTTTTTTCAGAAATATGCCTGCGCAGGCTACAGCAAAACTAAGGTGCAGGTTTAGCACTGAAGTCAAAAACACTTGGCGTACAGACAGGAGAGAAAAAAATGCAACAAATTTGTTGAAGTTCAAACGAAATTGTGCAACCAAACTCATCAAAGCTGGAAATTCAACCAACGAGAATGAAAACAAGTGGCCGTGGTTGGTGTCCGTTCAAAACAGACCCGTTCAAAACAGACCATTCATAACAGATTACTCAAAACAGACCACGTTTATAACAGACCCATTCATAACAGACCCGTTCATAACAGACTACGTTCATAACAGACCACGTTCATAACAGACCCGTTCATAACAGACCCGTTCA
>JGI24159J19872_10010607_pt1 | contig 12094 bp, 5 predicted proteins | sample Ectturendosymbi4_FD_19872 | JGI IMG/M metagenome (IMG submission 19872) | reverse complement strand
TACGATATTAGTCGGTTTGCCGCATGTGACTGTTGAACGCAGACATCTTGGCCAGTGGCGTAACTAGAGGTTTAATCCAGGGGAGGTAAAGTTTAGCTGAAGGGGACCCGCTGGTCACCGCAGGGGGGCCACTAGCCAAAAATCAGAAAAAGGTTTAGAAATGATAGTGAATCTCTAGATGTCGTGAATGTCCATACTAGATGAATAAAGAAAACAGCCCGAAAAACGCAAAAAAAACAAATTAAAGAATACTAAATATCAAAACGTCAACTAATTAGGGGGGCGGCTTGCCCCCCGTCAGTTACGCCACTGATCGTGGCAGGTGATTCAGCGAGACAATGATTGCTGATAACGGTAAGCAGGGACGCCGGAGAGCGATGGCATTGCCCCCCGGACCTTTCAGAACAAGGACAACGGGGACAAAGGTGTCTTTTTTCACAACGGCATCATAGGTACTTTTATGGTTTATTACGATCGAATTGAAACACATTTTCCATAGTTTCTTTTGTTATTTTTGTGGTCAACATTCTTGCTAACCTGCAACAAGCATGTAACGATTTTTTTGTTTTTCATAAGTTTCCATTGCCCTCAACTTTTTTACTGCCCTACCGACATTCCGACGTCCCTGAGTGTGGTCATATAACTTCACCGCTGCCTTTTCGTTAGTGTCATTGCCACTTTTTATGTTCCTGATATCGAGGGAATTGCGATTGAAGTAATATGTTTATGAATTGGAACAGCTTTTTCAGTGAATGTAACGAGCACGTGTAATGCTAATTTGTATGGCATACCTTCCAGAAGGGCCCCCAATTTAAAATAGCCTAGAAACTTCGCCTCTGACAGTAAGACTATGCCAAAAAGTTAAGTGTTTTTGACTGTGACTGTGAAACGTCAGTTTTCCTTCAAACAATGAGCACATTTTTGTGAATTTAGCGACTTTTTGGCTGAAATTCTTATTTCTAAGATATTGACAACCGCTTTCGACAAAGATCGTTTTGACTATCTTAGATACCTAATGCTTGAAGTGTCTCAGGTTCAGCGTTTTTCGTATTATTTTGGAGTGGGGTGACATGTAGAGTGTTTATTTTTAGTCACGAGCAGCAGTCAATCAAACAAATCTTGTTGTGACATTCGATAAATAGCAACCTAACTTACTGTGTAACTTCAACTTAAAGGCTTGGATAGCGACACAGCCTCTGTCAGCATTGCAATTTCTTTTTGGTTCGGAACAAAAGATCAAAATATCTAAGGTAATCAGATATCAAGCACCACTGCATGGGTAAGAAAGACAATGTTGCCAACAACAAAAACTTGATTTAGACAAACAGAACATCTTGAAAACCATATGATTCACGATTGTATAAAAAACGTAATTGTTTTCTTCATAACGTTTCGTTAAATATTCATAATATTTCAAATTTTATGTTGTCCATCATGCAAATATACAGCTGTATTGCAGGTTTCCCCGCACAGACATTGTTGTGTGAGTGATCTTGGGAACTGTCGCATGCCTTTATGTGTTCGTAAACGTACCATGTTGTACTTGCGTTCGCGCTTGATTAGACCGTCCAGTGGCGTGATTGGCTTTAGTAATAGTGTTTCTTTTATATTTCGATAGAAATTAATGAGCAAAATTTCAGAACCCATTAATGCCTAAGGTTGTAGGCATTGATGCCCACAATCTATTAATGCCAACTTATTAGGGTGCATAAAAGTTTGAAGTATTTCTGATCTTTCTGCAATTGATGTTGTTTCATTGCTATGTTCTTGTATAACCTAAACCACACAGCAATTGCACATCTGTTTAAAAAGATAGCTGCTAGCTTGACTAGAAGAACAAGGACGAGCAAATACGGAAATTGCAGGCATGAACTCTAAGGATCTGGAGAAAAGCCCAGGGGATTTTATGATTAACGTACAGAGATAGATGGAGAACGTACTTTCGTTGGTTGGAATGATAACAAATGCGTTTACGTAGCATCAAATACACCTTCAGCTTCTTCAAAAATTGCTGTATCACGCTACAGCAGGAAAGATAATGCTGAAATGCTGGTTCAACAGCCTACGCTGATAAATGAATGCAAAAATCAAGTGGGGTGTAGATCATTGTGACTAGAATACAAGTTACTACAGAATCTCTGTAAGAAGCAAGACATGGTGGTGGGATTTGTTCAGTTGGTTGCCTGAAATGGTGATGCAAAATGCGTGGCTCCTCTACAGTCATCAAGCAGTTACGGATTCACCATCCTATGGTCTGCTGTCATTTATGAGAGAAACTGTACAGACCAACTTGATCCAATACGCTGTTCAAACGACACAAGGGCGCAGAATAAGAGGACGAATTCTTTATGCAAGATTTAAATGCCATTCCATGTACGCACGTACCGAGTAAATAAAAAAACACGCGGAAAGGGTGCAAAAGGTGTGGTTGTGGACTTCATGATCACTGCTTTTAAGAGTGGCAGGCAATTACCCCAAAATAATTCGCTCACAAGCAGCAGCGTAACGTTTTCACAGGTCTCAACTAAGTTATACTTTTGAAGGCCTGCTTGAGTGTGGTTCACAGGCTGGCGGCTTTAATTACAGTAGCTCAGTTACAGGTTTATGTGCTTTGTCTTTATTTGCATTTTCTTCTGTCCATAGGTAGATTTATCTGCAAACGCAGTTGCTTAACCACAAATTACCCGGTTTTTCTTCACTCGCGTATTTTCTGGCATGTTTTGTGTGTCAAAATCTCCTTTGAGAAATAGCAACTTGTTTTGTGTTCACTTGAATATGAAGTACACAGCAGCAAAAAAGCTATACTTAGTACATATGAACTTAAAGGCATTCATACCTATTGCACCCTATTGTGGAGTATGTGCCCTTCCTCCATTATATTAAGATACGTAAACACAAGAATCGGAATTTTGGCCGTTTTTGCGCTATTTGCTGTAGAAGAACAACAAAAAATAGAAAACACCACAAAATAAAAATTTGGTTTATGGGTTAAAGATAAACGCTTGGTATTACAAGAATGTTAGCCGAGATAAACACCTTGCATGCATTGCGACCTAAGGAACACTTTGTGCCAAAACGTATATGACCTTATGAAACAATTCATCGAAGTAAGGAATGCTTTCAACATTGTTTGAAAACATAGCAACTCAAACTTTTCCAATTAATTTTTCTTGTGATACCTAGTATGAGATTATTTTCTGCTTATCGGCCAATGCATAAATATAGCTAAGGAAGAAGAATACGTCCATTTCTGCAATTTGTGAAAAAACAGCAACTTTATACGAATATTATACAAATAAACTTATTTGGTGGCAGGTCACGAAAATTAGTAAATGATGAGAACTTGAATCATCATTTAGGCAAAGATTTAGTCTACCGGCATAGAATTGTATCTTTTCTCTGGCATGACATAATTTCACGAAATCATCCTATTCTGTTGAGACACAACCAAGAAAGCATTAATTTCAAGAATAGTAAAAGCCAAATCAATAGCAGAAATTTGCATCTAATGGTCTTTGATTAACTTCAGATTTTTTACGCATTTTTGTCATTGGAGTAAGCTAAGTTTTCATGCAACATACTCAATACTTAGGCTACTGATTGTCTACTGTTTCACGCCATCGCATGCACTTTCAGATTGTTGAGCAGGAGATAAAAAGTGACATGGTGCTTCATAAGATGCCCATATTATAAAAAATATCAAGAAACATGTTGCATTTGCAAACACCAAATCGATGAATCTGCACAAACCTGGCTGCACGTTGTTTAAATCGACTCGAATATGGTTGTCTCTGTCAGGGCGGCTTTGTTCATGCCAAAATCCAAGGGCATGCATAACCTCGTGGATGACAGTACCTGCATGCCAGCAACCAGCACCCAAAGAAATCTATGAAATCCATAAGTTGCTTTTAGCTAATCTCTTATGTACTTACCTGGGACAAATTTACAAATTTCATGTTAAAAACAAATTGCTTTAAACCTTATATGCAAATTGGCCACTTGTCAATTCTATAAAGAAATATCCTGAGAAAATGCTCAGATCTAACTAGTTTGGTGCCTGAGGTTTGCAATGGACAGAGAAGTGAAAAAGATTTTCTGCTTCCAACTTATAAGTTAGTTATAACCACATTAGCCTGTTTCTGGCAGACTGTTGCTATATTATGAAGATTTGCAACAGCCAAACAAAATTTTCTAAGGTAAACTAGGACATACGGCTTGAGCGTAGGTAGTAACTGTTTATAATTAGCAATGCGCACAAAAATGTTGTCATCACATCGTAACTTACTGCTGTCAGTTTTGGAGGCTGCAAACTCGCCTCCACAACGCTAAGATCTCCCCAAGTTTCTGTATACCCTATTTTTTCGATTGTAAGCCGTGGCTTACAAAGTTTTTTTATCATTTCGTGCGATTTATAATCAATGGCGGCTTGCAATCAAAGGCAGCTTACATTTTTTTTATTTCTTTACCTTATCGAAAGGTACAGATGACTGTATTGAAAGGTATAGATGACGCTCAGTTTTTCTTTGGATACGTTTTGTCGACCAACTCTCTTTACACATTCTATTCCAGGGGTCGGCAACCTGCGGCACGCTTGCCACACTTGACACGCCAAGCATTTTCCAATGGCACGCAGAAGCTCCACGTTGTGAATATCAATGTTTTTATGATTCGCAACAAGTATTGTAGACCTTGACTTGTGCAAAAAGACGGATGTGGTTGGCACACTGAATGATTTGGAACCTTAAATCGGCACACATTTACCAAAAGGTTGCCGACCCCTGTTCTATTCTCTTCAGCATTACGCGCATCCGTGGCAGGAGGGATTATGATGAACAGAAGGCAGATGCGGTGATGCAAACATCGTTACCCGGGTTACCTAAAAACGCGAAGTGTGCCAGAAAGCGAAAATATCTAAGAGGCTAAAGTAACCTATGCTCAAGTGCGGCTTACAATCAAGGACTACTTACAGTCGAATATATACTGTAATGAAAAAATGTAGGTTCGCCTGCTGCGCTGTAATATTCGTCACTAGTGGACACTTTCTAGTTTCTACCTACATTAGATATAATGCCTAAATTTTGCGGTTTTTGCGGTCGAGACTAAAAGAGAGATGTTTCACCAATGCGGTTTGACAATCTTTATGTCAACAGATGCACAAGCTTTTTCTCGAGTTTGAATAGATGATATCCTGTAAGAAACATGGTTTTTAGTCATCTTGGAGCTTATCGACGTTTTTTATTGCGAATTGTATAAAACATTTTTATATTTCAGCTCAACAACTATGTCTCTCAGCAAACGTTTGGAACTTTGACACCAACTCTGTCTTTTGATATTCACGCTCGTTCTCTTCAAACTATAAAAACCCGTTGAACGTCTCTGGACGAAAAAATATATGAATTTTTAGGAAGTTGTTTGTCACACACAGATAAAAAACAAGGAATTTTCGTTGATTTCACAGATTCATTATAACGTTGGTAACTAAAATCCTTTACAACCACTGGCTGCTTGCGAATAACAGCCTTTTGGCAACATTTCTTGCCAAACAAGACTAGACCTGCAATAACATGCTCACCAGCAATTCGAGGTTCTTCATCCTAATTTATGAAATGGTGTCATCCATTAAATTTTTTTATAATTTATGACTAATATTCACAATATGGTGCATGATCCACCTGAGATTCGACAAAAATTACACTCACGACGAGCATATTACCAGCAGATAACAGTGACCTGTTCTCAAGTACGGTTTTAAAATATGGCAATGAAGCATTTGGTAAGATCCGAACACTATCTTTAAGGTATTGGTCTATTCACAGACTCATTATACAGTAAACCCCGTATTTTGTAGTACTTATCCACAAAGAGCCCTTTTAACGCCGGCAACTGCCAATCTGGCCGCGAGTTATGGCCGATCATAACTTCAAAAGCCACGATCATGGCAGTTGCGGGCATTACACGACTACCTACATCCGATGCTCAGTTTATTTTTTGTGTAAGTCTGGACATGTGCGGGGTTAAAAATATGTAATGTTTTATGTTCAAAACATCTTATACTATTATAGTCAAATATATTTGCAAAGAAATATTACAAGTTTAACAACGATTTTTGTCTTCCGGAATTATAAGCTTAAACGTCGTGGTATTTCCCCAGCATGTTGAACAAAGGCTTAAAGTAAGAAACATCTGTTACATAGTTTCTGGGAAGTTTACCTGGTGCCTTGAAGATTGATAACCAACTGATGAAGAACAACCCCCTCCATTGTAAAAGTAAAGAAAATTCTGCTGCTCTATGGTTCGTTCTTGAAGTCTCAAGCAAGTCTTATCTTTAAATTCAGCAGCAGCTTGCAAGATGGCTTGCCTTCCTTGTGAACCTGATATTAGTTTTGCAAAAAAAGTGATATCTGAATTGAATTTCACTTGTTGATGTTTACAAATGAAGATCACCAGTATCTTTAAGGGCTGTTAAATGAAAACTTAGCTATTCGGAAACCTAACCATCTGAATCCGAGTGATGCCACGAAGTCAAATGATTCGAGTCAAAATACTTCATATTTTGACTTGAGTTCATTTTTCTAGAAATGTTGCGATAAAATCATTTGAGTCATTCTTTTTACTGCAAAGGTTTCACTCGAATCGAGTCTGATTGAAATATAAGCAACCCGGAACGAGTCAGACATTTGTGACTTGTGACGCGGCTCGAGTTATATACAGAATATCTACTTGCGACACTTGCAACTGGCATATTAAAGCACTGTGTTTACGTTTTATTGAGCCAGAATTCGTTTGATGTGAAATTGACTCAAGCTGACATATCAGTTTATTTGAACAAAACTCGAGAAATATCGTGATTTGATTTGGACTTAGGTTGGAAGCGAAGGGCACGTTACTCCATTAGGCTATAGAATGGAAAAATATGTGACAGGCGCTAATTTTTGCGTATATTTAGTTTTTCCATGTAGTTGATTTAACTCAAATAAAAAGTTCCACATAATATTTTGAATCAGATGATATGAAAATACAATTGACACGAAAGTGATTCAAAATTTCTTCTCTCCCTGTGTTTTACCGATGCTGCTTGATATCGCATACGGTATGATGTAGTTATCCCCATCCGGGTACGTTGTCCACAATGCAATATTCCGTCCGGCTCCACGCCGCGCTCTGTTCGGCAAGTAATCTTCGTTTTCCTGCTGCAAAATCCTTTTAAGATTTTCTGTCAGCACAATATCACTTTGGTATAAGCCTGCAAAAGATTAAACATAACAAAAGCCTCCTGAGTGTGAAACGAAGACTAACATTCAATTGGATTACATTCGAGATTCGACTATGTGACGTTCCAGAAAATTGTCAACGAGAATTGTGTCAGAAAATCAGAAATTAAAGTTTGTTTGTTTGCCACTAGTTCACCAAATGGATGCATATACTCTTTCAAGGCATCGTTTTCAAAAATTGTTGATTCTATAAAATGGATGATTAATGTTTGTATTATATTACACCATAGCGCCTTGACTTGAAATAAATGCATTCTTTAGAACAAGACTTGTTCTAGGATTTTTTTCTAGAACAGTGCTTGTTCGAAATTTTTAAACAATCATCCAATTTGATTGTACATCAAAATGTGTAAAACTTTGTCAAAGTACTTTTAACCATGCTTTTGCGTTGTGACTTCCACGTATTTGAAACAATGACATGAAACTTCAAAAAAATTGAACTTTACTTTCTTTTCTAAATCATAATTTCATCAAAAGTTATCACCTTCTTCGCCATCTGCAACACATTCACATGTAAAACATCCAAGCATGTCTCGGTGGTATCCAAACTTGCAGTAATTCTCCTTAAAACACGGCAGGTCTGCACACATGTTGCTATTGTCGGCGATGCCCGATGAAAGAGTTCCTGCCGAATGTAACGTTCGGTGAATGACATCAAATTTTAGCAAAACTGTCATACACGCTTGAGAAATGTTAGCATAACTACATAAAAATCTTTAAGAGTATGTGGAAGGAATCAAACACCATAACATGAGTTTGATCATGAACAAGAATAGCGACTTACTTCTTGCGCATTCATTGATTTTCGGTATATCATACTTGTCGCCGTTTCCATTCAAGATGTCGAGGCAAATGTCAACCTGAGCTTCTTCTTGAGCGGATGTTTCTTTTAGCGCGGAACTGCAAGTTGATAAGGCAAGGAGCAAAACTGAAACAATAAAGTAATGAAAAATGAAAATGCAAAATCAAAAGAAAGCGCAATAGAAACACTTTCCTTGTCAAGGTCAAAATTGTTCCGCATGATTGTATTCTGCTGAAACCTTTCAAAATTTTGTTCATAACAAATTATTATGTTACAAGTTAGTCTGCTTGTAATACTACTAAAGCATTGTACATACTTATACTCTTCGAAACCATGTTTCAGTTTACAACAGACGTAAAACGTTGTTCTATTTCAGATCTTCAAGCTTTTCTTGGAAGGCCGTCAGTTACTATGCTACCTTCACCAAGCCTCCTTTTGTAGTTTACGGATATTGGGATGCGAGAAAAAGGTGATCGGTTTAACTTCCTCCAAGGTCTTAGGGTTAACCACAAATTAACGTGTCAGCGAACAGTTATGCTTTGCACTCTTTTGACGTGATAGACATGATAAGTCATTTTCCGATTTGACTGAATCATCATCCTCAAATTCCCCCACGATTAAAGCTGAACTCAGCAACTCTTTCGCCGAAAGTGCTTAGGGTTCACCGCTTTGCTGCCAAATATTTGTTTTACTGCGTTATTTGCGAGCATAAATTAGTGTGTGGTTTTNTGTAGATTGAGAAAATAATAATAAAATTATGTCGCCATCAAAGCTTAATAAAATTATTCACCAAAGTTAATTAGCAGTAACTTCTGNAAAGTATATTAATGGCAAGTTTCCAAGTTTTCTACTCAAGCGAAATCTTTATAAGAGTAAACAATAACANCTATTTCGCTACGAGCTTTATAAGTTGATCTTGGTCGGTTTGTCGTAGCAGCACTTGAACAGCCGACAAAATGCTGTGCGGTTGTTCTTTCCAAATTGATTTGAAAATTGTTTAATCAGAAGACGCATCACTGCAGAGATCTATGACAGCGAAGCCACCTAAAGTTGAAACTGACTGCAAACTTTACCCTCACCACGAGTAAAGTGCTTGAAGAAGGATGAAAGGATGTCTGTCTCCAGGAACGTATATGACCTTAACAGGTAACGATGCGTCTGTTTAGTTTTCTACATTGCTTCTGCTAAACAAGTGTCTTTGGTGTAGTTATGGCGTTTTTGTTTCTTGCTAAGGTTTCATTCATTTTTTTCTCAGTGACTTTTTTTGACAATGCTGATGAGAGCATTAACTAGTAGGAGAACATAAGATCCTGTGCGAAATTTGAATCCAGTAGCGAACGTTTCTGATGCATTCTTTGATTAATATTTAGCAATGTTGTATCTCTATAACTATTTGCGTCCAGAATCAATATTTAGAAGGAATATCTCAGTCTGACTTTTTGAAGGCGGGGAACCTTTACAAATGCATGCCGTACAAAGTTGTATAAACTATTGTTCCACAGCGTTTAATCGAAAACATTGAACAAACACCTTAAAAACGTTAATAATATTCAAGAATTTTACGTGAAAGTGTGTAATGCCGAAGTCTAGAAAATACCTCTGACCTCTCTGATGTCAAATGCAGATCGTATGCTGTTCAGCTGTCTCTTCGCCAAAGATGTATGAAGATGCTGTGCTTAAAGTTACAGAACCCCATAGTCAAAAAGTACGACCATGAATGCAATTTCAGCTGCCCTGGAAAAGTTTGGTAAACAGTTGACTAACTCTGGTCATGCCTACTAGATTCGAGATAAGCAGTGAGTAAGGCAGTACTGTTGCAGTGGTAGATTCTCGCAAAGGAAGCAATCAAAGGTGAATCAAGTGGTGTATATCCTGGTTTTCTAAAAGACATTGTATGAAAGGCAGAGAGCCAGGCTTGTAAGGGCCTCCTATTCAATATTCGTCATAGCAGGCATTGTTGAAAGGGAGAACACATTAAGTTATGCGACGAAATTTTTGTAGAAGTCTTATCAGAGCGACCATCGATCTAGAACAAAAAATAAGGACGGCTGAGCAAAATTTGATTTTATTACCTAAAGAGAAAACGATTGTTTCTGTTTGCACGACTAACGTCAGATCATAAGTTTGCCTATTTATCTCCAAAAAACATTTGTTTCAGCAATGTCTTATTCTCGACTTCCTTCATGTAATCGACACGGAAAACGTTTGTTTCGCGTACTTATTTCATGAATTAATTAAGTGCTAAACATTCGCTACAAGACCAGCTTGCCTAAGCATCCTAACCAGAGTAGATAGCTTACGTGCAAATCAGTGAGTTACGACTCTGTGCTGCAAGATTATACTACCTTTATAACGTCGCAAAACCTTGATTACAAAATGTTTAGGATGAGCTAAATATAGGTGGGCGAAACGTCGGCTAAATAAAAAAATAATCGCCAGAAGATCGAATTTATCTGCTTGATTTGAAACCTGGTGGCAAATGCTACGCAACAACATGAGCAGCAAAAAGAACAGCATTTTTTGTAGATAGTAATGGTCTGTATGCCTATGAGATATTCTTGTGTTTAAAATTGTGATGTTTCAGAAAATAAGAAAAAATACAGACGCAAGTCGCAAATAAGGACATTTCTTAGAAATAAGGACAGTAATATTTTGTAAGACTTGGTATTGCAAAATAAGGGCAAATCCTAGAAATAAGGACGGTATCAATATATTATTGGCAATCTAGCCATTTTCCCCAAATCTTATTTAAGGCGTTTGCCAGGAAAGAGTACTTTCAAAATTTTAAAATTTGTTAAAACTGGCTTGTGAAACGTATAAACGCATACCTTCTTCTAAGACTTCACTGGTATGACAAAATAGCGGGCCACCGTTTTTAAAAATGTCTCCAGCTTTTATGTTCCTTTGCAATTATTATACGACAGTCAAAGACAGAGGTTCGAAGTTGAAGAAGCCCTGGCTAGAGAATGTGGACCCAACGATTACAAACACAATCAAATTATAGACAAACATCTTTCAGCCAATATGGTTCTATTGTTTCCATGGTCCCTTTTAGAAACCAAATAAGCACCCTCCATGGGGTAGGCAAGAGAAGATATCGGCAAAGTTTTTTAAATAAGAAATCGATTTCACGTAAAACTATGTTTCCTCAATCCTAAACCCTGCAAGCAAATCATACGGGTGGAACGTTGAAAGGGTAAAGGAAGAGCAGGGAAAGCAAACAAACTTAGGACTAAAATGGATAAATCAAAATCAAGCTGCAACAACTAAAAACTGAATTAGGTCTATCCCAAATAAATAAATTTCACTGGAACATCGAAACTAACTGACGCCAAAGCTCGAGCAACTCAAGTTGAGTTACTCGAGCTTTTGCGTCAGTTAGTTTCGATGTTTCAGTGAAATCATTTATTTGGAAAGACTTAATTTCCATTTTTTAAGTCACCAAGGTTCGTAACTGCTCGCTGTGTCAACCTTGGTGATCTTGATGAGATTTCACAACTACGTAGCAGCCACTGGCATTCGACATTCTGTAATGCATAATTATCAGCATGTCCGCTGACATTTTACAATTCGTATTTATTACATAACACTCCGAACTCAATTTGGCTCCAAAAAAATCGGGGCAGATGTCTCCCTTTTCCTTAGTTAAGCCTACGCCACTGCATGTTGATACGTTTGTAGGTATAGTGCGCTTCTGGGCCTGCAAACTAACCATACTTGCCCTCTGTGGCACTGAGAAGTTGGAAAATCTGACCAGCCTGAGGACTCCTATAATGCCCCTGAGACTGCTCAATGGGAACGAATTTAGATATCTTTCTTTCAGACGTATGCAAACAGTTGTGTATTACTATATCCAAATATGTTGGTGTAATGTATAAAGATAAATATTATGTGAATAACCAAGCATTACGTATGTTGTATCAAAGCTTAATAAACTCACGGGCACAGTATGGGATTATTGCCTGGGGAAAAGCAGCTCCATGTCATTTGCAGCCAATATCGGTTGTTTTAAACCGCGCCA
>JGI24159J19872_10010606_pt1 | contig 12095 bp, 6 predicted proteins | sample Ectturendosymbi4_FD_19872 | JGI IMG/M metagenome (IMG submission 19872) | reverse complement strand
AAGAAAATCTGCGTTTGGCAGCGGTCTAACAAAGACACTTTTCCTCTGGAGATAACACACGTGCGCGATGACGTATGCCAGAGAGAAGCCACGCGATAAAACAGAGCGTAACAGTTCACGAAAAATCAAGAAAGGCAGAGCCTTTCAACGTACATTGGAAGCGTGCAATGAAGCTAATTTTTAGTTATTCATTGTTTCAAACACAACTTCTTTGATGGTTTGACAGTTCGTCAATTCTCCCTTTTCCTGTTTCATAGTTCTTTCAGTAAATGTCAACATTTGCGGAAAACAGTAGAAGCATGGATTCTCTCAACGGATCGAAGACAGCAAACAAACTTTATGCAATAAATTAGCTTCTGTAAAAGTCCTATCTATACCCTATGTACAAGGGAAAAAAGTCGTTTTGAAGTAAAAAGGTGCTGGAATGGACCTTGCCTAGAACACACCGGCAAAAGATGTGCAAAGGGCACTGGTGTAGGAGGCGGGGGTGCAACCTCACCCCTAAAAGTTTTGATTTGGTGAAAATCCAGGCAAAATCCCATAAAATTCAAGCAACATCTCTGAGAACCTTCTGAAACTCCCTGAAAATCTGAGCAAAGATGGCACTCCACATGCTTTGATTTGAAAATGGCGCCCGAATTGATATGAAAAGCCTTTTTTTGGAGATCACCTGGTGCCCGATATGATTTTTCGCGCAAGTTTGGGAGAATCCGGGCAAAATTCCTTCGCACCCCCAAAAATTTGCCTGCTCCGACAAAGATGTGCAAAGAGAATGTTAATTTTGCAAAAAGGTTGTCCCTCGATTGATTGAAGAGGTTGAAGACAATGACGTCATCAAAGTACGAGGGTCGCTGAACATGGATCTCGCCTAGAGCGCTGGAATGACCTGCGCCGGCCCTGGGTCTAGCATTCTTTTGTTCGAGTAGAGATGTGGAGTGGCTTGATTCCTTCAAAAGATCTATAATTTTGTTGATAAACTCTTACCAACAGTTGCACTCCATGCAATTTTTTTCATCGAAATTTATGATGAAAGGACATGAGTTCGTCCTATCCCTACAACAGTGTGGCTATCGCTGATGAAGAACTGTGAACATTGAAAACACCAGATGTGATTTCATTAAAAAGTTATCTTTTTTTGAAAATAGTTCAGTTCCGTGTTAGCAACCATTAGCTATTTTTAGAAATTGTTTGTGACGTAGGGCCACTTGAAACCGAGCCTCAGTGGCCTAATGGATAAGGCATTGGCCTCCTAAACCAAGGATTTTGGGTTCGAGTCCCACCTGGGGCTGGTGGTAACTTTGGAATAGCACAATCTTTCTGCTTTGAATTAGATAGCTATGTGAAAGGGCAAAATAGTCACTCGTATGACCATCTTAAAAAAAACAATACTTACTTTCGTTTTTGTGCTGGTTAAATTAGTTTGTAATGGGATTTGAAAATCGTTGGCTGTGTTAGCATTATTCACAAACTTCTTCCCAATTGCTTGTGTATTTAGCGATTATTATTAATTAAAACTTAGGCTAGCCTATCCCGACCACTTTTGTTATTTCTGCTCAATATTTCTTTACTGTGCTATACCTACTGAAAAAGAAGGCTACTCTTTTCTACGCTGTTGTTAAAGTTTGCGTTTTAACTGAAATGGCTATGCTATTTTTTGTACTTAGGTTCCGGCACCTCTTGAATCAATGCTGTACACCAGGTATGGCCAACAAGTCGATCGCGATCGACCGGTCGATCGCCGAATGTCAGTTGGTCGATCACGCCTGACTTTGCATTGAATTGACAAGATGCAGTACCTGAAAAGAACACTTTTCAATCAATATTCCAGAAAGTACATGAAAATTATCCATCAATTGGTTGATCACATATATTCTTTGGTGCCTTTTGCGATGGCTAACTATAAACTAGCAAGGTAGATACCGCGAAGCTGTTGTGATATGTTTTCGTATTATTGCGTAACAATCTCGATTTAAGCGTAACAGACACGTTTGCCTTCTATGTCATTGTGTGCATCATTTACTAAAGGATGGTACACTGTATTTGCATATGCGATACTCAACTTTGGCATTTTGTACTTGTGATTGTGACTTCATTACCGACCGGTCGATCGCGAGTTAGCAAGAAATTTTCTGGTCGATCCCAGTCGAAGACAAGTTGGTCACCCCTGCTGTACACTTAATTTTAAGAAGACATGTTCAATTCACTTACTAGAGTAGTTCCTTACCGGAATGTAATTGTTATTTGCAGCACCAGTAAAATGTTAGCATACGAATAAGCCGCATAACAATAGGTTCATCCTGAAAATATCGCTGGTTCTGAGAAGTTTTTGCATTCATTATGACGTAACACTCAGAGTACTACAGCACCGGTAGCTTGAAAGACGTTGGACTCCTAATCCAGATATTGCGGACTCGAGTTCCTTTCGGGGTTCATGATCAATTTGTTGTGGAATTACAACCAGTCATTCAATCAAGGAAGCAACTTGGGTGCCTAAACTAAACAATTGCCCAATCGACATCAGCGAAATCTTCTGAAAGTTCTTGTGGACAGATTTTTGCAAGCTATATTTTTTTCGTTTTTCGCAGTTGGTAAAGTGTGAAATTGCATATTTAACAATTTTCGGAAGTTTTCCCCATTGAATCTTTTCCAGTTTTAAACGGGTGTCCCCTGACACCTCTGCTTCTGCTACCCTAAGCTTGGAATAGATTAGCAACCTTGGTTGCAGTCGCGTACCTATAGCACTTGTGTCGGGCGGGTAAGCAATATATTTTTTCCCTCTCCTACGTAATCTCAAAATCAACATCAGCGAATATTTGTACGAAACGAACTAAAGCAGCCCTGTCCAAATGAAACGCCTTCCTGGCCAAAAATCATACACTTGTTTTTATGAGAGCCGCACATTGAATGACGTACTTTCATTTTTGCAAAACAAAGTTTAATGACCTTTAAGGATTAATACTGAGCGTTTCATTGTCTCATAATCTTTTGTATTTGTTGATCTCAATCTGTCTGATCCAGTTGAGCGTTGTCAAACTGTGATTATCGCAATCTATTGCCTGTTGCGTCAAAGAAACATACAATCATACAAACAATTACCTGGTGTTACTGTGCTGCTAAAACGTTTTCAAACACGCCGTTCCTATTTGTTTTGATTTCAGTCATTGCAACAGTCATTTTTATGGTGCTCACTATTAAATCTTTCGCTTATTACACTCAAAATTGATGGATTAAATTGAGTGAAGCCTATTCTGTAACAGCTTCACGGATGGTTTAACGACCCATCCTATAACAGTGTGACATAAAATGTGACCTGTCTAGTGACAGTGCACCGCATTACTTAGCAATGGACTGTTAAAATGCCTCAGGGGCGCTTCGCAAGTGGTGCTCACTTTTTCAAAAAGATGACATTACCAACCACGGAAGGAACATCAGGGTAGGGTCCTCGGATTGCCGAGCAGTGTTTCCTCTAAGAAGCGCTCTACAACATGGAAAGTTTGATCAATAAATTTAATACATTTGCTTTTACAACTTCTTTGAAGCCAGAGGAGGCTTGGAACGAAGTACAAATTACTTAAGGGAGGCGTGGTAGAGAAAAGGTTAAGAACCACTGTCTTAGAATGTCATGCGCGACGTTTGGATCCTGAGCTAAAAGCTCATTTGAGTCAATGCTCCGTCGGAACTTAGACGTCCGAAAACGACTGCATCACCGACTATACACTGTGCACAGCATTGCCAAAACTGTAAGAAAGTGTTTTTATTCAAAAAAATACACAATTTACAACAGTGATCGTTTTGAAGACGACAAACGAAAACGTCACCAGTGATGACACAACAAGCAATCGTCATCGTGTTAACGTCTCGCTTTCAAGCAAAGTAAAGTTGCTTACCCGGTCGTGAGACACTTGGCGTTAATAAGCACTGTGACGACACAATCAACTCACGACGACCCGAAAAACGTCAAAAAGGGTATTTTGCGGCCGAGCATCACGAATAATAACAAGATACATCGGCCGTTTCCTGGTCACAGTTTGCGCTTTTGAAACAGCAATGCAAGGCAGTAGTGCGTGCAGGTCGGCTCTTTACAAAGTTTGAGCCCGTTCAAAGAATTAAAGCTTTAAAAACAACTTCCCGTAACATTGAATGAGAATGTCGCATGTCAAGCTTGACACGCGACGGACACTGGCGGTAATGAGGGTACAGGCAAACCGGCAAGACGCCAAATAAAACAATCGCCTTGTCAGAGGTAATAAAAATGGTACAACAATGCACTGTTTCCTACCAGGGGCAAGTTACTAAGAGCGCAACAGATCAACACCGAGGCCGTTGCTCCTGTGAAGGATATGACGCGCATTTAGGGTATGACGAACATTCGCGGCGGCGGCAAAAAGTGAGAGTCCGGTTCAAAAATTTCGTATTGCAGATGAATTAATCGCTACTTTATTCTTTTCGTCACTAAAAACGAGGTTGTAAATAAAAACGCGCGCTCGTGAGCGCAAAGCGTCCCTCCCCAGCAAACACTCGCCGACGCAGGCGACGTTTGGCAACAGTCGGAAGCGTGAGGACAATCATAAAATCGCGGCAATGAACGATCGGTCCTGAAATAGCACGGTTGGCTGAGCACTGCCCATACTTTGCTTACACCAATCTGCAAAGGCAACACTCGTTGCACGCACCTGGGAAATCACCTGGCAAGCCACGCTGCGCACGTTGACGCCTTCGCGCGCCTTTGCGGGCCGAATGTTTCTGCTTCGCAAACTATCTCTCTTTTTTGTCGTAAGTAAAAATCGAAGTGAAAGCTTTGAAAACGTAGTAAAGGACTCTTTCAGCCGCGACTAGGTTCGTTGTCCAGAGGCAGATCTAACAGAGGGACAAGTAGAGGCGTGTAGGGGGGGAGGACGACGGTCCCGGGGTATCTAAGAGCATCTGACGTGTCAAACAGACTCTCCCATCAGGAACGCATCGGTTTCATTTGGAAAGCGGTGAAAACGGATGCGCCAAGTTGCCCTCTTATAACAAGCTCATCATACGCAAGCAGCAGCAGCGGTAGCGTTACGGTCGCGTGTTCCGTTCTCGCTTTTCCGTTTCGAAGACTCCGCAGATCATCGACAGGATGAGCGTTGGCCGATACCGGAACGCTCCGTCCGCGTGACATCGAGCGCGGACAGCCAAAGCAAGGGGAATACCCGAAATAGAGAGATCAACAATCGCGAAGAAGGCAAAGAACTTCAGGCGCAGGTGTTGGAGCTGGGTACCATATGGCGGGCGCAACTAACGGACAAAGGTCAGAAGCGACGACGAACACAATGCTGGTGCAACAGTTTCTGTTTGTGCAAGAGGAATTTTCGTCAGAAAGAGAGAAAGTTTCGAAAAAGACTCAAACAACAATACGCTTTATGATGCATATATAAAGCTTTCAGTGACACCTTGCGGCTTTTTTCGCGTGCTACCAAATGCCGCAAGGTGGCAGAAGTGAACAATGCGTGCAAAGCAAGCGTACGACATCTTTAGGCCCTGCTCGTACCGCGCGAATTGAGATCACAAATAGGTGGAATCATTGGGATCATGGCAAACGACAAGTTGGCGTCCACGTATTTTACTGGCAACATGCAGTACAATCAGTCAGCACTTGCAACTGAAACACCAAACTGCCGTGTAAAGGCTACTTTGCTCGGCGCTCCGAATGATTCCTTCACGTGAGACCGGCCGGGGGTCGGTCAAGTGAAAGACGCGAGACTGTGAATATGTTCAGAACCCCAGGCAGAACAATGCCCAGTAAGGGTTCATGTGCCGTTCAGGTTACGGACGGAAAGCTACAGGATAGATATCCGGTACAATGTTGTTCTTTGACACCACGGGTCGTGCACAAGCTGTGGGGTGGAGAAATGTGACAGAAGACGTTCGTTGGTGCATTGTGAAGCAACACTGTTAGCGAACACAGGCAATTTTCGCTCGTCTCGCGACGATTCCGCGGTTAAGGGGGGGCGGCGCTGGGATCGGCGTGAAACTCTCATTCAACGACGGATCCGACATGGGAAGAGTAACGACTGAAAGCAGAGTACGACACACGCTCACTAACGCAAACCCTGACAGGGGAGCGTTGTGAAAAAGGTGGGCATTCAGCTGTGTGGTTGAAACGGCCTGTGTTCCGCGGCCACTACAACCGACAAACTGCCACGAAAACCTCGAAAAAATTAGCAACGTCAAAAAACTTCAAACAAAACCTACATAGGACGACCAGCATTCGTCTTCTCGAGCCGCACCAGGCCGTAGTGAATAGCAGAAGAGGATGTGGTTTCGTTGCCTTTTATTGTCAGGCGGACCAGTGTTCGCTTTCAACATGGCGCGACATCCACAGGCTTCTGTGGCGCGGTGGAAGGCGTCGTCGTCGACGTCACGTGGGCACTTCCTGGGGGTCGATCGACCAAATTCGTCGCAAGTGCTGGAGTCGGTGCTCTGCGCCTTTGCGAACTGCGTACAGCGCGAAACAGATCGAAGTAAGAACGTTTGGAAAGCACGATTTTTGCGAAAAACGTGACCTATTTTTCTTCTTGCTCGAAAAACACACATCCGGCGATAAAACAGCAGTATGCAAAAAACAAGCGCAGCGTGTTTTCCTGAAACGTTCATGAAAGTCGTGACACGACGTTGATTCGAGGCGTTTCGTTAAATTGTTTCAAAATTGTCACAGTGCCGTAGCCAGACCAAATATTGGGAGGGGGCAAAATGTTTGATTTTAGGCGAATAACACTATTTTGTTTAGAAAAACGCCTCTCAAAGCACAAAATGACTATATTTTCGAAAGATTTAAGGGGGCCCATGGCCCCCCTGGCTACGCCTATGATTGCCATCGCACTCAATGTTGGGAGGTTTCTCCCGCACCTTTTCAAACCACCCCCACCTCACTAGCGACAATAACGAGGATACATTTTAATGCTATTTCAACAACTGCGCTCATGCGAAGCACAATCGGCCAATCGAGACAACGAAACCTGCAACGTCATTTCTACGTCACACGGGCTCACATTTTTCGAGGTGCTGTCGGTCGACGTCATCCGACGCGCTCATGCGTAGCCCCCTGAGGAGGACCAGCGCGCGGCGATACTTGGCGACGCAGGCGTGGACGCTGTCCTCGAACACTTCGTTCAACGCGGCCGTGCGGCACTGCGGGAGGAAAAAAGCGGTGTCAAAATTGGCCCTGGGGGATTGACCCTGAGGGGGTCGTCTGCTGTGTCCACTTCGGAAGGGGTAAACTACGGTTTCTTCGCTGCGCGCGCACGAAAAGTTACTCCTGAATTGAGTTGGTACGCTTGCGTTGCTAACTTGTGTCTGACCATCCTTTGTGAAACACTGCAGGGGGCGAATTTGCCCTCTTTTCCTTCAGTCCTGCGCTCCCTCACGTCAAAGAAACGCCGCACAAGCCGTAAATTTTCACCCAACTGCTGTTGGTTTTACATTATTCAAGGAAAAAGTTTAACTTCACGGGCTAAAATGTTTCCAGAGCCGCTAAGCCCTGCTCGCAGTAACCGGTCAGTGGCATCGCTCATTGACGCGCTCGAACGCGTCGCGGTTAATTTTTTTCGCTGCTTTTGCAAACGTCACAATCATCTCGAGCACGCAGCTCGCGCGTTGAGGGCGAACTATTGTGACAGCGATCGATTTAATCAAAATCCAAGGCCGCGCAGACAACACCGCTCAAAACAAGGGACTGGTAAACTTGTTTGTTACTTGTCACCGCTAAACAAAGTGGACAACCTGCCCGCTTGCTCGCTCGCAGGAAGCCAGCAAAGGCGGAAGCAGCGTAAACAAAGACCAAACGCGTTTGTGCCATGAGTCACAGCGTTGCTTCTGAGTGGGGGGTGGGGGGGAAAAGAGGAGAAAATCGTCGGAGCGAGGCTGTTTTTCATCGCAGCCGTCAAAAACGCAGCACAAAACGTGCGTCGCGCTTCGAACACTCACGTCGTTGACCGCGTAGTGGTACAGCAGGCGATCGGCCGATTTGAAGCTCTTCTGTTTGAGCGCCGCCAGATCGCAGCGCGAGTTGACGGCCTGGCACTTCTGCAAGTACGACTTGTACTTCTCGTTGAGCTCGAGGATAACTGCGAAAAAGGACAAGATTTGCTGCTGCTGATGATGATGATGAGAAACAGATACAGGATAATCATGGTTAAAAACGGCAAACCACCTTTACGCATCAACACAACGGCTAACAGGCAGTCAGCGACCACCATTTGCATGAAAAGTGCGTTCATTTCTCTCATTTTTCTCAAACAAGTGCGTAAATGCCTCCCAGTATACAAAACTGACGCAAAGCTGCACGAATTTGTACAAAAATTAAATCATTCCGGGAACGAATGGAGCGTCAGAAACAAACAACACTCTCTCTGAAAACCCTACGAACTTTACTCCATCTCAGGCAAATGACATTTTAAGAAAGACATAATCAGAAAAGTGTTCCGCGAGAGCTAGAAGCGCCACCTGGCGATGACGCGGTGTCGTTTTCGTTGACGAAACTTTGACATTCTACAAGACTAAAAATTTAAATCCGCGTTCGTGAAAAGCCGCGTCGAAAATGCTGGTCGTGAGAGGGATTGCCAGGGTTCCGTTGGTTGCAACTGTCAACCCTAATTTTACACTCGAGGACTATATGGGACCCGATTTCTCTGATTCTAGGAACTCGATTTTCTCTCATTCTAGGGTCCCGATATTCTCTCGATCTAGGACAGGGATTCCAAACCTTTTCACGATCTCGTCCCACTTGGGCACCCGTATTGTCAACGCGTACCACTTCTTCCAGAACAATCAATTTGATCGAATCTTAGTTTTTTTCAGAAGAATGATATGCATTAAAATAACAATAAAAGACCACAACTAAATTTAATGATTTTTTTTCTCTCTGTTTACCTTCCACCAATTGGTCGATGCGTGGCGTAAACTTGCTAACAGCGCATCGAAAGTCATAATGTTACGAAACAATAGGAATAGCAGGCTACAAGAAAATCTATTTATTTAGAAACAAAACCCGATACGTAAACTAGAAAGCTGTGAATCCAGGTTTTTGTGAAAAAATGTACCACCTGGAAGACCTCCGCGTACCACTAGTGGTACGCGTACCACAGGTTGGGAACCCCTCATCTACGGACCCGATGATAATTTTGTCTGATTCCAGGGATCCGATTTTCAATTCTAGGGACCCGAATCGGGTCCCTAAAACACCTTAAAAAAATCTGGGAGAAGCTGAAAAACTGTTGCAAGCTTTCGACAATGTTCGGCGCTTGTTACTTTATAACAGAGGTCTCAAATGCGCGTCCCTCGAGGGCACTTTGTGCGGTCCGCGATGCGTGCTTTTTGTCAATTTGCAAATAATTAACATTTAAGTTATTTAGTTTATTCACCGGTGATTAGAAGTGCTCGGCTAGCCAGTCAACAAGTTCCTTTTCAAACGAACATGGAGACGGCCAGAAATGATTTGCTTATAATTCACGATACCTTTCGCTGGAAATAAGACGTGAAAGCTGTTTCTAGTTAGGTTCAGGTACCGCCAATGTTGCGTCAGCGTCATAATGCCGCCATCGGGTTACTTTAAAAGTACTCATTTGGCTCTCGCAGCAGCATTTTGAGTTTGAGACCCCTGCTTTACAACGAATATCCCCGGAAGCAGCCTTAGCTGATCTTTGAGCACACCGGCACAACCACTGCAAGCAAATACCTGTCTTGAGGTCTTCGTTCAGCTGCACGCGTCCCGCCTTCACGCAGTTGCGTGTCGTGTGCAAAGCGGTGGCGAGCACCTGGACCGATCGGAGGTGTAGCAGCATCTGCTCGGCGTGCCTGCGAAGCGAAACGCGCGAGTGACGGTTTGCGGAGCGGGGGGAGGGGGGCGACGAGAGAGAGTCTCTAACCTTGAGCAAGGAAACTCGCATGGTCAACGAGTAATGAGGCGCGTATATCGAAAAAGGACAAGTGAAACGGATCGCGAACAGTGAAATAGCACATGCCGACTAATTATCAATGCACGGGCACCAGGTTTACGATTTTGTTTGACGATCCCATCCGTCGCTGCATTGCTACGCGCCAATCGATATAAAAGAAACAAAGCGCGAAACGTCATCCGGGTTTCCGCGTTACCGACAAACAACCCCTGTTCGCGGCGCTGTGACTTGCGAGCGCAGGGCGTTCGCTTCTTTGTTTACACCGTTGCCAGTTCGACAGACAGTTGTCGATGGAAAGGCGAACAAACCGAGTCAACAACAGTCAAGAGGCTCTTCGCGCGGCACGGCGAAAGAAATCGGCGCTCACGCGACCGCAAGTTCCGCCAATCAGGTCGTGTCACGCTCGGCTTACCTCAGCTCCAGCGAGGCTGATTGCACAGGGTCGCCGGCAACAGTGCTGTTGCGCCGTTTCGTGGTAGATTGCTTCTGGAGCTCCCCGGTGATGAGGGGGCAATTGTGGGGAAGCAGGTGTTGCTCGGCAACGTCGGCGATGGCGGTCGCGAGCTGGCCGTAGAAGCGCAGGGTGGTCGGGTTTGTGTCGGAGGGGGCGGGCACCAGGCTGGTGGTCAGGAAGGATGACAAGATCGAACTCTGCCGAATTCAAATCAAAACGTGGTTGAAGTCCCGTATGTCGTAAGCAAGTAGTAGTCGCACAAAACCTATCCCAGTATGCAGTGGCTTGTCTCTCTGGTTCACGAGAATGGAATGGGGATAAGGTTGGGCAAGCCAGTGCTCGCTAATCGAAGCCTAACATTTTGCTCACAACAAATAGAAGTGAGGTGTTGTTCATAAACTTCCATGCAAATACGGCGTTTCCCAATTGGAAATCAACAGAAAATCTGTGTTGATCAGGGCTGCCCAGGCCAGAGGTCATTGCGTTAAATAACAGTTACACATTTGGTCAATAACATTTGTAAACAACCTCTACTGCGTGGTTCACGTTTTCCTGATTTAACTGAATTGGTCGGTTAAAGCCTTGTACTCTCGCACTTCACAGCAGTGTTTACCGAAGCAGTTCGCACAGCAGTGTTTACCGAAGCAGTTCGCACAGCAGTGTTTACCGACGAATTTCGTACTCCGCACCCTTAAACCCCCGGATTGCGGCTTCGCATCTCTTGTCCAACAAAACCCGCTAGCGGCCTGAGGTGGTGGGGGGGGCATCGGAATTAGGCGGTCGAGAAAGAACAGGTAATTTTTGAAAAGTAATAACTTAAAAGCGGCAAGAAAAAAGTGTTTGTGTTATTGTGTAGTTTGCTATAACAATATAATACGCCAAAGCACCAAACAAAACATGGAAACCTTTGTATACATACCTGGCCATTGTCCACGTCATCAACTGAAGTTCCTGCTGAAAACAATAAGAAAATTTCCATAAAAGTTTAGAAAACTTTACGTCACAATAATAATAACATGACGTCACCAACAAAATGCGCTGTAAAGAAACACACGGTACCGAGCTAAAAAGTCCACTCAACGCGAGCGAGCAGTCGCTTGATTTCGCACCGCTTCACAAACGCAACACTATCTCGCAGCGAACACGGCGACGTCACTTTGCTGAATCGTCACTTCCGCTGAGAGCGCGACTCTCGCGCGCGTGACATCCGCAGCTGATTACGCGAGAGTTGAAATTGCAAACTTCGTGACGCATTAAGAGAATGTGCAACGCGGCAACACTGCTGGCAGGGCGCTAAGTCTGTCCGGCCTGATGCTTTGCGCAAACGAGCGATGAAAGACGCCTGCGGGCACCCCTCCGCCTCCAACATGTCAACCCAAGCCAGGCTCTTATTGGGAAGTCTCAGTCGCTTTCGCGCGCGCGTTGAACCAAGATCTAAGAGATCTTGCTAATATTCGGTGTCAACGCAACACCGAAGCCTATTGCCATTGTTACGCAACAAAACCAGCCGCGCGCTCACGAAAGCATCGCCCAAAGCACGCGCGTCACGCACGCTGTTTGCGTCGCGAAGAACCCACGAGGAGCGACTGGGATTTTACTGGTTGTCGCGAATGAATGCGGAACTGGTCGGGTCGGGGTAGGTCCGGTAACAAGTTGGCTGAATTTCAATAATCTTGACATGCGCAGACATGTTTCCAGCTTTTCTCACGCGGCGG
>JGI24159J19872_10010604_pt1 | contig 12096 bp, 7 predicted proteins | sample Ectturendosymbi4_FD_19872 | JGI IMG/M metagenome (IMG submission 19872) | reverse complement strand
TCCTGATAGATCTTGATTTTGTTCTCGAGGGTGTGTCCACGTAATTGACCAACTGTTGTCTCGCGAATCGAGTTGTCGAGAACAAACAAGTCTAGTTCTCGCAGAATTTTACGTTTTGTCTCCTTTTGCTCAAGAAGCTCTGCTTCGAGGCACTTAATTTCATCAGTGAAATCAAACCCATCCATTGCAACACGTGAGAATTTAGAACAACTTGCGTTTGACTAGCGTCGTAAGCTAAAACGCAAATAAAAATGTTTTTATAACAGGTTTGCAAACACTTCGTTTCCAAATCTTGCCCTTGTTAGTTTTTACTGCACTGATGTCATTGTAGCTTTCAGCTCATGGAACACAATGTGAAAAAGTCTAACGTTTTTTACACTGATTTGTTCTGCGTGTTGCAGAGTTATCTTTATTTATTAAAGGAGGTCGTTTTCCATTGTAGAATCAGTGACCATGACTGCCGTAGAAAATTTCGTTAGAACATGTTCATTGTGCATATCGGAAACAGCGGGGCTAAATAAAAATACGTTACGAATTAGCTACAACTTGCATTTTTGACACTGAAAAGTGCTAGGAAGAACAGTGCAGATTTTTAGTTACTGTTGTTCTGCAAATTCCATTTTGATATCTTCGCATTACAAATCACGAAAACGTTAATATGCTGGAACCAGAGTCATGCAAAGGACGAGAACGCAAAGTTTATTGCTTTTTCAGACGCACTGTTATAATTTATTTTTCAGCAAACATTAAAACATTTGATAAAATCCCACAACCAGGGCCACAGTCAGCTGATATTTTCGGGGAGGGAGCAAAATGGTTATAACTTTTAGTTGTGTCCAGGGCCGTAACCAGCTTGGGACACCAGGAGGGGCGAAGTGTCTCCTGAGAGGGACCAAAATTATTTGAACGTGTCCAATACTATGTCCAACAGATTTTTCCATGGGGGGGAAATATTTCTAGGATTGCTGCCCTGCGATCCCCTGGTTATGGTTGCGTCTAACAACTAAAGATGATTTTGAAAATATCGGTGGCGGGCAATTGCCCGGTTAACCACCCCTGGTTGCGGGCTTGCCCACAACAAAATAATTTACTTAGGAGCATCGCGATTTCTATTAAGCGTGCAGTCACAATATCCAAAGTCAGCGATTTTTTGGTTTAGGGGACGTAGTCACTCCACCTGGTTCTCAGACGACTTCTTTGCGGCTTTCCCGTGGCTGTAGCCAGCAGGACCTTCTTTGCAAAACTTTTGTGTGCATTTTGGACACATGGGCGAAGTAACAAGGCTGGAAACTCTCTATATCGCCAACATTAGATATTTGGAAAAAAACGTCTCGCTTTTTTCTGCTGTGGTCAAAGTCTGATTCAATGCCTTTAACGACCGTGCCCGCCTATATATAGGTCGGTACTCCTTTGGCCATAACTCGCCAGCTGCTGCAGTTAAAGAGGTGTTCAAACCCTCTACGGCAGAGGTGACGAACATGCAGCCCGCAAAAGAATTTCGTGCGGCCCGCGAAGCATTCATGCGAGATCAGGAGTCTTGAATTTTTTTTGACGCGCTTCTAATCTTTGTGATGCGATATCAAAAGCTGATAGCCCGATTGAATTACGCGCATATCGTTTTCAACACGTTTCATGATATGACTGAAAAGTTGTGCGGCCCGCTTACTCAGCGGTAACTGACAAAGTGGCCCGCGATAGTAAATAGGTTCGTCACCCTTGCTCTAAGGATTCAGAAAGTTTTCTAGTTCCGAGTCAAAAAATTTTTTTTCAGTTTTGGGATTGGGGTTCTCTTGAAGTGACGTCACAAGTGGGGTGTTTTAGCGTTTTTATGGCCTACTTTTCCCGGCCCTGGACGCCAATCCAATGGGCAAAACTTTTGGCCCAAGTTTTTTAGAGAGTAGGCTATCTTATGAGTCTTGACAGCCCTCGATTGGCTTTCTAGTAAAATGTTTTTTGGGGGCATAACTTTGGTTCCGAACATGCTAGAAGGTCAATCAAGGACTCTATAGACGCGACGGATCGTCTAGTTTATAAAAAAGGTTTGACTCATAAAAATGGCTCATTAGATTGGCGCCCAGGGTCCGTCAAAGTTGGTCAAAAATTCAAAAACGTGTCCTCTTTGTGCCGTCACCAAAAGAAAACCCCACACTCAAATCAAATATTTTTTTTAATCGAAACTAGAAGACTTGCCGAATCTGTAGAGGGTTGAAGCAGCTCTCTAGCTATAGAGGCTGGGGAGTTTTTTACAAAAATGTGCCGGCCTCTATATAGGCCGGCGCGGTCGTTAAAGGTGGTTCAAAGTCAAGTGCTTACAAACCTAAGAACGGCAGTCACAACCGTTGAACTGCCTTGCCCTGCAAGGACATGGTTTAATCAATGAATCTGATTCGCTCAGACCTGTCAGAGGGCGAAGGCTTCACTCACGCTCCCAGCTGCTAAAGAAACGAAGCAGGCAGAGGATTAGAGAGGTGTCTATGAAATGAACTGCCTATGGCTTTGCGTTACATAACGGCGACTCTAATCGCCCATTTGCACACTGCGATGCAAGCTGCTCTTAAACTACGGTTTCTCAACTGTCTCAAGCACGTGGCCCAATTAAAATAAACAAACAGAGGGTTCGTGGCCCGCCAACTGTACAAGTTCTCCAATGCGACAACGGTTGCACATGTACAAAGCGAAAATAAGAACAACTAAAAGCATTTAACACAACGTGCGCTAAAATCAGTGCGAAGGCTGAGCCTGTTTGATGTTTGAAAGCATAGATATTCGAGGCTCAATACGTGATAATACACAGATCAAGTCATCTTCCTGCATCTAGACTTCGTTTTCATGGCGAAAAGAGTCGTCTGTCTGTCTAAAAATGCCTTTAGTGACTGTAGATTTTCCACAACGTGGAAGACTACGTCATAGGCGTAGCCAGGGGTAACCCAGGGGGCCATGACCCCCAAATTTTTAGCATGTCTAGACATTTTGTGCTTTGAGAAGAGATGTCCCAAAGAAAAATACTGTTGCTCACCTGAAGTCAAACATTTTGCCTCCCAAAAAATTTTTGGGCTGGCTACGGCACTGGAATAAGTGGGAATCTTCATGTTCTGCATTTTTAATAATGTACGATAGCGTATTGCGACGTTTGTAGCACAAGAGCAACCCACGTTTATGATCAAAGCTTCATCTTGCAAAATGTATACTCAATTTCAACAATTCCAGGCCGTGGCCAGTCAAAAATTCATCCGTGGCCCACAGATTAAGACACCTTATCTTAAGCATTGAGACCAGAATTAAGCCGCAACAAGAAGACAGAAAACAACCGCAAAAGCGCTGACAGAAATGTGACTGACTCCCTCGAAAGAGCATGCGAGGTCATAAATATACGCGAGATGTAATGCGAACAGAAAAACGCTTTCAACACAAAGGTTTAATTGATGAGTCATGTGGCAGATGCGCACGCTGTGTAAACTGACTCTACCAAACAGGAAGGCACCTTGTTGTACAAAAACAGCAAGATAATAGATTCATCCAGATTTTCCAAGAATTAAATGCTATTAATGACGTTTTCAATCGTTTTTCCGTCAGTAAGATAGCAATGAAATTTGTTTGTGCTACACAAAATAAAAAAAGTTAGAAAAAAATAATGATGCAATTTTAAAGCATTCGTACTGTATTGCGTCATATAGACCATTATGTGTTAAAAAGTAGTGAAGGGATGGATGAACCAACGACGTCATTTATTCCTGGTGATGGTTTACGCACAGGCCGAAACCTCGAATAAAATAATGTTTTCCATTATTGTGGCTGTTTTGTTTGGAATAAGAATCTACAGTTATTCCGTGCATTGTTTACAAAAATGAAAATACCGTACATATTTTTGGTATACGTGTATTTATCATCAAATTATAATTCCAGGTAATGTATCCAACATATATATCTACTGGTTTAGTCAGTCCGCTCGCTTTGCCTCCTCAACGTTCATTACGAAGGGGGCGTCCCGAGGTTAAGTGGCGCCCTGCAAACGAAACAAGGTTGCCGCCCCCCTGTTTGAACCTAAGGTCTTTCGGGAGCAAATGTCCTGTATTGAAGAAAGTACTTGTGACATTTTTGGAGCTTTTCGGGAAAATGTGCCCCCCTTGCCAGCTCTCGGTAGGCCCCTGTCATGAGGCCTAACATAGCAAGAGTGGAAAAACTTGCACTTTCAGACAAAGTGGGTTTTAACATTCAGTAGTTTTCATTTCTGAGCATTACATCTCTGATGACGCGATGTTTGCGATGACATGGCGTGCTTGCGTCAACAAAAGCACAACACAAAATGGTCACTGTGTCTGCTTAGAGACAATTCACAATTTTTTGAATTCGCGATATCGTTACATCTTTGAGGAGCAGCACAAGAGTCGAAGCAGGACATGTATAATAATGGGGGACATGTACAATAGATGTACTATAACAAACAATCGCGCTTTCAAAAATGGTTGAACTATTTTTTCCAGCTTGTTCATCTTTTATAATACAGTATTTGGTAAGGCTTCTATTTTGGGTAAAACTCACCGGAGGTTCTTGCCTTTAGCTCGCACACAAGCAGAAACACGAAATTCTCCTAAAAAGTTTGCCAGTAACATAAGGTCATTTTCTCAGCTTTATTGCAAATCTTGTTCGGAGTGGGACCATATGGCACCGGCCATTTGTCGACGACCATTTGGCGCCAAGCTGTATTGGCGCTGAGCGACTAGAGTGAGAGAAAATAACGACTGGCGTGAGAGAAAATAATTTTGCTGACGTGTAACTCCCGTATTTGAGCAACCTGATCATGTGAAGCATCTACCTTATCCTTTTTTATTTTTGCAGCTGGTGTGGTGCGGAAAGAGTTGTGTCATGTCTCGGGTACATTCTTAATGCAAAATTGAAACTCCCTTGTTAGTTTTTTTTCTTGTAGCAATCAAATCAGACACGATTTATTGCTTTTTCTTTCCTACAACTACACCGTGAATTGGAACGAGTGGTTTCAAGTCTCCCAGAGTACAGGAAGAGCTCTCTGCGCTGGCCCAGTTCGCCTCCCCAGATGCGTAGCGAGCTCAACGTGGGGCCTCCGCTTGTGGGTAGGTGGGTGGCAGGGGGTTCTGCTGAGAATTTTTGGAACGGGCCACTCTACCAAAGCCCAGCTCGGTCATTTGTATAACTGTCCAAATTATGCTGTTGGGCAAACCGGTCGCACCATTTACACAGCAACTATTGCGACATCAGTAGTACTACGTGTGGACGTTTCTGTGAGCACATTTGTGTAGAACAGGCCTTGCATTGAGTCTACTGCCTGCGAATTTATATATATATAAATCACTTCACCTGAAAACGAGAGGCTGTTTTGCGATATCCTTTTTCTTTATGGGACAACGTGGACGACGTTTTGGTCTTATTTCTACCACAACACCCCACTGACCTTTGTCCCATCACCTTTACGTATTCTTCTGCTCTTTGTGTTGGGAGTGAGCTGTACTCTGTTTACTCTTTTTTAACATGATGCACTGTTTGCAAATATAACCCAAGGGATAACGTAGATTGAAAGGTCCACATGGCAATCTGCACAGACACTTGTCTTCCGCCTGAACGTTACTGATTGACGCGTGTTTGTTTACGGAAAATATCAAATGAACGATTAATACTTGCTTTGTTCCTGGGTTTTGCGATTCTATTCTGCTCGAACGTTACTCACGTGACCCTTGTGTGTCTACGGGAAATGCGCGATTAATGCTTTGTTCCAGGATGTTGCAATTCTACATGGATTGATGCGACTTGCAACGTCTTGCGACACATACTGTACAGTTTACCAAAATCCATCATGCGAAGCGCGAGACATAACAACAGCACGATGCAGAGGTAAACAAGTCAACCTGCGCGTCATTCGATTTTTTCTGTCTTTGTAAAGCACATTTTATCAATTGAACTAAATATTGCAAAAAGCGAATAAGCTGAATCAACTCTGAAAACACGATAAGACGAGTACAATTTCCGTTGCAAGTTATTATCAACACACAAAAACGTCACAAGTGATATTACCGTCTGTTTGTAGCCGTTAATGGCTGCGTAGTCCGAACTGCAGTGGCCTGAATCTTCGCGCTACGCTCTAACGAACAAGCGTGCACGAATAGTTGTTACCTGCGACAAATGGAAGTGAAATATTTGGTTCACCCACTCTTTTTGCATGTCTGCCGGGCACGCGTCGAAGTTTTGTCGTTAAGGAAAATCTTACGAGAAATGCCTGCCAGACCCCGTTGGCATGCAACGTGAGCATTGATCTGCAGTAATACAGTAGCCTACACTGCACGCGTAAGTACTCTGTCTGATGAGGATTTCTGATGAGTTTGTTTTATTCTTATGAGGAACTTGAAACTAAACACACGAAATGGTTTAGAAAGCATGTGTGAGGTGCTTGACCGACATAAACAAGCGTTCAAACTCAATATTTTGAAGCTGGAATGCAACATTCGTTAGAAAGATTCACTCAACGTTTCTACTTTTTAATGTTTATTCAGATTGTCATAACAAGAAACAAGCAGCATTTTTAAAGTTCACATAAGTTCAATCAAATGAGCAACTGATCGAATGCCTGCGGTAGATATTTGAGATTGCCTGGTTAAAATTTTGGCAATTTTAAACAAGGCAACATGCCACTACAATCGAAAAGCACGGTATTATACTACATAGACTAGATTGCCCTATTGTATATGTTTCTATCGCAAAACGTACATGGACGCACCAACAGCCGGTTAACTTTGTCTTCAGAATTTGAGTATAGGCTGAGTGTATGAGAAGATTAGACTGCAAAGCCCACGATTGACGTTGTAAGGTTGAGTCAAGTAACGTCTAAAACAGGGGTTCCCAAACTTTCTCTGACATGAACCCCTTTAACATTTCGACAGATGACCGTGTACCCCTAAAATTTCTTATGAGAAAATATTTTATCATGACTAATCATAGATTTATTTAACAATAAGCATACAAAGATTCACGAAAATTATATTGTCTGATATATCTACAAATGTTTGNAAATACATAATATATAAATATATTTTCCCCTTCTATTGCTAACCTNAACTGGGAATCTGTGGTCTAATATGTGGACCANGGAAAAGATGTTGTCGGGTTATAAAAACAATTTCACGTAAACTGTCTCCATTTGTCACTTCCCTGCGTAGNATGCAGTAGTTAAAAACTCATTATTTCCCCCATGAAGTTGTCTCAGTATGTGATAAGGAGGAAACAAGAAAATCAACATTTTCACCAGACATTCCGCTAGCCTTGTTGGAAAGACAAACGAAGAAAAAGCTAAGTAGGTAGGCAACTCTGATTTTTGTAATTGCTCTCAATTAAGAAGGTTCAAGTAAAAACGTAATTCAAAACATTATTTTTTTGGAACATGCTGTGCTTTTCATGAATCCTATGAAATAATTCTAATCTAGATTATGGCACGAAACTTTCCACTAATTTGAACGTCTATGGAAATTACATTTTTCAAAAGGTTGTTCGTTAGAGCTCTGCATTTGAGAACAGTTCTATTTGAGCAGAATGACTTGCTCACATTTCTTCGTACATTGCATATTAATGGAAATTATTTACATTATGGTTTGAAATTTCATGTACATTGAAAAACGCCCAAAATTGCTGTTTACCTGTAAACCTACAGTACTTATATTGCTGACCATGAAAAAAAATATTGAAACAGATAAAAGTACAAAGTTAAAACACATTTAACCTCTAAAATCTATGCAATCATGTTGACTTCAATAAACAAATAAATGCAATTCGGACGTCAAAACAATGTGCTAAAGCACTTTAAACTACAATTAGGGTTTCAAACCGCCAGTAGCAAATTGAAACTTTTGTCTATTTTTTCCAATGTACTAATTCTTTTTTCGGGGTGCTTATCAAGTGAACCACTTGTACCTAGAACATAATGGCTCTGCATGTGCCATTTCAACAGTATTTAGTGCGCTTCGCTCGCTAGCGTACCACCGCACCTCCTCAAGTGAATTTACTTCGAGTAACGCGGCAGGTATCCACGGGTCCGATAGAACACGAATATAGATTATGTTTTCCTGGAACACGTAACCAGCTTGTGGTCCGAACAACCTACGTTTAACCCCCTCCAACGGCTTTTACTCATTTATACTACAACAAAGGTATGTGTGAAGCGAAACAGAGATTTTCTATTCCATTTCATACAAAACATCTCTGTACGAATGTCCTTTTTGAGGGACAATTTTCATGTCACCGTTGATTTAAGGTTATGCGAGTTTTCGATCTGTTTTGTCTTCAAATCAATTCAGGATTTAGGTATCCACTGCAAAAATCTATGTTACGATGTCGTGTCTGCAACAAAAACTACTTCTGAAGAGGGAGTCAGATTTCGTGATAAATTGCACTCTTCCGAGGAATGCATATAAGGTCACCTCTGAACTTGAGAGAATCTGCAAGGTGTGGGCTTACAAGGACGTTTTTCAGAAACCTCATGCTCCATTCGACTTGACTCCGAAAATTATGAAAACCAACAAAAGATAGATTTCTCATGATTTCCTGAAAGTACCTTTAAAATTAAAAAACTCTAATGCTTTCCATCCATGCTTGCGTGAGCTGGATGTTTGTTATTATAGTTTGCATGATGTTATGTTTACTAGACTCACTCATATGTTATTATAATTATTGGTCTACACCGTAATTTATTTGTGAAAGAAAGCCTCAAAAACATTTTCAGGAAAACATGCAGCGTTTATTTTCTTGCAGAAGAGTGATTGTTACTGAATAGCTTTTGTATGTGCTTTTCCCGGAGGGCTCTTCAAGTAAACTAACTCATTTTATATAGCCTCGTTGATGCGCATATTTTCTTGGTGCATGGCCGCCGTGTTCTTTTCTTGACAATGACTTCACTCATATTTGGATAGCTCTATACAAATGACTGAATCATGAATCGTATGTCTGGTGTAGTTAAGTTTTTATCAATGTCTACGGCTGCGAGTGATATTAAAGTTTTCTTCGTCATCTTCTCAAACAACGTTTATGCTGAGCTGTTGTGAATGAACAACAAGCGACTTCTTTCCTAGGCAAAGCATTTCATTGCATCTTCTCTTTTTCTTACGATGTCCGCTGTTTATTTCTGAAAGAAACAGTTGTCAATCTCGTCACCTCATAGCTCAGTTGCTGTTTAGAGTTGATGAAACGCAGGCCCACGAACACCATTGGTCAGTGGGTTGAAAGCTTGCAACCATATTTGCACTTCCTTATCTAAGAAAAGTTCACATGCCTTTGTTTTGAAGTCATTCGGTGACTTTTCGCTGCGAAGCAGATTTGTAAACAAGCGTTTTGACATTTTCATGAGCAAAATTGAAGTGGAGTTGAACTTACCTCTTGTATGTTTGACAACGGACTGGTTCTTGCAAGTTGTTCATGAGGTTTAAAACTTTGCTCAAAAAATTGAAAAGCTTTCTTCAACAGCAAGAAAGTTAGATCGATGGTACGTCAGTGGAGACTGAACATACAGTTCTCTGATCAGCAGAACGTTTTTCACGACAAAATATAAAGCTTCAGTCACGAAAATAATTTTAATGTTTTTCCTGCTTTTGCAGCCTTAAGTAATTTTGCTTAGAGCAATAGTTTGCGCAAAACTTATCGAGAGCTCGGACCTTTGGACACACAAGAGGTGAAACCAGGGAGGGCGATAGCATAGCAGCAGTCGAGGTCGTCCTAGATGTCAAAACACAGAAGGCTTAGCAAGATGCAGACTTTGATGTAAACCGATGCGTTAAGTCTAGAATATAATTATTCTTTGGTTCACTTGCGTGTGAAGTAGCCTGGTGTTATGACAGGGCACCAGGTGGTGTGGTTGAGGGGAAGCTAGCGAGGCACTTACCTCGCCCGCCCCGCCCCCTATTCAGGGGCCACCCCTCGAAGTGTTTCGCAAGTAAATNTTTCTCATTTTTGGTGAAAAACTTGTTATCCACTCAAATATCAAGCTCCGAACCAGATCATAAGTAAGNACTCAGCTTTCAAGATGGCTCCCAACAGCAACTGTAATACGTAAATACTCTGCATTCAAACGAGCCCCAACAGCAACTGCAATGTGTAAGTGCCTTGCTTTCAAAGGAGCCCCCAACAGCAACTGCAATGTCTAAGTATTCTACTTTCAAAAGGGTCCCCATAAGCAACTGTACAAGTGCCTTGCTTTCAAAGAGGTCCCCAACAGCAACTCTAATGTGTAAGTACTCTGTTTTCAAAAGGCCCCACAACAGCAACTGTAAAACTAGAGAAGTGGGGGGAGATGCCAGCTTGCTATCGCTTAACTTTTATGTGTTGCTCTTGCTAGGTTTGTCTTCCCAACTTTTAGTGTTTTTCAAGTTGTGTATCATGAATACCCTTTCGTATTTTTAGTTATGTCAGTCATGCCGTGTAGTCTCATGAGCGTATCCTTGAGTGCCCTGCATATCCCCTTCACAGGCTCGATCAAAATGTTTTGTCTCGAGGACACCGAAAGTTTTGAAAACTGGGGTGATCATTCCCCCACACACGAAAGGGCGAGAAGCAATGGAAGGGCTACCGAGGCATCTCTTTCCTTAAACTTCCATGAAAAGCATATGCCAAGTGTCAGCACTGGATGATGCCCCAGTGATTAAGAACCGTAAGGTGTTTCCTGACTTCCTAGGTATGCTTCCTCGACCACGTACCAAAGAAGAAAAGCGGTTGCAATGACAAATTGATGTTGACTGATCGGTCCTGCAGCTTGAACGCAAACAAGGTTCAACACAAACAAAACGGTTTAGCACAATCAACTTTGAAAGTTGTTTGAAATTATTCGCACCAAATTTATGTGGAGCCTGAGTTTAGATTTCTACCTTGGGTCCCCATAGAAGTATCATTTTATGCTTGCAATTATAGTCGGTCTGTGAAAATAAACACGTTTCAAAACATCATTGGTTGCACAACAAAAGCAGCTGTTCGCACTTGGCGACTGGATGCGATGCAATCACCGATGAACTATTTCATGACTGAAGCTTTTACATTTTTTCATGAAAACGTTCTGCTGATCAGCGATCTATATGTTTCAGTCTGCACTGACGTACCGTCGATCACGCTTTGTTGCAGTTGGAGAAATTAATTCTACTTTTAGCAACATTTCAAAGTTTATAAACAACTTGCAAGAACCAGTACATGTTTGTCAAACGTTTTAACAGGCACGTTTCAACTCCAACTTCAGGTTTGTTTAGGAAAATGTCACAAAGTTGTTTGCAAAACTGTTTTACTGCAAAGAAGCCAACAAATAGCTTGAAAACAAAGCATAAAGGCTTGTCCTATATCATGCAGTGCAAATATGGTTGCAAGCTTCCAACTGACGGATTAGTTGTTGGCCGCAATGCAGCAAGAAAATATGCGCACCAACCAGATTATATGGAATGAGGTTACGTTACTTGAAAAGTGCTCAACAAAAATACTTGCAAAAGCTTTTTCAGAAATAGTCAGTCTTCTGCATGAACATAAATGACAGCTCTTTCACTGAAAATACTTTTTGGTGTTTCCTTCAACGAATAAATCATAACTACAGACCTGCGGGCCACATGTTGCCCGTGGATAGAACTTTTAAGGCCGACGAGCTTTCTCAGTATAGTCTTGATGTTGTATGCATGTTACAGCAGGTAGTTTGATTAGAACAAGCACAACATCTTTTGATGAAAATGTACAATATTAATGGCGTTAGACTAGATTGTAGTGTAAAGAGTTTTTGGAAATAAGTCAGAAGGATTTTGCATTGAAATTGCACTCGATGTTTGGAAACACCTACGCACGCGTGTGAGAGCACATTTTCTAGGATAAAGCAACTCAAATCTTAACTCAGAAATCGAATGGCAGACGAAACACTGGACGATAGTCTCCGGCTTGCTGCCACTAACTCTGGTATTGATAAAGGAACGATAGTGTCAGAGAAGCCTCAACCACAGGCATTCCAATGATAGAGATTCGTAATAAATTGCCATTTGCTATTGCGTAACATTTCTAACGACGCACTCACTAACCTTCCCTTTTTTAGTTTTGAATCAAACTAATGAATCTGTTGTTTTAAACAAT
>JGI24159J19872_10010600_pt1 | contig 12099 bp, 13 predicted proteins | sample Ectturendosymbi4_FD_19872 | JGI IMG/M metagenome (IMG submission 19872) | reverse complement strand
AAATGGATGTTCACAAAACACTTTACCCTTTCTACACCACAAAGAAAATGCCCCATGTTATGGCAACAGTCGCAAAAAATGCGCTTCGTTGGCAGCCATAGCCAGGTATATTATGATAATTTTCACCATAGGCCATCTGCAGATTTTCAAAACATGATACTTTTTCACAGAAGTATTGCCATTACGACTAACGAAACTACAAATGGGGAGGGTGGGGTACAGTAGGACTAGGGGCACAGTCGTCTCTTTTGATTTATTCAAAAAGTTGAAAACTTTGAACTTTAAAGTTTTCATGGTGATCTGGTCTCATAACCGCCGTAGTACTAAAGTGAATTTTTCCGTGATAGGCAGCCGTTGTTACGAGTTACAGAGAAAGTTGTGTTTTTGCTACCCAAAAGTAATTTATAAAATCACATTTAGATTTGGGTTTTTGCCCACGTTAATCAACATCTTCTATTCTGAGTTTTTGTGACGTTGTAGTCAGGGCAGTGCAACATTATTTGATTATGGCAAATTTTAAATTCTTTTTAACTTGAGTTGGTGCTTCTTCATTTTATTTTTTAGATGTGCACGGGGCACATCTGACAAAAAAAATGGGGCACACTCAACACATTGCCGCTAGGTCAGTCTAAACAAGGTAAAGCTTGAGGGGTTATATTGGAATGCAGTAAAGAATAATTATAATCTATGAGCATTTTTAGGTTTATTATGCGCTTAGAGGCACATTATATTTGTATGGTAAAGCATGAATTTCAGTATATTGCATTGTTTCATGTAATGTTTGGTATTCATACAAATTTGTTTGGCCATGCAATGATAGTGGGTAATTAGAATGTGAAAAAAGTGGAGAGGCAGTCAGCAAGTGCCTATTTTACATGGGATATCACGTGAACATTATCCAATGCATCCAACCCAACTGTTTATTGACCGGTCAGGTGTACCCCGTGCTAATGTCGAGTGTGCCCCATGCATGGGGCACACTCGACAGACAAAGTACCCTTCTTAAATTGTTTGTAAAATTTTTTTTGAAGGGCGTTGTTTTCATGTTTTGGTATGATATTTTGGATATAGAATTGCTTTATTGCGTGACAAATGTTGAGCTTGTTTGAACTTGAAAGAAAGTAGCAGTTGGTTGAAAATGCAAAAAAGTGTCGACTGTACCCAACCTTCCCCTATGATTTTATTTTACCTGACAAGACCTGTTAGCGTCACTTAGAAGCAAGAGCTGCAAACGTTTGAGATCTCGTCCGAAGCGATCAATCACTCTTTAAATAAAACCTTGCTTGTCTTCGATTTATTTAATTTTTTCATGGGGAACACTCATTACACATAAAACGGACAAGTAGACCGGTATGTTGGCACGACTATCGGACAAGTCATTGAAGTTAGAATATCATAGAGGCTTAAAAATATTTAGCAGATGAATTATGAAAAATCGCCACAGGCAAATGTAGCTTTGCACTCAGTACTCACTCAGAAGTCAGAAATAACCTTAACGATTAAGATGTATTCCCACAAACCTGCATAGACGTATTGTAACAAGTCACGTAGGTTCATACTGTGTGAAAAGAAGCCTGCATAAGCGTAGTTTGATTAAGCTATTCACTCAAGGCAAATTGTCCACACCTGTAATTTTTTCGCTGAGACATTTCCGTCATTTGTTCCATCGTATTAAAACTCGCCGTAACAGTATTTACTAGCCTATCTGTTCAGGCTTTATAACCGAATGGACATAATTCTTTTTGGTTATTTGGTCTATGACTTTTTGGTTTATTTGGTCTATGACTTAAAAAATAAACCCAGGTTCACACTCAAATTCTCCCACTAACAATGGATTTTTCAAACTTGTGGAACCATTGCTACAGATTCACCTATCCTTTTTTTCACACAGTGTAAAACTACGTGCCTTTCGGCTATCGGCGGTCACTGTCTCGCTGCATCACCTGCCACACTGCCACAGATGTCTACATTCAACAGTCACATGCGGGCTAAACACCTACAATTACTTAAACTGAATCTTTGAAGATTTGTTGCCATGCTATTGTTACACAATAGAGACCAGCGATAGAATAATCCGTCGCAAGTTTCGCAACCTGCCTGTGGCTCTTGTGCAGTGTGAGTGTCATAGCGGCAAAAAAACTGTCAATGCAAAAATTAAATCAATTAATCGGAATTAAAATGCTGACTTCATATTTTCTATAAACTTTTGATTCTTAGTCCGAATTTCCAAGGGGGAAAATGCTCGTTTTGCCCCCTTGTGGACCCCCATGGTGAATAATATTGTTGAAAAATGATTATATGCTTGTTGGCAAATATGTTTTTGTTATTTTCCTCAGCGTTTTTGTGATAAGAAATTTTAGGGGTACATGCTCAGCTATCGAAATGCTGAAGGGGTACATTGACAAAGCAAGTTTGGGAACCCCTGATCTAAACAATGCTTTACACTTCACTGAACTGCAAAATTTATGTGTCGGACTTTTACTCAGTCTCACGGAATAGTATCAAAAATGCTATTCATTCATGACGATATTGTTCCCATAAGTCTTTACCGCGTGATAATTCTCAGGTAATCACAAACACAATCGTTTATGCTAAGTTGCTAACACAGCACTTTTGTCGATTTGTCGATGAGTGTTGCAAAAATTGGTTTGTTTTTGTTACAAGTTTATTTTTATTGCCTGATGGCAGCATTGAACGGAAAAGCAGTAGTGAAAATAGGAATGCAAATATACATAACTCATAACTGACGCAAGATTCTCGCAAACTCGTAGGCAGCTTCTGCAGGCAAACGGTTGTGTGTTCGACAGATTTTGAAGAGATAAGCGTTGCCTTGCTCAAGCCGTGAAACTAAACGTAACTGTTGAACGTAATTATAATATCCTTCCAAAACTGATAGGTTACAGCAGAGGTGCTTAATATGTCGATCGCGATCTACCATTGTCGGTAGATCGCATGACATTAACATTAAATATTAAGCCTGTTGTGGATCTCGTTACAACTGATTAAATATCAGAGTGTCTTACATTTTAGAACTGGTAGAAACCTCAACTACATGGTTGACAATAGTGCAGTAAAAAGCTATGAACCTCTTACCTCAGAGGTTTTATAGCTCTATATGTACACAGTCGCGAGCGAACACGAAGTGGGGTGTTGATAATTTTGTACGGGATTCAACTGGAGATCAGCGATAAAGCGCGAGTTTATATGCTTTGAAACAGTGCATGGAAGACTTTGTGGTGAAAAACACCAAGCACAAATAGACTGCAAAACTAAGCAGGGAAAGAAGTGAAAGAACAAATTATTTCCTTGTATTGCTGCATAAGAATTATTACTTGTGTTATCCTTTCAGATGTTTATAGTAGAATTGAAACAGACCTGTTCCAATCGTAGCGCACAAACTCATTTAGAAAATTTCTCTTCCTGGTAGCAGAGATTTCAAAAGTCCAGTACAGATTCTCGTATTTCTTCAGTCGTAGCTACAAATGCTTTTTGCAACAACATCAAAACACAGCTTCACCTTTATTCGCACTCATTCATATTTTTCAAGGTTTATTCTTGCTGATGGCAGTTGTTTGTGCAACGTCTTCGGGTTGTCGGCAGAAGTTAGGATCAAGAACTATGTTTCACAGCGGACTTTCCATCGTGGTGATCGGTTTAATTCTTCTGACAGTGTCAACTGTGCTGAGCGACAGTGTTTCGGAAATGGCATATGTCAGTGTGGCTGGCTTGATGATAACAAGCATTGGACTCAGTGCAGGTCCTATGTTATTGTTTACAGCCTACCCGTCAGAAATAACAACTCAAGTAACCAGACCAAACGCACTGTGGCTTGGTACTCTCACCTTCTGGATTACAGGAACCATTGTTTCATTCGTCTTCCCTTACTCGCAGAGAGCGATAGGTGGATATGCATACATTCCATTTGTAATCCTGGTCGTGATCGAAGTAAGTTTGTCTACTATTACCTCTTTTTAACAGAAAAATCAGAGCCACTTTAAATGAATATGAACTCAAGCCGTTAACCGCGACACACTTATCCACTTCTTCAAATACAGCTTTTACAAATGCGAATATGAACTAGCTATAAAAAAAACTAGCTAGCTATGAACTAACTATAGATTTATGACCCCCAAATCTTCTTTGGAAAGACAAATTGTCCTGGCTACAGAAACGTAAAAACTAATGCAGAGCCTGACAAAGGGCTAGGTTGCATGATTACAACACACTGAAATTGTGCAAATATCAACTCTCATTTCGATTTTATCACTGAAATATTTTTTAAGAAATGGATGATTTTCATCGTGAACGCGCCTACGTGTACCCGGTGCAAGTGTTAACCACAGTACGGATATAGTAGCTACATTTTTAGATCGGGTACGCTCTACACGTTTACAAATCGCTAGTGTAATCATAGGCAGTTTAATTGCCTAGCCGCAACTTAACTTTACTTTCCTGTCGCTTCATCATGTTCCTAGTTTTGTCAGCTATTGAAAAAAGAAATAAATCTTTTTGCGGTCACTTCCTCGGCAGCTTACTTCCATTTTGTGTGTAACTTCTTCCCTCAGCTGAGAAGACACGCTTTTATCGTTTTTTGGAAACGTCGACGATATCTCATATCTCAAATGCTTATTCTGAAAGAGTATATAATTTTTAGGCAACGATCATTCACAATAGTCTGCATTTTTATGGAACGATGTGATAAGATAACTTCTTCAATGTTAAACGTGCTTTACCATCCCCACCAGGCTGAATAGCCGCATAAAATGAAGGTACTGGTAGCGCCACGACTTGTATACATCTTCGTTTTTTTTCAGTAAGAAGCCGATGCCGTAACGACAGTATTGCCCAAAGCAGCGATCATTTACGTCTAAACATCAATTCCTCTTTTTGTTTATGTGTGCTTCCTAAAGTTACTGCGCTGCAAAAACAAAAAATTTCGTGAGAGTCTACATATTCGTTGTTGGAGTTGCTGTCATCATTCTATATTTGCATTGAAATCGTGCAAAAACGATTTTTTCAATGCAAAAAATTTATACCGTAATTACTAATTAGCCACTTTTTTTAGGAAATTGCATTAACTTTGATCTCGGTTTTACGTCACGTAAATTCTTCAATAACTACAAAGCACAAAGATTTGCACAATTGCGGACCCATTACTTTCAAACGTTTCTGATGCTTTTGCTTAGATTGTCAAGTAACTGCAGTAAAATCAACCTTTCCTAAATAAATTAAATATGATCTTATGTTCCTAAAGTAAAATACATAATCTTGTGAGAGCTGTGTAAAAGGTGTGGCATGCCATTTGTTATCAGTTCCTCAGGATAGCAATCTCCTGATAATCCAGACCCAACCTTTTTTCTGAGTCTCATATCAGGGGTGAGGAATGAATTCGATGTACAATCGTTGTTTTTGACTTTTTAAGTCAGTATTTAAATGTCGCGTTTGTTTTTAACAAGCATGCTTGCATTTGCAATAATTGTGCGCAGCGATGTAGCCAAGGCTTTCCATTGGAGATATACCAAAGCAGGTCAACTAAATCGTGAGTTACGAATAATTTTGCTTCAATGAAGATACATCACATCTTGGTAAAATTGTTACTTCTTAAGATGGAAGACTGCGTGAAACATGAAAAAAACAAGACTTACAATTTTCGTAGTTTGAGATGTTCCACTTTTAATTTTTGTAGTAAATTAAGAGAACGGCCGCCAATGGGCCCCAGACATGTACGCTGACTGCATGTAGGTTGCTTAGTATGGGGAAAGACGAATTAGGAATGGATGGAGCTCGCAGCAATGTATTTATTTAGGAGCGAACGTGGCCTCATTTATTAGACTTGTGCAGAGCAACTTGCAGTTCTCATAACTTATCATTTTTCTTATTAAATTTCTTTCATTCAGTGTTTAGCCAAATTTTCAAAAAATAACATTAATATGCTGTAGTGCTGTCTGTAATTGTCGTGGTTATCAAATTTAGCCAATATCTAACAAATTATTTTAATGATTTGCAGATCATATACACACGAATTTTTGTACCAGATACACACAAACGCTCGGTAGCAAACATTCAAAGGTTCTTCGAAAAAAGTGAAATATCAACCATCCACACAATCAAGAAAAACCTTTCTTTCTCAAAAAAGAAGCCGTCCATTCATCAGATTTCATCATCATGTGATACTGCTTCGTCAACAGTGTCAAAAGTAACGATGATGGACTGATATCTTATTTCTTTTTCGGTTCCGAAAGACGCCAGAACACGCCATGGATCACATTTCCTTGCATGTTTCCGTGTATTGAGTTAGTTTTGAGTAGTTTTAACGTTTCGTGCAATTAGTAGGCACGCATTGTCTCACACTTTTGTAAGTTTTTGCAGCCAATAGGTCCACTACAAACTGATGGGCTTTGAGTCAGCAGTGATTTTGATACAAACCAACCGAAGAATTTCATACATTTGCTGTAAGTTTTCAAAATGCTTTTTAGTTTATGAATCGCTGCATATCCATCACATGCCCATTTTCTTTGTTGTATGAAGCATAAGCATTTTCTTTACTGTTGATTTTACGAAATAATATTTCGTAGACATAAATTAATAACATTCGCAAAGGCGAGCAGCGATGATCAACCGAAATGATATAACCGATCCCGGGACGCTGCTGCACACCGTGTTCCGGGGCGCTGAATTTAAATGTGCAACTTTTCCAGGTGCAAATGTTCTTGGTACGTTTAAGGTCCTTTTGAGTCATAGCTTTATTTGACAGCAATTGACGTATAGTACCGCACCTATTCCGTGCTCATTTTTTCCTTTGTGTGCCTCAGCGCAGTTTGCGGCCGCCTTTCCAGGTTTCGGCGATTTCGTAATCCCTTTGTGTCCATAAGCACAATTTGCAACAGCGATGACAGCACCATTCGTTCTAATGTTTCTTCCCGTGCAAACGCGCCAACAATTTGCCGCGCCTTCTACTCCCAGTTAGTGACGTTATCGTCCTTGAGATGCAGCCCAATTTCTGCCGTTCGAAACAGCGAAATTTCTCATAAACTAAAGACCGAAAATCTGAGCTTTGGAATCCCATATGTTTTTGGTACGTACTCTTTATTGTGTGTTGTAGGCGAATTAGCGCGCAGTTTCCAGTCCGCCAATGGCCGTTGAAGCAGTTGCATGACAGTTTTGCGTTGACCTGCGTATTTACTGTAAACAGCCGCAATTGTGTGCTTCTCTTTGTTAATTGTTTGTCGCGCGCCCAGACAACCGAGAGTAAAGTTTGTTCGTTCAGTTTAAACTGCGCTAATGGAATGCTCAGTTTTGTTTCTGTTGTGCTTTAGAAAACGTATTCGACGATCACACATTGTTGACGTTTGCTGCTTAGATTGTGACAACAAGTGTTTACGCTGATCATCTTCAGTTCCGTAAGCAATTGCTGTAGGGAATACGTGCCTGCAGTTCTGTTGATTAGCGGAATTTGTGAGATGTCAGAATGGGCGAAATCTTTCGTAACCAAATGCACTGTATTGAAGAAAGTACTTGTGGCATTGTTGGAACTTTTCGGCGCCTTCGCAGTCAATCCTCGCCACCATAACAATTCGGCGCCCGGGGAATTGTGCCCCCTTGCCCCCCCTCCCCCCGTTATGTCCCTGAACACCAGCCCGCAGCATGCTGGTGGTAAGTGCGTCCGCATCAGAGCTGGTAGGTCTGTAGTTCGACTATCGGCCGAGTCTTACCAAGACATTGTAAGTGATATTATAGTCTTCTTAGCAGGAGCACGGGGTATGGAAGCGCTGCTGATGCTATCCAGAACGCAAAAAAACGAGTCAAGTGATGCCAATCCTTGTAAAAATTCTGTAACGGCGCTGCAAGACCGCCATAATTATAAAGTGCAATAAAAACACCATCTCAATAGAAAGAAAATGCGAAAGTTTTTTTCTCAAAAAAAGCGTTGAAAAAGTCTGTGAGTGCTAACTCTCCACAGCTTGTAACTAAGGCTGGCGTCGCAACAGATTCGAAACCTTTATGCTTGAAATGTTTCAAACCCGGTGGCATTGAGAAAGTTTCAAAACGTACAGTAAGTGCTGTCTGTTTCAGACATTTTGAAAAGTTTAGTTGCTGCAAATTCTGTGAGCTGTACATTTGCTTCGCTGTTTCTGGTTGGAAGATTTGTGTATTGTCTGTTGACAGCTATGATCTAAGTGTGAACTTTGCTCCGGGAATCATGTCTCGTTAAGGCCCGCCTGCACAGAGGACGAGCCAGTAGTTGCCAGGCGCAATCCTTTGTTTGTTTTATTGGGTCCAGGATTTGCCATGCCGAGACGTGCACGGCGCAGAATTACCCCACGCTTCGTCTTGTGCTCTTCTTGGTAGTCGTTCAGCCAGAGGTAAAGGCATTGTGTCCCTTGACTAGGCCGACCATTCTTTATTTGTGGTTTAGAATTACCATCTTACTGTAATCTTCGAGTTGTTGCTCGGCTGAAGGTAATCCTTTAGAGTTACGATAACGAGCGTTACGGTGAAATTGCTTGGGTCCTTTAAGAGCAGGATTAGAGAACGTACCCACCTCAGAAATGCGCTTTTGCAAACAGTGAAGTTCGCTGTGGAATATCCAGTGAAACTAATTGAAGAACTAACTGTGCATTTGCGAAATATGCAAACGAGTTGCAATATTGTTATTGAACTATGACGTTACTTCAGACTAGATGTCTCCTAACTACGGGCCTAATCCGAGCCCGCAAAAACATTTTTTCAATAACGAAAAGTTAATATATTTACGTAAAATTTATTGATTTGATAGAAGGAAGCATATCCCGAAAAAATCACATTGCGTAAGATGCCCGGCCTCGTACTGTTGTGCAATAACATATGTTGCCCTCTCACAAAAGATTTTGGAGACCCTGCCATAGGCGACGCACAACAGACGCAGTCAGATGTTAACGAGGTCTTTGAATAATGCTATCTTTGCGGTAACAATCCCAGGACGGAGTTGCGTCACAGACGTGAAAAACGTGGAATAAGTTGCGTCATTGCGTTGCGACGTACCACGCCTGAAGGTAGAGAATGTTGAATTTAACATTAAGGTGAGAAAACACTTAAAGCACCAACAGGCCCGCAAACAGAGCTGGGCAACCGGGCAATTGCACCCCGCTCAAATTTTTTAAAAACAAGATTAGTTTTTAGGAACAACAACAAGTTACAGCTATTTTGCCCGGCCCCAAAAAATAGTGCAACGACAAGTTACAACCATTTTGCCCTCCCCCGAAGATATCAGCTGGTTGCGACCCTGAACACCAGGGTGACAAGCGCACAGCTCCGTGCACGAATCGCACGACGGTGATTGCAATTCGACCACACACAGCTCAGGCAAGATGCGGACCGACAATCAGTAGATTTGCTCTCACCCAAGTTACAACAACCCAGTGCTGAACGATGCAATACACGGCCTGCCATGTTCCAGGCAGAATTTGATGACAATAATTACGTCCGAGGCCACGGTGATAGACCTCGACCGAATGCATTGCACACCCGAGACAGATGACTACTCGCTGTTACGTAGGCATGTTTGTTGATGCACGCTGAAGGGCCTTGTCTCCTTGGTGGCCTTGCTGCATCAGACCAAGGCCGCCTGGAGTGTCCATCACGGTGGCCTCGGCCAGAATGGGCGAGATGGGCTCGCTATTGAAACAAAGCTTCCTAGAAAGAGATTAATTATCTAGAGGGCCTTGGTCGAAGGCAAGCAGCTTATCGTGAAGCAATTTTGAAAAGCTGACGCCGGATCACGGTCGCCCGTGAGGAGAAGATAGGTCTAGCAGTCCGCAAATGAATAGCTCCGCTGACGACTTTGCTAATCGGGAACCGCAGATAAAAAGTCGAGAGCTACATCTAGTCCATCGTTAGGAGCCGACGACTACGAACCCGAGCTTAGCATCAGCATGATGAGCCGAACGTTGACGACGCCGTCAATGCACATTGCACTGCGGTTGCAGGCACAATCAAGAGAAGGCGCAGTGGACGGAACTGTTTTACGAGTGACTGGCGGCTATCAGTGCACACTGCACATATGCAAACGAAACTGGCGGCGCCGCAGACCACTCGTGACACTCCGAAAGGTCTAAAAAAGTGAGTATGGTGAAACCGAACTACAAATATAATATTTTATGCAACGTCACGCTGCTTCACAAAATTAGAGAACATTAAAATCAGACGTAAATGCCTATTAGTTTTACTTTAAGCGTATGAGGAACTTGCTCTATTACGAAAAGTAAAGCGTCTCCTTCGGTAAGGTCATACTGAGGATTACTTTCTTCGAACTCAGAGAAAGCTGAGAAACCACATTTGTATATCTATAGGGCAGGGGCTACGAGAGGGGGTACGGGAGGTATATCGCGCCCGGGACCGAGAGGTACTGGAGCCTCCCAACAAGCCCCAAATTACGCGTGTATAAGCTAGTTGCCAGTATCACAATTAATATATTTGTAAATCTTGGCATGGTGGCTGTTTTATCTCTATTCTAATTAGCCTAATATAGAAACAAGCTATACATTTATACAAATTTCTACAAGAAACCCAAAAGTTAGGCGCCCGGTATCGGTCTTCGTACCCCCAGGTAAAATTTCCCTCACAGGCCCTGCTATAGGGTGGCTGTTGCCAAAGGCTTTCATCACTTCAATATTCATAAGTTTTAGCAACAGGTCAAAACAACCAATAGACTTTAATTTATCACGATTTATTCTTTTCTGTTATACGCATGTATCTCACGACAATTAAGCCTTGAAATTACAACACACACATTCGCAAAAACACAAACACGATAATCACAATTCAAACACTCTTCGTTCCAAACCGTATTTAGGAGATTTCGCCTGCGTTTTAACTTAAGACACATAGCTTTGTTGGTATTTATTGTTTTAAAACTCATCAAAGACGTCACATTTATGGCAGCTCGCGCAAAACGTAAGGCTTTCTGAATTCTCCAAAGTTTCCCAATAAGACAAACCAGATTGTTTTTCGACTTCAGTAGTTTATATTTATTGGTAGAATCTTACGAGAGAGCATTTTCGAACCGACGAAGTGAACTGAACTCAACGCGAGTGACCGAACTGAAACTCTTTTTTGGTGCACTCTGCGCTGTTTAAACGTTTGTCACCTTTTTATTTTTTGTTTGCCACGACTGCTCAAGCAAGCTTTTTTCACATCGACTGTTCAGTTCGAAGCGTCGAGGGCAGCTCGCCGATGTCGTTTCGGCGACACCGATTCGGCGACGGGACGTTTCGGCGATGGCAGTCGCAAATGTTTTATACGAAAGAAGTGTGTTTTTGAAATACAGTACAATTGCCCCTTAACGGCTCTTCAAGGGACTGGAGAAAAAGTGTCGCTATAGCCGAAGTGACCTTACAGCTGAACTACAATAAATCGTTCCTAAAATGACGTTTTGTTCAAGGCCAGAGCCTGACAGGTTTGAAAGTGTTCTTTGATTAAGATTGCCGCTTAAAGTATCGTGTTTTCACGAATATTCTGATGCGAAAAACACAAGCAAAAATTTAAAAACAGTGGCAGTTGTATTTACATGCTGTACAGAGCTTACAGTGGTACAGTACCGCATTACGTTCTTGCAAAAAACTCGCTAAGTTTCGTTTCTGTTGTTCTTGAGAGAGCTTTATCTAGCACATGCTTTGAATTTTGTTAGATACTTTTCCACCATGGGCTACTGCTTCTTTTGCTCGACATTCTACTCACTGCTCCCCAAATATCGGTCAAATTGACTGCAGTCGTAACAATCCCCAAAAATCCCTAACACAGTATGTTACAACAATTCAGGCTCTAGCTTTGCAGCCGGCTGTATGAGGAATCTCCTGCCTGGTTCTGCTCCCATCTCCTTGCAATGATTCAGCTTGTACTTGTCATCCAGCAATATTTGTAAACTTTGAGAGACAAGGAATGACTTACGAATTGTTGTTTGAAATTTTTAGCATGAAAAAACTGAATAGTTTATTGTACCGCAACTGTAGTGTAAACTTTTTCGCTTGGCATGCTTGACTTTTTCCGCTGCACGTTACGGTCTGTTGCAAACCACGTGATCGCCTGAGACAGAAACCACGCTAAACGCGGAGAGTATGTTTT
>JGI24159J19872_10010599_pt1 | contig 12099 bp, 9 predicted proteins | sample Ectturendosymbi4_FD_19872 | JGI IMG/M metagenome (IMG submission 19872) | reverse complement strand
TCATAAGTGAAGTAGTTTTGGGGTCATTTTGGCTCATGTTACCTGGCCTAGGGCCCAACCACTAGGCCAAAGTATTTCGCTGAAGTTTTTATTGGAAACTACTAGGCTTGAGTCCGAGTCTTTTGAGCCTTTGATCAACTTTCTAGTGTTTCTGGTTCAAAAGTTATGGTCTAAAATAAACAAATTAATTATCTAATTAGCTAATTAGTCAATATATTTTTATTACCTTAGATCATAACTTATGAACTTTTAAACCCAGCAGGTCATCCAAAGTATCAAATGACTTGGATTGTAGCCTAATTTCCAATAAAAACTTCAGCGAAACACTACATCACTACATTCTAACGGTTTGAGCCCAGGGCAATGTGAAGTGGGCCAAGGTGGTCTAAAAGTCCTCCACTTATGATGTCACTCACAAAAAACCCATCCCCCCTACCAAAAAATGTTTTTCGAGTACAAGTTATAAGACTTGCTGCGTCTTTTGAGCTTTTGGCTGGGTCAGTAGCGCTTACCGGACCAGAGAAATTCCTGCGCAAAGCCACATGCGTTTCGTTTTTTTTTTTCAAAAATCCCCGAAAGCGGTCGGACGCCAAAGTGTTAAAAATGAAACCATCAAATTTGGTTTGTCGAATCTAAATGGTTTGCTGGTTACAAAGAGGAGCTTATAGTTTTTCCCCTGTTTTTATGTCTGATACTTTTTTCAAGTATGTATAATTTCAAGTCAGCAAGAGGCTTAATGTTACATTAATATACTAAGCACAAGTTTGTCACAATTTATTGTTAATTATATTAATAGACACACAACAAATCAGTACCAAAATTATTGGTTTGAAACAAAAGTACCTATAACTGCACATTAAAAGTGATTTGTTGATCTACAGCAGGCCTGCCCAATCTTTTTAGTTTTGCGGGCCACTTTCACATAAGGAAATTTATTGCGGGCCACAAACGTTTCTTGTGACGTCACAAATCTCTTGATTTGGTAAGTTTTATGCGATAACACGAGGTGATAATGAGTCCTATAGTTGCACGCAGGTTTGGCAGCTTGTATGGATGTAAACCAAATCTAAAAAATTGACATATTTTCAAAGCGGTTGTTATACAAGTTTTTGGGTGGTAGGCCCAGAACAGAAACGATAGGTATAATTTAGGTGTGTTTTGATGGCAAATATACTTGAGCCTATAGAAGAATACTAAAAGTCTGCTTACGAACTTATTGCATCGCGGGCCACTTAAAAAAAACAACCTCGCGGCCCGTGGGTCGGGCAGCCTTGATCTACAGTAAACCTTGGCTAATCCGAATTCAATTTGAACCAATTTTATCCAGTTTATTCAAAGATCTGGATTAACTGAAGATGGTTGTTTCTAGCCTGACATCATCCAAGTACTGAGATATCGGTGAAAATCACTTAAACTGAACACATTTATAAACCAACAGAAGACTTTCACAGAAGCAAACTAAATTTATTGTTGTATTTGCAATGGTACACCAGATTAGCAGTCGCCATATCCAGGCAGTTATGAACAATCGTAAGTTAATAATTTTTTACTACTTGGGTGTAAAGAAATCTGGGATTGTGGACTGACGCAAAGATTTCGATGACTGGTCCATAAGCAGTCACTCTGTTTGGAAGATGATGCCCTCCAAAAATCTTAAAGACTACCATACACTTAGGGATAATGCTCTGTGCATGCACACTCAACACTGATCAATAGGCTGAAACAGTGGTATGTCAGCGTACCTTGCATTATGTTTAACATAATGTGCTATGCCCTGGTGTAACATCATAATTGTGAAATGTTACGGCTATTGTTATCATATTTCTAAATGTTTGTGGTGATCATGAGCATGCTTAGGTTGTGTCTGAAAGCTGCTGAATTTTTACTAGAGACCCGGCAGTTTACTTAGTCCACAGAAAAATCTGGATTACGAGATGTGAAAAGAACAGATTTCATCCGGCTTTGGCAAAGATCTGGATTAACTAAGGTTTACTGTAGTTCCATAGACCATTTTTGCACAATTAACTTGCTGGAGTAAAATACCTTGTCAAGTGTGATACAGAACAAAATTAAATTAATGAAACAAGCAGCTGAGCTTAGCTGAAAAATGTACATTTTTGAAATGTGTGTTTACATATGAAACCCATTAATTATCACATGTTATTGTCAAAATCTGGTCTAAAAATATACAAGTACCTGTGAGAAAACATTTTTCGTGTTCAGTAGACTGCTCTTAGTTAGCAGACTATAGAGCAGTGGTTCCCAAACTTTTTCTGATCATGTACCATCAGTGGATCCTTTACTTCCACTATGTACCATTTCATTCCAGGAAAACTCAATCTACCAAATATCATTTGATCGAAAGTTTGGAAAATCAAAATTGACACAAACGAGACATGAACCAAATGGCTATGAGAAATCATAATGGCCATTGTTTAAAACCAACAAGTGAAGTACACAAAATTCTTCCTGATAAGTATTAACTGTAGCTGTGAATATATACTGTATATTTTGTGAAGAAAAAGAGTAAGTAGGCCTATTCATGTTCTGCCTTGAAGACCTTCATGTACCACTAGTGGTATGTTTACGACAGTTTGGGAACCACTGCTATGGAGTATTGAGACAGCAGCTTGTTTAAATGACATATGTCCATTAATGTTGAATTGCTAGTGGTAATAATATGACAAAGTTGACACGAATGGACATGTTTATGATGCAGTGTGAGTATCACTTCATTTATGTCCTGTTTTTGAAATTTATTTGCATCAATTTGTTGAAAAACCTTTGCAGCCCATTGAACCTAGTCTTTAACTACATGTGTTAGTTTATTTTTGAATATTTTGCTGCCTGGTCAAAAGCTTAATAATAAATATTACCGGTATGTATGAATTTCATATAGAATTATGCAGTACCCTAAAACATAGTGGACATTGCCATTGACTGACAATTATCTGTTTTGCTTAATTTCATCAAAAATAGTCTTTTTTGCATTGACAACCATTTATTTTCAGTATTGCTTTGTAGCTTAACAGCTGAGTTAATATTTATACATGGTTCATATAAATTTGATTGCAAACGGGAGGTTGTGTGAGTCGGATGTGCAGTTGCGTAGTTAAAATGGTTAAATGTGTTAAGATATACCTAAAGTATCAAGGTTCAAATTTCCAGCTTAAAGAAATTTGTATCTATATTTATAACTTCACCAATTTTTTTCCTGTGAAGCATTTCTGCTTTGCTTTAGCCTTCAGACTTTTTTTATCCACGGAACACTTATATTATTCTTGTAATATATGGAAAATTCAAACTAGTGACAATGATAATAGATAATTACAGTTTATACCACACTAACCTAAGTGCACTTGTGTTGGAGACAGCATGTGTTTGTTTCATACATGACTTCATATATTTTCAGGTGGATCCCCCCACCAACAAATACCTTGCCAATCTTTGTTATCAACTTCTTCTGTTTCAAGAAGATGCTTTTGGAAAAAACAAGAAATCTCCACCATTGACAAAAATTCCTCACAAATGTTGTGTGGATTTCAGTCCAGGTAAAATCCAAGCTTTTTTGTCGGAGAATTAGCTTATGTACAGGGATAGTTCACAGAAAGGGGCAGCTACAGAGTGCTCTTTCTCGTTGATTTTTTATGTTCATTTGTCAGGCAGGTCTAATTGTGGTGCATAATCGTGTTGTTACAGACCGTCACGTGTTGTAAGAATGGTCTTGTGGTCGGTAGCACTAGCTAGACTGCAGTTTTATATTGTCACAATGGCTTGCTGTCACTGAAGGAATGGTGTTCTTCATATGCAGGTGGTGGTCTCTGCCACATCCTCGGCGCTCTGCTTAAATACAGGTCTGAACAAGGCTTGCGAAGATTTGACTTTCAAAACCCATCGAGGATGGATCGAAATGTGGAAATATTCATGATGATTGAAAAAACTCTGGTGCAGTCAGGAATTCTCGTTCGACCTATAGTTTATTTTTCCCCAGGTTTGCTTTTTGACTCTGTCAAGTGTCATGTCCAAGTAATGGGTCCTGCAAATTTCCATATTTTCAAAATTGTTGCAATAAGTTTGTTTTGTTCTTTAAAACAAGGCATCAAAAATATTTTACAAACTCTTTTTCTTCTACGGCGGCACCAGATTATTTTGCTATGGTAATGACCTGTATGATTGTTTTCACACAATGCATTACTGATGTCAGAACGATCATTCTGCAATCGTAAGCAACAAGGTTTGGAGCTTATGTAGAAAGCTGAGACAACCTCATGCCAGCGGCGGCAGTTTTGTATAAGCCATGTTTCTATTTTGCTGGTCACAGAAATTGATGAAAAGGAAAGAGCGCGACTGACCGAAATCATCCAAGACCACCATGGGACAGTTGCCGACGACGCTGGCAGAGCAACCCACATTCTCCATCCGACTCCTGATAGCTACACACCTACAGATGATTATATAACTCCCGTGGAAAGGCGCGACAAACAATGTCTTGTTCATTACTGGGGCTTCCCCGACAGTTACGACACGTGGATACCAGGTGAGGAGAATAGCACAGCGTGGCAACATCGTGTGCTGATGCGCATGGTAAGCTTTGAGAAGAACTTCGCTGGAAATATTGTCCAAGTCGGACCAAACCAAGGCCTCTGTCTAGTAGAATTCCTTAACCCAGTGGTTCCTAACCGGGGTTCCATTCACAATGCCTGGAGGTGCCGCGAGCTAATATGTTTTTTTAATACATAATTAAAATACATATTCGAACAGTCATCAAACCTTAAAGCAAATTGCTGTGGGTTCGCCACTAGGTTCCGCATATTATATTTCTCTTCTGTAGGATGCCGCGAGCCTGGCAAGGTTGGGAACCACTGACTTTACCCAACCCTGGTACAGCATTCCAAGTGACGAACGAACTCTATCGTTTTTCCCCCCGCGGCTAAAGTGCAGATTTTTGTGCACAACTTTTTTTCTTCAATTATCTTCTGAAATCGGAGACGAACACAGATCACGGTTATTTTTGATTCTGTTCCTTTCGTGCCATGGACGTGGAATTAAATTGATATTGTGTCCTGAAACATTTTTTGTTGTTAAACACTTGTATTAGGTCTTTGTTCAGCGTTTGTCTTATGATGTTCGCAAAACTTCAATGTGTAAGAAATGATGTCCAGGTCAAAATAGACAAAGTATGTTTGGCAGGTGCGTTGTTCGCCAATGTATTTGTCAATGTACGACACCACCCAATGTCATGTTTCGCTCTTTCATTGAAAACTCAGTGTTGCGACACACGAGAAACTTATACACTTCTGCGTATCAATAACATTTAAATAAATGCTCATACAGGCGAATTAGAAAAATATTTTGTTCTTTTGTACTTTCAGCCACGGAATGCCCGACTGAAAAGACGTACAATATCAAAACCAGTTTTGAAATTCACCATATTTGTGCGAAGTGGGTTTGCGAGCTTGAGACCTACAACGAATGGATGAACGAGCTCGATTACCAAGTCAGTAATTGTGTTTGGACGAAGAATAAAACGTGGCTTGTTTTCTCCTCAAATCTGTTTTGCTGCAAAAACAAACCTTGTATGTCTCACAAGATTCCATGAAGATTTTTATATGAATTTCGAAACAAGCAAAAGCCACATTAGTTTGAAGTTTGTTGCATTTCTCAGTGAATGGCTTTGATCGTGTGATACAGGTTTGCAATTTTACTTAGATCAAAAAGTTTTCTCATCTCAGGCTACACCCTGAAAAAATGTTCTGCGTTATTTGTGTTCGTTCGCAAAGGTTTAAAGCAGCTATGTCCAACTGCACAATACATTGCTGGACCAAAAGTTAAGTCACTCTCTTGATGTGCGCCTCACATAGAATGACCTACGTTCTTCGCAGCAAACTAAAATTTAGCTAAAGGTGCTGAGAGCGTTCGCATTCTATCAGCAATGATAACGACTTCTTGGCACCTCCAAACACTCCATAACTGTGATGTCATGGGCAAGTTCAAAGTGACACTGAAACCACTAAATAGAATCAAGTTTATTGCAAATGGAACAAAAGGGAAAGAAGTCAAAAACTAGAAATGAGTTCTGCACCTCAGTGGAAATATCGAAATCTCCTCCCAGCACACAGTGCAGGCGTGGTAGAGTGCCGGCGATGACCCATTGCACCAACAATGTCAAATTTAAGATTATTGAAATAGGGACAGATTGTCATTGATATTGCACATGCAGAACAATGAAACCTTCAGCTGGGCCGCGGGTTGGACACAGCTGGTTTAAAGTAATAATTCAGCTGCATGTGTCCTCGAACCACTGGCGTGGCGTTTCTGACATATCAGTTTCAACCTGGACAGAGCAAGTGGGGAGTGGTTACGGAACACTGGTTTCTGGTGCGACGGTGGATTTTCCTCCCACAGCCGCTTGTAACGAATTTTAAAAGTTTAAATGTAAAGTTTAAAACCTTTTCGTTTGTCGAAGCATAAACTGTACACAGTGCTTAGTGTTTCTACCCCGGGGCAATGTGTGACTTCTGTTCCTTATCACGGATATTCAACATGATCCAGCGTCCGCCGTATCCTGTTCGCTTCTGCACTGTGCTTTGCGCCGCTGGTAAAAACATGATCTACACTTACAGTTTAATTCAAACGCATAGGTTTTCGCGCATAAATAAAATTGACCATAAGTTGGCGTCACTCTGCTCATAGATTTTACGGATTTTCCCAAAAAGCCACCAAACCACACGAACTGTATGCACGGCGCCTTGCAGCAGTTCACGTCTAGTGCTGTGATGTTGCAACGCTTACTTCAGGGTCTAATGCTGAATGAACAGGTGGTGATCCGCAGGGCTTGCTCAACCTGTGCGCCGCGGAAGAATTTTTGACAAGCCACGGCCTGGTATCATTGAAATTGAGCATGCGCAGTCGATGGGACATGGACCCTCTGTTTATTTATTAATTGGGCCACATGCTTGTAAAGGTTGAGAACCCCTGGTCTAGCCGGCCTGCCTTCGACTGGACGCTGCCCAGGCCACCATGGATCAGCCGCTGGTTGAAACAATTTGAAACAGGTACTGGCCGGGCCCAGGCCTCGCTCGGCGTTTGGCCAAGTTTTCCAGAGTGTTATCCATGGTGGGCCCTCCCCCGGTCCGGACCTCCCCCGCATCATTTGACAGAAAGTCTGTTATTTTCAGGTGACAGAGAGTGGGGAGCAAGTCCTGCCGTCATCATCAGAACGCAAAGGTGAGGTTTATTGTTGGGGTGTTGTGCGCAGGAAAGTGTTGGCATGGCAATTTTTATTCAAATTGACAGAATTCTGGAAAACATGTCTGAACGTTGCATTAATGGCCTTGCTGCTGAGTGACGGCCGAGAGTTAAACCTCTATCAACAAATTCCTAACAGTTCTAAATGAGCTGCGAGCAACTTCAGGTCTTTGACGCCTTCGATCCAAGTTCATTGAAAATGAAATTATTGGTTTTTAGGTTCAACACAGAAACATTTCGCGTTTACAGTTTTGATGAAGTTTTATTTATTCGTTTCTTCCAGTGGCACTCGGGCTTAGCCCTAGTCTTAGATTGCGATTTGCATTGTAGAACACGAACTTGCATGCTTCATATATTTGTACCACCCACTTCAGTAATTAAGGTTGTTACCTCGGACTCTTTTCATTGGACCTTGTCAGTGTTCATATATATTCGTTTCATGTCTGGCCTTTCGCGTTCATGCTGCAGGTGACCTGAATAAAACAATATCATTCATAGTAGGCGCTCTTTGCTCGCGCATTACACGGACTCATCAGTGAGACCCCGAGCTGACGTCTTGTTGGTTTTTGCAACAGCGTTACTCTTACAAGCAATAATCGAACAGTTAGTGCCGGTTGCTAAAATGTGCTTATTTAGAGCAACCCCGTAACAGTAAGTATGAGGACAAGTTCGTAACAATCAGTGCAAGAAAACAATTTGCATCTAGCAGTGGTTTTCAACATTTCTTGTACCACGACCCATCATAGCAACCCACCCTAACCCAACGATCCCATCTAAAACTCGAATAAAGCAAATATAATACAGCTGTGTACATTAAATATCTACTGGCGAACCCACCAACAATGGTTCACGACCCCCCCCCCAGGTTTAAAACCACTGTTTTAAAGCATCAACACAACAGTGATATTTGCGAAATGATTCACTTCAACACTATCAATAAAAATCGGTTTGAGTAAGGAGTAAGGACCAATCACACAAATACAGAGTAAATTGTCTGCCCAACAAGCTACAATTGCAGTAAAGTGCACCACAGCAGCTGAAGAACTCTTCTAGTTTGAATCAGTTCATCCTGCACCAAACGTATTATCTGGTTAAGTCCGCTGGACGATCGAAAACAATCATACTTTGGTAAAAACACTTTGACTCAACATCCAATACAGTTATCGGTTGGAGTGAACACCAGCCTAAGTAAGCACCAACCTCGTCCATCATTGAACTTCATAACAAAACTGGCCAAACTTTGCTGCACTGTAAAAATCAAAACAACCAATCATGTGTTGACCATTGTAATGGAGGTTACCTCCGTTTGGATTAGCACCAACAACAATTTGAGATAAAGTTTCTGGACCAACTTAAGTCTGGCTAAGCCAGCAACACGCCACAGAAGGTTGCAATTGCTACATATACAAGCCCAGGATTGAAATATTACAAGCTTGGAGCGGACTTTTCAGTGGTGTTTGTTACAAGACAGGGTTTACGCGATGAGCGAAACTTCTCCACGTCACTTTGAGCTTCACAGAAGAGACACGAAACACAAGCTTGAGACCTCTGGTTCCTTCATGAATATATTATTTTCTGAGCGTTAACCAAACGTAATAACGGCATTCGCAGGTTTAAACTCGTTGGGTATTTGCCCAAGAAAAACGATAAGGAACAAGTGAATGCATGAAGTTACGTGAAACGTGAATGAAAAAAACGAATTTCTCGAGACTATACTGTCTGCACCCCCTACATCAGTGGTCACCAACGTGGTGCCCGTGGGCCTGTTCTGACAACAACATAAACAAGATCAGTATCTTCACATTGGTGACTATCTTTATTTTTTATTGATAACATAATTGAAGACAAATTGAACAAATTTTTATTTCAGAAGTGTGTGTATCAAACTGGTAGCCCTTCACATGAATCTGTACCGAGAAGTTGCTCGCAGTACCGAAAAGCTTGGCCGCCCTCCTCCTCTGCAGCGTACAAGGTACAGCACAAATTACTGATGAAAAAGACATTGGCAGGGGTTTAGATCAGCACCAACACTTAATAGTCAACGGTTTCTGAAGTGACATGACGACAACGCCATTTTCTCTTCAACTTACCTTTCATGCACCGATTAAGCTTACCAGTAACATGTCAGTGAGAAATGTCTGAAGAGCACTTGAATCTTTAAGCATGGTTTCTTTTCCTCAAGGCTGTTGCGCTGCATTGTGTGTTGTTATTTAGGCCTGTTTCTTTTCGCTGAGACATTTGACTTTGACAGTCCAGCTAAAGCAGAGCCCAGTCAACTGGTTCCTCGAAAGCAACTTTCTTGTAGTTGGTATTTTCCTGTTAACTTTTTAGTAGAAAAATGTTTTTCTCTTAGTTTCAATTAAAATGAAATTTCACCACTGCTGGTTCTTCCGACGCCTCTGCCCAGTTGTTTGCTGCAGCGCACACTGCCATAGATAGTTCGGCAAGCCTGTTTCAGAGCCACATCAAAACAAGAAAAAACGCCGTTTCTTAAACTGTATGGACAGGTATGTATTCAGGATATACGGCGTCTTGAACCAAACAAGTGTCCACAGCAGTGCTTTTCAACCAGGGGTTCCACCAAAACAGACTGAAATTGCCTGGGAAGAAATTAGCAACCACAGTTATATGCGGTTGTAGCAATACAGACACTTGGATCATTGCACAGGGTTCAACGAGCAACGCAAACATTTGCGGAAGGTTCCGCTGCAGCAACAAGGTTGAAAAACACTGGTCTACGCCCTCGCTTGTTCGACCCCGAATTGTGTTAACTGTCGCAATCGCACGACAGGCGTGCAGTCACCACGAACGGGATGTGCGCGAAGAATAGCACCCATATAAAATGTGGCGCGAGCAAGCAATAATAGAGTGAACACGGTGGTTATCGCTACCATTGCTTGCTGCCACAGCCTGAAGTTTTTGCGTACTTGCCGCCCGGGCTCTTTGACCACAGCACACAAGTGGCACTGAACTGGTTGGTAATGATATGTTGGAGTGTTTTTATACTACAATGCAACGCTTCTGCATGCGTTGACCGAATGCAGCAGTTAAGCCGCTGGTTCCATGTTTCAGCGTTTGTCCATGTTTAGTATCGGACTGCGCGTATCAAGTAACACCTGTCCAGTGAAATGTTGCGGTTGGCATTTTTGTGTTGTTTGACTGATTTCATCATAAAAATGCAAAACAACATCAAACTCAGACGACATCCCAGCAAAGTTTCTAAAATTTCTGCTAATATTTTATCCTCTTGGTTGTATGAATTTTTTAATGCAGTATAATAACGAGGGTGGCAGAGTTAGAAGAAACATGTCCGACCTTTCCAAAATTCCTGTTGATTTTGGTTTCATTTGGTTGTCACTTTTCTGTAATATTGTTTTGATGCCCATTTTTTCTCATACAGTAGAATTCGCCTATAACGGCTTCGGCTATAATGACAGTCGCCAACAACGACACTTTTTCTTCGGTCCCGGCAGAATTCCAATCTTTTACGTGCATTCGAGTTCGACTACAACGACTTCGGCTATGTCGTCACTTCGCCTATAGCGACGCTTTTTGTCGGTCCCCGCAGAATATTACATTCGTCTACAAAAGGGGGGGGGGGCAACCTGCGGCTGTTTGCCAAGTTCATGCGACTCTTACGTAATAACCAGAAGTCCCATTAAATAACATGCATAACATTAACTGGCTTGTAAAGTTCTATCATTGTCCTGTTGGTGTGTGATATTTACAATAAATCTAGCTGAGCAAAGATATGTGTGTAGGTGAGTAAGAGATGAGGTGATGTTAATGTGTGCCGATGTGCATGATGTGGCTCGTTGCGGTAACACAGAAAGAAATGTGGCTTTTGGTCTCTGGCTGGTTGTCCAACCTGGTCTGCAACGACGGTTGCAAGTTTTCTTTACAGTTCGAAGTGTAAGTTCGGCTTTGAAGCCGCCACACAAGCCTTTTGTTACCGAAACGTAACGTAGTTAAGTAGGGAATCGTTGAGCCGTGGATGTGACGTAACAATGGCATCACGAAGTCGAAGGAAATCGTTACATCAGGGGTGTCAAACTGGCGGCCCGCGGACCAAATTCGGCCCGCCGTGCACCCGTTTTGCGGCCCGCATAATGTCAGTTTTGTGCTTGCATTAGATCTGACAGAGTTACGTTTATTATCATGTTACAGCAGAGTTGTGTTTTTTATATATAGTCGCAACACGACATTAGGACTCAATAATTGGGTAAGCCAACGGTAACAACTTTTTGAGTTCAAGACCATGAGTTTGTGTAGATTCCATGAGGATTCGAAGAAAGATTTTTCTGATTTTAAAGATCTGGAAATCGATTTTGCTATTTTTGGTAACCCTTTTTCTGTCAATGCTGATGAGATGCCACAAAAAATATCAAACGGAACTAATTGAGTTACGGTGCATCAGTGTTCTTGAAGCTAAATTTCGAAAAGTTGTTATCAAAATGTTTCATCAGCAGGTTGGACCAACCTATCCCCAAACAAAAGAATGACATCAAAGATCATCCAGGCGGCACGATGGGCTATGCTGCTGTAGGCTATAAACCTGCAAAGGCTGTACAGTATTGAAATAAAAGTGATTTTAATGAAGGGGCAGTACTCGCAGTTAAGGACGTTTTTGATTTTGAGTAATTTAAACTATGGCATGTGTATTTAAGCGATTGTTGTCTTAGCCAAACAATAAACAATCGTGTATCAAGGATGTTGTATCACTATAGGCTTTTTTTACATGAAGCTGTAATACGGTTCTCAACACGCTTATCAACTCACTTGATGTCAAATGTTACTGATTCACTACGCGGTTGATTGATCGAGTGTTGGGTCGTTGTTGGCGTTTGATCG
>JGI24159J19872_10010598_pt1 | contig 12100 bp, 8 predicted proteins | sample Ectturendosymbi4_FD_19872 | JGI IMG/M metagenome (IMG submission 19872) | reverse complement strand
AAGCTGATGAGCTTTCTAGGGTTGGCGTTTGAAGATGTACGGCAGTAGTTGGTGGATCTCATTCTTGGACAACAAAAGATGTGACTGGTTTAAAACATTGATATATGAAAATTTTGAAGCATGAGAAATCTGGCAAGCCTATAAGCCTTCAAGTAGACCTTTAATTTTTTGGTAAGGTGAACAATGCCGCTGCAACTGATTCAGGATACAAACTTTTACTGGAAAAGCATAACAATCCAGTTAAAAAAAAGAGAAATCATGTGTAAAATCATAAACCGTTCTAAATTTTTTGGATAATTTAAAGTTCATTTGAAAGAACATGATTGAAGTACCAGCTCAAAGAAAGTGGCTCTAGCCTAGGTGTGCTGACCATGACATGGTTTGAATAAAATGCTAAGCTCTATCTTGTTAACAATAGCGCCTTAGTAGTCGAGAGGAATGTTCCAAGTTCATTATGCGAGTCGTTCTGGGTTCGACTCTCACCTTTGCAGCTTTGATGGCAGTGGTTATGCGTCATACTTTTGATGGCATCGTTTAATTCCTTTGTGCAAGTATTTACGCTTTAGCGTTTGGTTTCATTAAACTGAAGTGAATGTTTTCTATGTATGAATAAGGACAACTGAAAATTACGAGTTTGATAAGATTATGACTGCTGGAGTGACAGGAAACGCCACTAATTATGTAAACAGCCAGGACGACAACGACAATCCCATATGTTCAACCAGAGATGAAATTTCGCAGCCCTCCAGGCCAATTTCACCACGAGCCGCCACTGATTACAGCAACTGCTGCAGAAGTTAGAATAAAAGCCATTTTGTATGCTTTGAGAAGGCAGGATAACTTTCATTTAGTTTTGAGTCATTTTATGCTGAAAGTAAGCTAGAACTTGACTTCATGCAGAGAAAAAATTGCCAAGCTCAGGCCTTCGGCCACTCGTCCAGTTATTTAATCCATGGTTTGAATTTGTCCCGATTTAAGCCTAAGCAATTATGGTAAGTCTAAGTAGTACATCTGAAGAGGATGTAGTTCTAAACAGCCTAATATGATTTTAGCGCGGAGAGTTGCGCTTTATCTAGCAGAGGTTTGTCGTTATCCGAGCAGTTGTCATAAATAATGCTTCCATAATCAAAAATCGGTAACATGTTCGTTTTGTAGAAAATGAGGAGTGTGGCGAGGTAAGGAATTAGAGAATGAGTGAAGAAGATTGATTTTGGTCATCACTTTCTGATGAAGGCGGAGAATGTGAGTATGCTATGAGAGACTGTGACGAAAAATTAAGCCCAAATGTTTATGTGCATCTGTTGCTGAAAGGGGAGAATTATTGAAAAATAAAGGGGGATGGATATTCCTCTGGTTAGATATTGTCATGACGGCAGTTTTTGAAGGATTGAAGTTAATATTCCAAAGATTTGACCAGTTGTATAAAATGGAAAGATCTTGAGAAAGTACGCTACCCTGTGCAGGTGAATAGGACATTTGGTAGAATAATATAGAGTGGTGTGATCTGCAAAAAGATAAATGGATGCATTAATATTTGTAGCAATGTCGTTCACATAGATTAGAAATAACAGAGGGCCCAAAACGAAGCCTTGAGAAACACCACAACTAATGTATTTGAGGTCTGAGAGGGTCCTGTTGATGAGAACGACTTGAGAATGCTGAGAGAGATAAGAAGTTAAAAGATTTAATAAAGGTCCAACTGTACCGAGCTGTTGAATTTTAAAGAGCAAACATGTGTGATTTTGTGTGATCAACGGGATCAAAAGTTTAGATATATCAAGAAATACTATTCTAGAGGAGAGATTTAAATCATAAGCTTGGTACAAATTGCTGCAAGTACTTAGCAATGAATTAAGAGTTGAGTGTTTTTTTCTGAAATCCAGAGGAATCAATAAATAATTTATGGTGTTCTAGGTAGTTGCAAATATGTTTATGTAAAAGTTGTAACGGTACTAGGACTGTTACGCGGGAAAATGACCCACAAATGAAAGATACACTTCCCTCGTAAGTACAGTAGACGTTCAGATCCCACTTTTTGAAAAATCTCTGGCATTTAACTTTTTTCTCCGTAAGGCCTGTAGCTTATGGGATTCTCTCCCACTTGAAATTAAATCTTCTCCAAGCCACGCTAATTTCATGAATCGTTTAAAATCCTTTACCACGTTGCAAGCATAGTACCCTCCACCGTTTGGGAGTTAATCCTCGTTTGACATCCGTACGTTGTATGTTTCGCCTCGCCCACAGTCCATTTAATATCAATAAAAAATCTTATCGTATAGCTGCGTTTGCGGTGATATCCAAACAAAGCTTCACCTTTTCTTTTACTGTAAATTGCGTGATGCCGCACGAACGATTGCAATAAGGTCTGTAATATTTTAACCGATAACAAATCACCTGAGCTCTTTGGTTGTCTGAATAACGTTGAGTTGGTGCGTCTATTCTTATCTGGTCTGTCTGATGATGGGCCATCTCATACCTAGGTGGCTGCGTTTAGCGCCGTAGATAAGTTTCTTAAATCTTACCAGGCGAACAACCAGGGGGTACTTGTTTGAAAACATTGCATAGCAATTTTGACATTTGCAGAAACTTTCAAAGAATAAATATGAAATTTTATATTTTAACCATTTTTAAGAAAGTCTTATTTGAATTTTTCATTGTCCTACTGGTTAATTATCTCGTTACAAGATTTATCCTGAGACAGGCCATCTCATCGAAAATTCAGTAAGTGACTGGTATTTAACCACATATATGCTGGAATTGTCAAAACTTGGGAAATAGTTAAAATGTTGGTATTTCTAAGCAGGCGCGTAACCAGGAGGGCGAAGACCCTCTTCCAAACCCCTGCAAACTTCTTCGCCCCCCTGGAAAAATGTGTCAGACATAGTTTGAAACTATGGACATTGCTCAACAAATCTGGGTCCCTCTCAGAAAACTCTGGTGGTTACGGGCCTGTTTCTAAGGCATTTTTTATCCTTTTGTTCGTGTACCACTTTTTCTGAAACAGGCCTCATGAAACTTGATAACATTAGGGTATTGTTGAACCGTGCAAACTGCTCAAACTTTCAAAGTGATAAGAGAAATCATGACATGTTGGTTGTTGTTAAAAAAGTTTGTGGCCACGTCAAACCTCTTGTTCTTCTACGACCTTTTGATTATTTTTGTTAGGGGCAAAACGGATCACCATTATTAATGTAGATTAGTTCTTAAAAAAAACGTTGTTTAGTTGCATTTGCGGTACGAAACCTGATATTTTTTAACTAAATTTAACGTGAGGACTGTTTTTAGTGTCGTTCTGGGTTGGTGCCATTACCAGGGCTGGGAGAAAGGGTTTAGTAAAGTGTCATATGAGTGCTAGTCAGGTGTTGAACGCATCTACCTACTACACCACTTTGGCTCCAAATGACGCTTTACCAGATCCTAGCTTTTGCAACCAGTGCAAGCCCTGAAAGCTCATAACCTCAAACTTGCTTTCTATAAACTTTCACATAACTCGTGGATGCCAGAAAAAGCCGTTTTGCCCAAACACACCTGTTCTGTTATGTGCGAAAGACACAGGACACATAATCAGTTTTGTCCAAAATGGGAGCATTTATAGTGAATGCAACCATTCGCTTTACGAATTGGCATTTCAGAATTCGTGATTATCTCGCTGTATGTGTTTGCTTGTTAAAATCGGATTGTTATCGCGCCAAGGAAATTCGCGTGTGCGCACTCGACTGCTCGCCGACCTCATTTCGAAGAATCGCGCTCTATGGCGTAGACGTAGAGTGTACACCACGTTTCGAGAGTCTAGTTCAGTTGTTCTTAAACTGGGTTCGACGGATCCGTTTCAGGGGTTCGACGAATGTCATGTAATTTCAGTAACCCATTTTTACTTTCTGTTGTATTGGGCAAAAATGGAGTTAGACAAAAGCTAGGAAAACTACGTAAGGGTTTGGCGTGTTTGTAAAGTTTAAGAACCACTGGACTAATTGTTCGCCCTGTCTCGCATGCGGTAGGCTACTCGTTTTGCCGTTCTTCTGTAGCGCCATCGACCATGCATTTTCTGCTGCTGCTAATCAGAAGCTTTTTGTAAATAAAGATTTGTGCACCAGGAAATATGTGGAACCGAACTATAAATAGGGTGAAAGTCAAACGCCTTGTTTCGGCTTGGTAACTTAAAATCTCAGGCAGTTTAGTCGGGAGTTAGAACAGTACTCATACAAGTGTTGCCAACTGGTATATAAATATATAGCAAATGTGAAAATGTTGGTATATTTTTAAAGTGCTTGGTATACAAAAATTGATTCGGTAAATGTGAAAAAATTGGTATATTTTTGTAGGAGGGTTTGATCAGTGGCGTACGCAAAAAATTTAATGGGGGTGGTTTCATTCAGTGGCATATGGTGGTCATTTGTATTTGATGTGCGCTGTTTGTGACGTCACAATTTGACGTCATAGTCATGTTTCCAAACCAACGTTTTGGCCAAGTTTGGTGACGTAATATGCATACTTTTCGACATCCACTCCCCTTATGTTATGTGTCATTGAACTGAATATAAACTATTAGCGCTGCAAGTTAGTCTACCGGAGGAAAATACACTCAACGCTACGACACAGTAGTTCCTAACTGCAAAAATATCAGTCTGCAGCGCGCGTTAAAACAAGGGAGTAAAACACACTCGTCATCGCGTCAGGCCAATTTATAACTGCATAATGAGGCTGCGCTAATGTCCTGCCGAATACGAGCAGTCGAGCATAGACAGTGTGCGGCTGGACTGGCTGATGCACACCCCGGTTTGAAAGATCGAATCTTGCTGAACAACACAAGAATTGAGAATGCGCATAAAGTACGCAAGAAAACTTTCCATTTTTTGTTATTCATAGAAGTGCAGCAAGCTTTTAGTTTTCATCTGCCCGAATGCTTCTATGTTAAAAACTGCTGTTTTTGAGCTCGTACAACAGTTCTATCATCCTACAGAAATTGGTAATGTAGCCAATGGGGTCAGCGCTTGCGCTGATCAGCCATAGCAGACAAAACAAATGCAATTGCTTCGGATAAAGTGAACTACTGCGGAACACAATCTTAAACATTCGTAGTGGACGAAAGGTCCACAAAAAGTGATAAGATGGTTTCTGGACGCAGACGATAACGCAGATTCCCACTGAAACCTAATTATTACTTTTTGTACCATTTACAATGTTCCTTGAAATTTGCATGCAAATTCATTCCATGTTATTTGCATTAAGTCGACAAATTAAAAAGCAAAAAGTATGCGAAAGCAATTAATCTCCTTTGCGCAGGTAATAAAGTTTTTGTAAAATATCAAGCTCAAGGGGGGGTTAACCCCAAAACCCCACCCTTGCGTACGCCATTGGGTTTGATTAAGACTTTAAACCAAAATATTTGTTGTATTGCAGAGCGTAAAAAGAAAAACCTGTTGTTGTTGAAGCTATATAAAAAAAAGGTTTAGTGATTTTGCTTAACATGGGAATAAGCGTGCACTTTGGGAAAGCGAATAACGAGACTGGAGAGAGCTGAGAAGATCTGGACAAACTGAACTGAGCTCCAGGTATGTGCTTTTATTCAGCCAATGCATGAAAAGCTGCTTATGAGAGTGAGAGAAGATTTAGAGAAAGGTGACTGACAGAGTTTGCACGGCTTTCAAAGCAGGATTCTGCTGGTGCTGCGTACCCTTCTCTACAAACTGTGGAAAAAATTCGCCAACCGCAAAGCAGGTATTGTAGCCTACAGCATAATAATACGGTGAACCACAAACGAAATGAAAATGCAGTTGCAGGTGTTGGAAGGTTGAAATTTCCAGTGGTAAAAGATCTGTCACGGCCGAAGCTACGAAAGTTGAAAATGAGGTTGCAGCTTCTGAGGTTGCAGCAAAGTTGAAAATGAGGTTGCAGCAAAGTTGAAAATGTTGCAGCTATATGCCACTGCACAACAGCAACTGTTGGTCATCTAAATGAAGTAATAAAAAACATGCAAAAAACAGCAATAAATTGTTTTGTTAAAGATAAATTTGGTATGTATTTGGTATATTTTTAGACTAGACTTGGTATATCCGTTGTAAGAAGAGTTAGCAACACTGGCTCATACAACGACTAGACTGCCCCGTTGTTAGTAGCGTTTGGGGAAACCAGCATTTCTACATGCAACGACGACCTTCTTGGGAAGCAACCTCTACGCTGGGCAACATCCCAAACCTCTACACATTCAAAGATCCCCTCACACTTGACATAGGCAATCCCTCAAGTTTGGGATCTTCATTTGTGATATAAATTCAAACACATGCCAGAAGAATAGGGCTAGGACGAATTTGCTAAAACAAGACGAAAAGTTAGGCAGGTTTACTAGTAGCCTATTCATCTGCCACACTGAAGCCATGACTGAACTAGTTGAGTACGGAACCAGGTGTTTGTATCAGTCTACCAATTTTTACTCTGTCCTGATCGTTCAGTCTTGATTAAAACTAAAAAGTTCTCATTATCTATGTCCTGTGACCGTTTGCGAAAAAGCTGTACCACGGTTGAATTAGCACGATGACGTCATCGAATAAAGTTGAAAATCCCCCCTCCGAAATGAAGAGCTGGTTGCGTCCCTGAATCTTGCGATAGATTCTGACAACCTCCGTGTAACCTCGTGCATCATTTATGTGAGATTCGTACTTTTCTCTTGTATTTTTGCTTATATCAGCTCGTCGTGACACGATCAGAGTGCAGTAATCAGGCTAACGCCTGTGGCAAAATTGTCGTTAAATAAATAAGTTTCATGATGGTATGGTATAAAATTAAAAACGGTCTTAAACAAGTGTCAATGGTATACGTGGTGAAATGTGACGTGATGGTTTCATGTGAGAAAATGAGTTGACAGACAACGGGAGAATGGTAACCACTCACTACGACCAATTTTAATTGACGGAATGAAAGTAAGAATCTTCAATCAAACACAATAATCGAGCTGTGTCTTAGAACTTGACAACTGGCGCTTTGAGATACCGACTTGTTTCGGCAGGAGTGAAATCCGTTCACCTTCTCAGCGATTCAAACTTCGTTTTCGAAACCAATCATTGCTTTTCATGATGATATAGATGGCGACGGAACGTGTCTTCCTAACGGCCTGTGGTCACTGGTCATTGCTCAATTGTGATGAATTAATTGCAGCTCGTCAGTGAGAGCCTTTACCGGCATAAATTTGATACTCTGATATTAGATGAAGACTCAGGCGCGTAACCAGGGGGGGCGTAGGGAGACTTAACCCCCTAGAAAAATGTTTTGGATATAGTTTGAAACTATTGGACATAGTTCAAAAGATTTGGGCCCCTCTCAGAAAACTCTTCGCCCCTACTGGTGTCCCAAGCTGGTTACTGGCCTGTGAAGACTTCTCATTTTTCATCCACAATGTCCATAGCCTCATGTTTTTTATCTGCATGGGACCGCGCTGGCAGTGGGATCCCAATAACGACATCAAAACCTAGCGACTTTTTCACAGATGTTAAAATCATTGTAATGTACATTCCGAGCATTTCATCTTGTAATTTTTACTTGGTTGATTACAGGATTAAGCAACTTTCGCTGGTATAAGTGTTAGTGACGTTGTTGTGTCACGTTGCTTTAGTGGGATGGTATTAAATATGGAGCCGTGTTTTATCACTTACAAATAACTTGGCGAATGTGTCCACTGCACTGCACATCCCATACAAAGATTTGATCTTCTATAGGTCTCACTACCGTTACCCCCAATCAGTGCTGAATCTGCATATCCCTCAGCTGACTTCCGTAAAGCTGACATAACTTGCATAAAACACCTGTTTCAGTACTCATCTCAGCACCCCCAAAATCTCATTGAATACCTCCTGGGTCTAATAACGCATACTTCAATAAGTTCGCGAGTAATGAGCTTGAGCGGAGTTTATTGCGCAGGGTACTTAGAATAAAAATAAGTGTGACACTTTTCACACAGCTAGTCGACATCCCATGATCTTTGTAATGGGACCTTTTCCACTAGCACCATTTTGTAACCATGTTTTTCAGGCAAAACATGTTAACAGCTAGTCGTAGTGTAACCTAACAAACTCCTATCAAAATACAGTATTGTGTTGTATGGTCCTGGCTACCAAAAACTCACAATACCGACGACAAATCACTGACCAGGGGTCGTTCAGTGCACCTTCAAATGCATTGTCCATCGTGCATTCAACATTAAACATAATACATTCCTTTGCCACCGACAATGCAGCACTACATGCAGTGACGATCACGCGTTAGATTCAAACTACAACCGTTCCACTAACTTCGCTGCTATATGCGCAGAAATATCACATGCATTACTTGTTAACAAGCATTTGCGCTCATCACCAGTGCGGTCGAGTAAGTAAAAATTACAGAATATTGCAACAAGTAGTTCACAATTCAATCACTAGTTAACCCGCATTAATCTTACTTCAAAACCACAGAACTTTGATTTCTACTTTTTCGTTTTCTGGTGGTTGACCCGCCATATGGAGTTCAACGTGCACAAAATGCTTCGCAACAAAAGCAAATAGCGCGTTCATAATACACCCACGTCTGCTTTCCGCAAAATATGGGAGAGACCCACGCAATGATTGCAAACTCCTGCAACTGGAGTTTTTTCACAAATCAAGCCACGGGATAACGTATTGTTCGTTTCGGTGAGTTCAGACGTCTTCCACAAGACTGGGACAGAGAAGTGGCTCAACACCACGACCACTTACTCCGAACACTGCAGTGTCGTCGAAGCAGGAAGAGCACGCATGCCATCGTTTCATCTAATGGTTGCATACATGGCTGCTTCGACGCTTGTATACCGTGGAAGTCTCGTTCCAGAAAGGATCTTTTCAAAAGACGCACTATCCTTCCAGGGAGTAAATACTTTGATCTGACGCAAGTGAGTATCTCGACCATTTTGGTGATTCTGTAAAATATCGTCAAACGGTGAATTAAGAGAAGTATGGAACAGCAATCATTCAACACCTGATACTTAACGAGAAGTCGTGACATCTGCAAGGCGTTTATTATCGAATAGACCAAAGCTTCGTTGAGCTGAACATAGAAAAAGATAATACAGTAAACAACGGCATATGGAAAGACTGCATATCAAATCAGACTCGAATCACATTAATTTCATTTTGTTGCATCCTTCGCAACCGTTATGTTTTAATCTTTCACATCAAAAGCCTGCAGGCTGAGTTTAAAAGAGTCTACGTCCCTACATGTACAAGATAAAAGCCGGAAAAGAATAAGCAAAATGGCCCAGTTGCTTGAAAACACCGCTGACTTGAAGGGAACAGAACTTATTCCACATATCATCATGGCACAACTTGAACTCACACGCAGGGCCACTCCCCTCCGCTGAAAATAAAATCAAAATGAAGCGCACGTTCATTCGCAACACACAAATTTTTGAAGCCCCGCGAAAATATTGCAATAACTAAAAACAAGGTCACCCATTTACAAAAATGTACTAAAGCTCTTAAGTTTGTTTCGGCGCTATACGTTCATGGGGTGGGGAGTCCCTCCGAATCCGACTCTCTTGTTGAAAAGGCCCAGGGATTGTTACGGGCCTCTCACGCAACCCATCCTCTTCAATTCTCTTTCTCAAACAACTCGTTTTGTATTCATCGTAGTATCATGTACCTTAATCCAAAGCATCGCAATTACTATGTCTATTCTCGAACCCGTTGGCTTGACGTGGCCAAACGCGATCTTGACCAGCTCGGCCTCGACCCAGCCGCAATTGAACCCCTCGCGCAGGTCCGTGTTAAATGGCGGGCTCTTGTGAATATGGTTGGCTCAACGCACGGAGCGCCGACGGGCGCCGTGCACGAGACACGATGGTTCTTGCGATGAAAGCTAGTTTGATAAAACCGACGTTACCCAACTTCTCCAATGCAATGTAAACATAAGAACGCTCGCACAGCAACCGTTGGTGGAAACAGTTTTGTCTTATTCACACGGAATTGCCCCAAAACACCGTTTTAACAGGTTTCACTTGGCTCCTTCTGTTGCGTTGGGCTAGCATTCACGCGCACAACATTGAGGACTCTCTCATAAAAAAAAACTACGTGCTATTTTCTACTTGTCTAGTACAACTTACTTGCAGCACAGAAATCTGCGTCATGAAAGTCCTTACTGGTTTTGACTTCGTGTTATCTTGCAGTTTTATCCAAATCCATCCAGATGGCTCACTGATTTCGACGAGCTTTAGAATGTTTGCAAAATATTAATTTCCACACCAAAGTTGTGGTTAACATAACGTTTTCCCAACAAAGCTAAGAAAAAAATGTATCAAAATTCCAGGAAAAAAACTGTGCAGATAAATATTTTGCAAACGTCGTAATCCGTAAGCATAAAGATATTTTGGAATACTTGGGCCGTGACGACCGGGTGACACGCAAATTCGAAAACCCTATTCGAGATCAACTATTCAGTGGCAGCGATATTACTATCAGAACAACCAAAGGCTGCCTCGCGGTAGGCTACTTCGTCGACGATCGAAAATATATGGCAAGAAAAAAGCAACCAAAAAATCGGACCACAAATGATACTGATATCTTTATTTAAGGCAGTAGAAGGCCACGATCTGTATTAGTTAACATTTAAGCTACTTCCATCGGTTATAAACGTTCCTGAATTTTCGATCTACTTTGAACATTTCTGGCCGTGACGCGTCAATCTGAGTATTTTCAGTCAAATGCTTTGCTTCATCGTTTGTCCTACCAGCATACTGCCTCAGCGTATATCGGTCTTGGTAAATTGCGCAACGACGTACGTAACGAAATGTGCCAAACTAAATCAAATCGATCAAGGAAATAACGCTGCAGGTTTGCGATTAACCGATCATAACTGACTCGCGCGCAGGACAAGGCCACCTTGCAAATTAATCAATTCAGAAACACATTATTTAGTTTGTATATTTAGTCAATCACTAACATACGGTATCCAACTGGTTTCCTGTACACTTTAAATCACGGAGTTTATGCGAATAAGCAGCTTGTGCTAGTTAAGCATTTTGCTCAGCAAAGCGGTTTGGGGTAGCATTCGGTTCTCCTACAGTTCTACATGCCACATGCCTGCTCATTGTTGAACTCCATGGCACGATCAGCGACTTTTCGTTTTTTTTCATACCAATTTCCCACCGCTTTGTTATAGCGAAACGATTCCCGCTATTAAGAGAAGAGACCAAAACAACATACAAGGACACTGTAACAGTAAAAACTTTCTCCTTTAAGTTACATGCACACGAGGCACAGCCATAGTCTGCTTCAGCGTCTAACGAGGTCAGCGTTCGACTACATATTGTTTCAACCTTCATACAGTGGTTAGTTCGTCGTTTCCAAACGGTTTCCAGTCAAACGCAGACTTCGCTAGATGCTGAATTAGAAGTAGTGACGTCATAAACTTGAATGCATATATTAGTGACACCACGACATTTCGCTCCTCTGGAAAAAAAACAAACTCAGCGTCTAGCCGTCTATAACAGCCATTTGTTAGTGAGAAGGCAACAGTAAAAAATCGACTGATAACATTCTCTAATCTGGCTGTTTTCGCATGTACAAAAAGTACTTCTTCATTGGAAAAAGGTGCTGGACATTACTCCATATTTTTACAGCAATCGGTAGCTTATCAGTCACTCACACATCAACAACACAAGCAAACAAACTTTTCATTCACTGAACTTTACAATCAATCTAAAACATACTTCAAGTTCATGTAGATCATTAAAATCATTTCCAATGCGGATGGAAAGTCTGTTTGGAGTATAGCTTTCATCTGACTTGTAATCAGTATAAACTCCAATACTATGAAGTGTTGTTTTTTGTCTATACAAATAGAAACAATAAGAGATACTTAAAGCGACGAGACTAACTAAAACATGCGATACTGTCTACATGGAGTATGTACTTTCCACGATGGGTCTAAGCAAAGAATCGATCAGCAAATTTTTAATAGGAAATCGATTTCACGTAAACTTACGCATCCTCAGTCAGAGTTAATTTTTGGTTGGAGAAATTTTTCAGCCATTAGCATCAACTAGTTAGATGTTTCAGTCATTTATTTATTTGAATAAACGTCTTTTTAATTTTTGAGT
>JGI24159J19872_10010593_pt1 | contig 12101 bp, 9 predicted proteins | sample Ectturendosymbi4_FD_19872 | JGI IMG/M metagenome (IMG submission 19872) | reverse complement strand
TTTTATATTTTTTCTTATCATACTTTCGATTTTAGTGCAAAGAAAAATTTTGGCACTTTGAAACCCCCCCATGAAAATTTTCTGCGTACGCCACTGCGCACGGTACGTTCAGCTTTTACCTTAATTGTGTCCGATACGTCATGATCAATACTCTTGACTGGGAATCGATGTCTCGCTAGATTGTCGTCGTAAATGTTTATCTATAGGCGTACAGAATTCATCATCTTCTTGTCTCATGCATACAGGCACCTAAACCACCCAGAGCACCTGTTAAAACGGTAACTACAGACACCTGAACTAGATAGCACGAAAAAAGTTCCTGCAGGTGTTGCCACCGCAGAAAATGTTCTCGTTGCAGATACCGACATTCGACAATTGCGTTCACCAAACCGGCAATTGTTACGCGGATAAACCCTCAGTAATCCCTGTGTGGGAATGAAAACATACCACGCCGCGTTGCTATGATGGGTTTGTCGCGTTCAAAGGGCTGGTAGTGTTTCTGTTTGGAAATGAAACAGGTGTTGGGCGGAAAGTCAATATACACTCAACAACAGGTCAGTCTGAAATTCAATTACGATGGCCAGGGACAACGCTACTTGCAAGCCTGCGAATAAGACTAGGTATCTTGTTTAAACTAGCCCTTATTGCACACAAAAAAATTCATGAGCAAACCTTAACCAAACTATTGAAACATCGGATATTTTGTGAGGGCATCGCCAGCGGTTGAACTTGGTATCTTCCAACACACTTTTGGGCAAAATCGTGTCATGGCAGCTTCAAAAGGGCCGCGTGTTTGAAAGACCTGTTGTAAAATCATGCATACGTGTTTCCCACAACAGATAATTTCTTGCCACCTGATTTATGTGCGGTTCCTCGTTCGCGTCCTTTTTAATGCATGAAAAATACTCCATTTTTAAGTTCCCAAAATATGCTCGTACACCAGTACTGCCTTTCGTTTCTTGAAGCTTTTCAATTTCACTCTTGGCCAAGTTCGCTCTGTTCGGCTATTCAGAACCCGTTATCTTTTTTGGCTTGTTCTACATCAAACAAGATTTATAGGAACCGACTGTTTCTTGGGCGATTTGAAACGATTCTCGTTATCGTGGGCGTGTATCATCTCACACCTGCTGTAAATAGCCCAGTACAATTGCACACTTTCAACACTGAAAATTTTTGATTCGCTGACATACTCTCTAAATTTCTGAAGATTGCGAATCGCAAAGGTTCAGCTTGGCGGAGCTGCGGCTAATCTGACAATAAAGAACGACAAAACTCTTACTTCAGTTTCCCCGAGATTTTTAAACATCCTAAAAAACGTTGACACAGCAAAGGGACACCCGAACAGGAACTTTCTTGTTCGCGCCACAGATGGCTGTCCGATTCCCAACGTCATCAACAGCGAAGCGCCTCAGTTGCTTCAGCGAGATACACACCAAACAATATCTTTTTTTCCGCGCGGGAACAATCCTTCAATAGCTTTTGAGCGATTCTGAAGCCGTGATGTCACAAAACAAACAATAGCCAAGCAGCAACGCAATGAAAGTAGCTGCTCTCTCTTCTGGGTCGAAAGGTGCTTTTGTGGCTCGATCAAGATCTCTTATCGCACCGCTCTATTGTGGAAGAGCCGCGTATATTAGACAACGGACTTTGACCAAGAGTCAGATGAAGATCCCGCTGCACCACAAGTCATTGACCAGAATCTTTAAAACAGAAAGTGATGGCGACCGTTTCGTAACCTAAAAATCTGCTGAATCCATGCCACCGAATGAAAAGTTTGTGTTTAAAGCGCTTCGTCACAATTTATTACAATTTAAAAGTTCAGTGTTGTCTTTAAGGTTGAAGCTGTTCGACCTTTTGCACCCACTGCAAATGGAATACTTGAAATGTGCTTCAACATATTTGAAGACACTTTTTCTCAGAGCATAAAAACCGGCATACTTGTTACTGTTCAACATTTCAGATATGAAGAAGCATCTAACAAACACATCAACAGTCTATTGTAAATTTATCGGCGGGAAACAAATCTTTATAAATCACATTTGGTGCTAACCATGAAAAACTAACTTAGGTAAATCAATGAATAGGTTCTTTGAAATTTTTGTTACTACTCAACAATTAGTAACACTTTAAAAGTGGCATTTAGAATCGTGAAACACTATCCTGAAGATTCAAACGCCCACAAAGTTTGAATATCGGAAACAATTCCAACGTCTGTTGCGAATGTCGTCCCTATCACAGAGTATCTCGTAAAGTTGTCGTTCTTACGCAAGGTCAGAAAACGCGAATATTAATAACTTAATAACCAGTTTTAGTAACTGTAAAAGCAAGCGTCACGAAGTTTAAAAACTCCTGTTGTTTGTTACTTGCACCAAAACTAGCTTTTTAATTGTGTTGCCGATATTTGTTCAAAGTTGCAAACTCCGAAAACAAACTTGGAAGCTTGAACTGTTGCATATTAAAGATAAATTTTTCAAAGCAAACTGCACTTTCGATCGCGCAACACGATTCAAACATCGCGCTTGTTTATTAAAAAAAAAGAAAGATTCAATCTATTTCTTATTCAAACTTTGAAACCAAAGCGGGAACTTGAGGAGTCAGTTGTATTTGAAATCTTAAAAACATTCTATACAAGTAAGATTTTATGATAGCAAAGTAGTGGCGATTTCTCAAAATCACTGAAACAACTTCACCCTCTCATTTACGTCATATAGTTGTAACGATTGCAATCATGTTTTTGACACGATAAAGTAATTTTTATTCAATTCAATCTATTTCGAGTCATACAAAGCGCCCATGCAGCTTTATTACTCTTATTTTATCAGTTACAAAAATGCGGATTAAATTGCCAACACTTGTCGACTTGGTGCGCTGCATTCTGATGGTTTCCATGGCAACAACGCAATACTGTTCAATTAAAGTGTCACCTTATTTCAAATGAACTGAGTTTTGTGCACTTGAAAATGGCTAATCGGTCGCAACCAAGTATGGATTATATTGCCAACGTGCTTCGAATTTGTTAAAGTGTAGAGGTGTAAAGTGATCTTTGCAATCTCTTCTTGGTTTTGGTCAATTCCTGTGGCTGTATTCCCTCCACCTAATGCTTCCTATTATAAAATTTTGATTGCCTGCGCTGCCCTGTTGGCTGAGATGCATGATAAGGAACATTGCAGTTGATTATAACTGATAATTTAAGTTAATGCGGCAGGATTTTGCATTTGAAAGCATTTAATTCAATGAAAAATTTGCAGTTTTACTCTTAAGTGTCATTGAAAAAGGCATAAGACTCAATCACACCAAACCATTGTTTGCCAAATTTTTTTACCATGCTCCACTTAATCAGTTAATCATCTCGAAAGTCATATTTCCTTCCTGGGACATGCACATTTTTTAAAGTCAACTTTTCTTCGCGTGACGGAAGCCTATAACCCAGCACAGTCAAGCTCATGTGAAATTGTCGCGCTGTAATGTGTGCCCCCACATTGGTAGTCAGTAATCACTGCTCTGAACGAAGTTCTACTTCAGCATTTCAAGCCTAGTCGGACACATAGGCGTAGCCAAAGGGGCCATACCCTCCAAATTTTGGAAAACATAGTCATTTTGTGCTTTGAGAGGCGTTTTTCCAAACAAAATAGTGTTATTCGCCTAAAATCAAACATTTTGCCCCCCCGAAATTTTTTGTCCCCCCAAATTTTTGGGCTGGCTACGCCACTGGTCGGACAGCAGCTAAGTTTAGCTAAAATTATAACTAAGGCTTGGCAAACCGAAGTACGCGTTAAAACTAATTTTATTTCAATCGAATATCTTTTCATTTGTTTGGTCATGCAGCAAGCTACAGCCTACAAAACAGGATTTATAAATCCTTATGCGAACCAACTGCTGATCAATATCCTGAACTTAAGCCTGAAAAGAAAATCTTGCACCGCTTTCAAGATATTAAAAGCTGTAGGGTGTGAATGCAAAGGGGTTTTGCCAAAAAAGCGATTCATTTTTTATACAAACGCAGAAGTGTTTATGGAGCATGAACTCGGGATAGATTTATGAACTTCATTTAAACCGAAAAAGCATTTAAAAGACTGTTCGTGGTTGGTTTTGAGGCGTGTCGGAATGAACTTATCAACTTTCAATGAGAATTGAAGCGACGTTAAGACAAAGCAGGCGATTCAAACCAAAATACTTCGTGGCATAGAAAAGTTAATATGACTTAAAAGTCCTGAAAACAAAAGTAAAACTGCCAGCCACGTTAAACAACTCAGTTGAAAGCACTAGACTCTCAGTGACGTATAAAAATACTGAAAACAACATCAGACCACCAATGAGAGGTGGTTCATAGATCACAGGATGTAAGTTATGTTGTTTTGGTCAACAAATTACCTGCATATGTGCAAACAAGTTACTTAAGACTGGCGAAAAATTAAAACTGGCTTGTCTTAACAAAGTAGATAATTCATCAATTCTCGGCTGGCAATAAACTCGACAATTGCACTACAGGGGTTTTTCGGTGTCTTGACGTTTTGTCGTTATGTTGCGTAAAAATACAGTATTTGTTGCCTTCGCCAAACTCAAATTTTCACACCTTTCAAAGCCGTCACAATCCAGTTGGTTGAACATTTTTGATAATCTCAAATAGGCTATTCTTTAAGTTGAATACCGTACAACGTCACTCCCAACCTAGCTGTAAACCTGAAATGGTGTAAAGAAGCCAAGCCTGAAGCTGAGCATGTAACTAATTCTGGAATCGCGTGGCTGTGACAAAAACTGAGTGTCCTTTTGTGGCAGAAGACGAAAGAACAATTTCGTTATTCAGGTAGCGATTTCCTGTGGCTGATCATCTGTTCGGGTAGCAATCGTCTGGGGAAAGGCTTTTATGGCTCGCGACTGGCCTAATCCCCACACAGAACTACCGCCAATGTTTGAAAGGTTTGGGTTTTATTTGGAAACTGTATTTGTTCTATAAGCCAGTGTTTTTCAAACTTTTGATCCGCGGAATACTTTTTGTATTAGATCCGTAATATGTGGAAAGATTCAAAAGTTGATAGTGGATAATTACTTCCAATGATGTGTTTCTCACGGAACACCTGGCAATCTTCCGCGGAACATCAGTTGAAAACCACGGCTTTAAACGACCAATGTTTCTTCATTCAAAGTGAAACAAATTAGTTTTGCTTTCAGAAGAACCTCGGTTTCCTTGAAAGCGGTAATCAAACAAGAACGTGATCCTGTGGACTTTTGAACTAACACAAGATTCCACGTTTGAATGACCTCCCTCCACGATTACGCTGCAGAGTGTGTTGTGCCTGTCGACTAAACGTTTCACTCATTTATAGCAAGAAAGCTTCTACCCAGACTTCACTCACTGCGTGGCCTACTGTATTTCGATCCAGAAATATTGCATTACTTATATACAAGAAAACTGTAGTTTGGTGAAAAAGATGTCTTTTGATTCAAGGTGTTTGAATTGTGCTTCTTTATTTAAGTAGTCTTCCGAGTTTCTTTTCCTATTAAAGTACATGAAATCTGCGTGTTCATTTACGCATACTTCTGAAATAAAGGAGATTTAAGTCAACGAAAAATTTTGGACTGCAGCAAAATTCTAATTTACAACAAACATAGCATGTTAGTTTACTCCCCATCCAAAAGCTTCGTCTCAGGCCCTTAAAATCTTATTGTCACCCCTGCTTCAAATTTTCTCACCAAAGCCATGCTCGGTTATATACCGTAGGCCTTGGTTACTGGTGTTGTACTTGAAGTCATAGGAGAGAAGCAGTAAACGGACATGATGGACTAATATAAGTCAGAAAACTGTTCTTTAACGCCGTATCCACATATCAAAGAGGATACCGCATTTCACGGAAAGTGTTTTACAGCCAATGTGCGAAACGGGGAAGACGGCTGCAACCGCCATTGTTGTCTGTCTTCGATTTTCCTGCTTTAGCGTCTTTCATCGAGGATATGGACGCTAGTAAATTTTACTTCTAAGAAAATTTGTAATCCGAACAAGTTTGAAAATGTAGTCAACTCAACTCGCAGAAAGTCTGTGTTTTCCTAGCGACACCAAGCGGAAAGAGTGCCGACGTTGTGGCAGGGGAGCAGTTAGGAAACCTTCTTTGAAAAGTGCTTGTACGCTTGACATTTGTAAAAACAGATAAATCTTTCATATAGCTGCAATTAATTTCTTTTTCGTTTTTTTTCAACAAAACTTCAAACTGGGCAATCAAGAAAAAAATCAAGAGATGAAAAACTTTGTCAAAAATAGAGTCTGAAAATAGGAGTTTTGTACTCCTGCGCTCTAAGTATCGGGCATGTGCAATGCGCACTTCGTATCACGTGCAGGATATACTGATCCACTTACAGTAACTATCTACTTGTAAGCGTACAACTTTTGCAACATTGTTATTGCTACGGTTCGTTTGAAATATATGTTTATTGTGTATAACGTCTTCACTCCCACACGCAACGCGCAAGGTTTTAAGCATACATCGCAATGACAAGGAACACACAAATACATGAATGAGCTCGAGGATATATATTTGGCAGCAGTAGAAAAGTATACGCTTAATGCCAGTAATACATTTACTTTGATGAAACACAAGCATAAAGGGCATGCGCATCAGTGACGCCATCACGATTATTATAATGTAATGCTGCGGTGACTTTCCAAATCCACATATTTATAAAATGCATGGGGGTGATGGGAAGCTGCGAAGGACCAGGGGTCATTTAGGACCAAGCTACTTTTCGTGTAAAGGAACAGTTTATAGCAGTAAGTAAACTTCTTTTGTTCTGAGTATAAAGTATAATATGCTAAATGCGGTAATATGGTCTACGGAAGCAAGATGCGTTTTAGGCAAGGTCAAGCCAACAGAAGAACATGATCTAACGTTGTCACATTGAACATTTGCTGTTTTCACACATTTAAAATATTCGTGAAAGCTAGAGAGGAAATGCGTCAAAAATTATAAACTAGTGCAGCATTGCAATGGTGCCACGTGATTTAAGCAGATGAGAACCAGGCGTCCAAACATACACTGCGGAAAAGACTTCTCAGTCGACGTCGCGAGTCATGCGCGAGAACGGAAATTCGTTTGCAATTCGGTAGGCATTGTTCGCTATACGCTCGTAGAATAATGGCATCCCACTACTTCATACAAAGGTTTGTTGCGACCAATTTTAGTGAACACACCAGAAGCCAAACTGAATAAGATATAACAGCGATACTTCTTGATTCGATTATTTCCATTGTAACAGCGTTAAATAGATAGACCAGTACACCTGTTTCATGTGCACCAATAAAAGGAACACAAATAATGTTTCCAGTAGCGGAGTAAGACATATTTTTGTGTTCCGCTCAAAAAAAGTGCCAAACACGCTTTATTTTTTATTTCTAAAGGAATTTTTGACCAGATTTCTACTGAACTGAATTTTATCATTTTAGCGCCTGAGTTTGAACGTGCGTTTTGTAAAGCAAATTGTCCGGTTTTGATTTGTCTTGCATCATACGGATGAACATCTGCAATGAGCTTAAAGTATTTAATAAACGTAGCCTGTAGCCGAGAGTTAGCATACTTGTACATGAATTTGCTCACTTCAAGGTTATACTGTATACTTCTTTTAGTTGGAGAATTTTCTGCGTTTTATAAATGCTGGTAACTTTACTAGTCACAAGTTCATTTGTGTTTAAACATCTAATGGCGCGATTTAAAACAAATGATATTGGTTGTAGATGACATGACGTTGCTTTTCCCCAGGCCATAATCCCATACTGTGCTCGTGAGTTTATTAAGCTATGATACAACATACGTAATGTCTGGTTATTAAAATATTGTTTAAGTTTGTACATTACACCAACATATTTGTATATAGTACAACACAACTATTTACAGTGCTCCTTCCAAGTCAGTTTTTCATCTATAATTACAAGGTGCTTGTACGAGGTAAATCAAAGTTCTTTCAATACGATTACCGTTTGCCTTTATTGCAAAGGATTCTGTGCTTACATGTTTGTTTGTGATTAACATATATTTTGTTTTGGAAATATTTAGTGAGAGTTTGTTTGCGGTAAGCCAATCCATTACGTTTGTCATTTCACGGTTTACCGAGTTTTGTAATTATCCCAGATTATAATGTCGCTCTGAACTAAAACTGTACCATCAGTAAAAAGTGTACTTTTCATGAAACTTGAATTAGATAAGTCATTTATGAATAATAAAAAGAACAAAGAGCCTAAAATCGAGCCCTGGAGGTCCCCAGAAATAATTGACTCTGAAGATGATTTAGTGTTTTCCCTCCTGAACGTTCAAGAGTTCGGGTAAAATCACCATTTTTTGTAAAATTACCAGATTTTCGTAAAATGGCCAATTTTATTATTGTTTGGCCATTACTTTTGAAACAGAAACTCTAGAAAGCCAATCAAAGGCTCAAAAGACTCGGATTTAGCCTAGTTTCCAATAAAAACTTGGGCGAAGTACTTCCATCTAGCGGTTGGGCCCAGGGCCAGATAACCTTAGCCAAAATGGCCAAAAACGTACGCCGCTTATGACGTCACTCACAAAAAAACTCGAAACTGAAAACCAAAAATATTTTTCATTGCAGACTCGAAGACTTGCTGGATCTTTTGAGGGCTTGAAGTTGAACAGCTCCCTAGCGCAATCGGCGGAGGAGTTGTGGAGTTACATAGTGATAGCCTTTTAAGTGGCTCACGTGGGTCAAGGCTGCATATATTATCTACAATCTACATACTGTTGTGCTCTGCTATCATTTGGTACATTAAGTAGATTTATGTTAATATCACCTAGTACATAATGTGCACAGTTATGTTCTGTGATTTTTGCTATTGTTTCAGAAAATGATNGAGAAAACTCAACTATGTTGTATTGAGGGTGTCCGTGGACTATTCCGACAATTATTTTCTGACATTTTTTGTTTCCTAACAACTCAAACCATATGTTTTCACATCCACACTCTTTAAACTGGAGGTCACGTCTTTGAAGATAATTAAAATTATTTTTTTTATGTAGGCACCTACACCCCCAGCTTGCATTTGAGAATTTTCGTTAATGAAATTATGACCTGGAAGTGGTGCTATAGTTGAAGTTTCCTTAATTCTTGTTTCCGACAGCGCTATAATATCTGGTATTTTTTAACATGGAGATGCGATTTCTTCTTGTCTATAGCTTGTCTATATTTTTATACAAAGATCTTATGTTACAATGTAACATAAGATTTGATGATTCCATCATCAATGGAACGCGGAGTGGGCGGATAACCCCACTAGACTCCGCACTTTAATTCTAGACACCGGTACACACACACCCGGAATGACCCTCCCAAGAAGAGCCTGGGTCCGGCTTAACCGCCTACGCACCGGTGTCGGTGTCGGACGTTTCCGCTCCTGCTTGTACAAATGGGGTATGGCCTCCTCTGCGGCCTGTGAGTGTGGCGCAGAAGAACAAACCGTCGACCATGTCGTTTGTCGTCCTCCAGTGTCCAATCCATCGACCTCCCCACGGACTGCATGGCCTGACTGTTCAGGACGATGAAAGTACCGAATGGCTGCTCAACACCTGCCCCGAAATCTAGCGCGGCCAAGCAGTGGATAAAAGAAAAACTCGTTCAAACGAAAGAAGAAGAATGTTTCAAAAACGACTTTTCATCACAATGTGGAAAAGAACCTGTTTCATATTTCAACCAATCTTCCCACATTGTTTCCGATATATTGGCTGGCCAGAGGGCTCAGAGACCAATATCGTTGCCTCCAGTCACGGCCGGCCCTAGCAGATGTGGGGCCCAATGCAAGACCTGGGCGCGGGACCCAATGCAAGACCTAGGCGCGGGGCCCCTCTGAACAGTGATTTTATGACGTCATCGTATTCAGTCAACCGTGTTACGATCGTGGTAGAGCGCAGATATACAGTGCAGCACTAACACGACAACTGAGCACGTTTGCTAACGTTCGAGAGGAAATTTGTTAGTTCTGACGAGAGCGTTCTTTGCTAACAATGGAACTTATATAGCTTTTCTACTGATTTCTCAAGCGCAAGGTGTATCTGGCAAAAATGAACAATCTACCTAAACACCATGGCGCGGGGCCCAATGCAGCTGCATCGGTTTAAGGCCAGCCCTGCCTCCAGTGATAGCGTCAGCCATCTCATCTAACGTGTTTTTCGATGATACATCTTGACGTTCTTTTGCTACTGCACTGCTGGTTAAACTAGGTCATTTTCAACGTTACGAAGATCTAAGTCTGTCACAACATGTTCTTCGATTTTGTTCTCTTGCAGGTTCCGCAGAGATGTATCCGCTGGGCTTCACTACCACTGTAAAATAGTCACTTGAATTTTTCTTGACTTGGCTGCAACTTCTTCCTCTCTCATTTTTGCCTCTTTTGCTTTTTACGTCTTTTAGAACCACTGGTATAGGCTCTACACTTGTCAAGATCACGATCCCCCTTCTGTCCATGTTGATTTATAAGCTCTCGGCTGCTACATTGTCATCGCAAAAAGAGAGGACAACTTACGACTGTCACTTACTTGAGTGTATTATCTGCACTTAACAAGTCAAATAACAATTAGGTCTATTGATAATTAAGTTTTAAGCATTGAAGTAAGATGTCCAATGTGGACGATGTTTCAGTCAAAAGAGATACATCTGACATGAATAATACAGTCACGATCCTTGCCTTATTTCAGTAAATGCAACCACAGGCAATTCACTCAGCTTCAATATCATTTAGTCGTTTTCTGAAAAAGGGATACTTCTGACGAATTTCTTCATTTTTTTAGCATTAGCCTACTGATTACCTATAATCACTAGAAAGTACTACGCTAAGCTATGTACAATACAGTGATCATTGTATGACGGTTCATCAGCAAAGCTAGCACAGTACCTATAATGGAGTCAGAAGTCAGCGCTCCAATGCTAAAAGTCATTGAGATATTGAAAAAAGATTTACCACTGTTATGTAACGATTAATGTGAAAGCATTCCCGCCTTTCCAGCCGAGCATCAACTCAACCAAAACACAGATTAATTAGACAGGTCCTCCCATAAACTAAGCTACGCCACCAGCTCTTATCTTGTTGCAGTTGGGTACGGACAGCTCAAATTATGTAAATACAATATATCATAGTCAGTGGCGTAACAGACAGGGGGTAGAGGGGCGAATTTCCCCTCTGGCAAGCTAAATGTAAAAACCGGTCTCAGGGTTCCCACGCATTTTCAAAAATTATTTTCCGTACTGTTTCAATACCTTTTCAATACTTAATTAAAAAAGTTCAATACCATGCCTTATCTTTATTTTTCGAAATTCTTAATCATGAAACACCATTTCACACGTTGCACAACACTGCGTAAATATAATGAACTGCTTTTCCTTCACCAAAACTATGCTAACTTGCAAAGAACAAGATTTTAAAGAATCAGCGTCTGAAGACTTACTGTATTAATCTAAACCAGCTATGTCCAACCCGCGGCCCGCATGCGGCCCAGTAGAAGGTTTTGGCTGTAGTAAAAGCATCCTACATACTCACAACCTGTCCTTATTTTGATAATCTTGAATTTGACGTTTTTGATGCTGGTGGTCCTCAGTGCCACTTTACCACGTCTGATAGCCTATCATTGCAGTAAGGATTCAAACACTTTCAGTACGTTAGCTTAGCTAAATTTAGTTTGCTAAGATCAAAGTAAGTCATTCAATGTGCGGCCCCGGTTAAGTTTGTGACATAATTTTTGGCTCTGTAAGCCATTTGGGTTGGACATAGCTGATCTAAACGACATTAATGCAGTTAAGTTGGTTTGCTTTGTCTACACACAAACAAGAGATACCAAAAAAACTTGAATGAAATACAGCACAAAAGGCAACAGAACACTGTAGCAAACTACATCTACACCAGGGGTCTCAAACACTCGACCCGCGGATATTTTGTGCGGCCGGTGCTGCTTTTTGGGAGTTTTCAAATTATTAACATTCAAGTTATTTTGTTTATTCATCGATGTTTGAAAGTGCTCGACCANCGAGTGAACAACTTCCTTTTAAACGAACATAGAGACGGCTAGAAATGAGTTCTCTATAACCTATGACACCTTAAGTAGGTGTTTCTAGCAAAA
>JGI24159J19872_10010589_pt1 | contig 12104 bp, 11 predicted proteins | sample Ectturendosymbi4_FD_19872 | JGI IMG/M metagenome (IMG submission 19872) | reverse complement strand
GACCACATAAGAAAAACTTTGAACACTGACCAGCAACACAGACAGTGAGCATTATTAGGACAACAATATGAATAGTATGTTTGGTTACAAGCCATATCAACCAGGGGCGGAATGAGGTTAGATGGCGCCCGGGGCAAGAAGCAAGTTTGGCGCCCCCGTGTTCAAACTTGAGGTCTTTCGGAAGCAAAAGTACCGCATTGAAGAAAGTAGTTGTGCCATTGCTGACACTTTTCGGCGCCCCCCCGCAGTAATTCGGCGCCCCCCCATAGTGATTCGGAGTCCTGGAAATTGTGCCTCCCTCTTCCCCCTTGCTACGCCTCTGACCTTATGGTCTCTTGCAAGCTATAACAGCCATAAATAGGGATACGTACGCGTACAACGGTTTGGTCTGCACGGTCTGCAAAATGCGGCAAGTAAATCGCACACTCACACTGTCTCGCTTTCAATACGCAAGGCGAAATGCACACACAAGGGACGTGACTTTGAAAAAAGGTGCTGTCTTTGACAGTTTAGCTTTAAAATATAAACATATTTTCAAAAATGACCAACAGAAAACAGTTTCGCCCAAACGACCGTGAAAACGGCCAACTCAAAAATCGGACGGCCAACCAAACGGAAATGCAGCCAAATGTGTGGAATTTGGCCACAGAACGGCCACCCTGGCAACCCTGGTCAGGATCTGCCTTCTTTGTCTGTAATCATACGCCAACGAATTCCGTTGCGCGAAATCCAGCGAGCATCCTTGTAAAACGCATCAACTAGGGATAGCTCTTAACTCAAGAAGTACGTTGTCGAATCACGCTCGACGGTTATCCGTTGATAAAGGAATCCCTCACCTTTTGTCTACATTCCTCGGCATTAACCGAGCGGAAGTTGCAGTGAAACCTTTTCAGGAAATCAACCAGACTTTCTTTCGGCTGCTGGATGGTAGTGGCTAGAAGAAGACGAGCGAATTTAGAGTTCGGAGTCTTGACATACAGCCTTTGTAGAATGTCTATCGCTACGTGGTACGTAGCACAGTCTTCGATGTGCGCGTAAACGTCATAACTAGTGCNGTTAGGTGACGTTTTCAGCTTATCTGTCGACTGCTCTGTACCTTCACGTTCCAGGAATGTGGAGAGATAATTCTCCAANGTCTTCTTCNATTGCTTCCATTCTTTTGANNTAGAGTCAGTACTTGTATTCAAACGTGGCCTTTCGAGCTTCAGCACACAGACAGACAATTCTTGTTTATTTCACACGGCCAATGAAAAGACCCGGAGGTCATCAGATCATCTGACCATGAGTCAGTCATCATGCTTGTTTAGCTGTAAGGGCANTCGATNCACNNATCTGTGTACATAGGCATGCGGTTTCACCTGTACATTTTCTTCACCATGTTCTGCGTTCATTCGTTTTTTTTTTGTTTTTCTTTTCATTATGCTTATTTGACGTCCAACTGTTGTTTCTCAACACTTGCCAAAAAATGATAAACGGGGTTGGCTGACCAGATGACCGCCACGGTCTTTCGCCAGTCCTATATGACACAGCGCCCCTCTTTGTTTACACTGATCAACTATTATGCCATTGTTTCCACTTGCTATAATGTTCGCTAATGGTTGGTTTACTGCATGCGATGGCTTTTATGATGCTTCTGCTTGTTGGCTGAGTCATATGAAACAATAAACCAACACCATTACCCATCCATCAATGCCGAGCACGCGGTAAGACAGCCGCAAGTACCATTTTTCAAGCAAATGAAAACATGGCTTCTGCTGAATAATCACTTCTTCATGCATTGTGTATATATTCTTTTGAAATATATGAAACATCGACTTTAGCTTGCAGCTTTGACCATATTATTTTCTTGAATATAAGGATCTTTAAAATGAAACTGTATGTAACAGCTTTGATTGTAATAATCTGTTGTGCCCAGAACCTTTTCTGCAAAACTTGCAGGCAATGAACCTCCAAAATGGGTGTGAACTCCAAGGCAAACGGCTGTGATAATGCCTCCAGAACCTTTTTTATAAACCTCACAAGGTGAAAACTTCTGAAATGCGTCTGAACTTCGCAGGAAACAACTTCATTTTTGGACACAAAAATCGTGAAAATACGCCCAGAAATTTTTCTGTAAACCTTGCAGGCAGAGAACTTCTAAAATTCGTCTGAACTTCACGGCAAACAGCTTCGTTTTTGGAGGCAAAAATCGTGAATATGCGCCCAGAAGATTTTCTGTAAAACTTGTAGGCAATGAACTTCCAAAATGCGTCTGATCTTCACTGCAAACAACTTCGTTATCGGACACATAAATCGTGATAATGCACCTAGAAATTTCTTTGTGGACCTTGCAAGCGAAAAACTTCCAAAATGCGTCCGAACTTTACGGCAAACAGGTCCGTTTTTGGACGCAAAAATCGTGATAATGCACCAAGAACTTTCTTCATAAACCTCGTAAGACGAAAACTTCCGAAATGCATCTGAACTCAACAGCAAACAGCTTTATTTTTGGATGCTAAACTCGAGATAATGCTCCCACAACTTTTTTTGCAATGCTTGCATGGAGAAAACGTCCGAAACCCGTCTTAACTTCACGGCAAATAGCTTCTTTCGTGGACACAAAGATAGTGATAATGCGCCCAGATTTTTAGTTATATGCCATGCAAGGTGAAAACTTCCAAAATGTGTCTGAACGTCGCAGGAAACAACTTAATTTTTGGGCGCATAAATCATACAAATGTGCCCAAAACTTTTTCTGTAACTCTTGCAGGCAGAGAACGTCCAAAATGCGTCTGAACTCAACAGCAAACAGCTTCGTTTTTGGACGCATCAATCATGAAATTGCGTCCAGAACGTTTTTACTGCACACTTGCAAGCGGAGAATTTCTAAACTGCGCCTGAACTTTTATCACCGCTCACTGCTGTATATCCATGCTGCGACCTGAGTACGGTCTAAATCATGAAAATATGTAGCGCTCATTTTCGAAACAATGAAGAAATTTTGTTTTGTGAAAGTTGCTCCTATGTAAGAAATTACGTCCAAATTTGCAAGTGCCGATTTTCAAAATTTTTGTCGGCTGGTGTCCAAAAAATGTTCCTGAAGTGCCGTTTTTTTGCGGCTTAGAGGGAACACTGCTTGGTCCACAGATACAGAGAGGAATTGACCTGTGACTCATTTACCAATGGTCTTTCTTCATCGTGAATCCGTCAGCACTTACTAGAAAAGGACAACTTGAACCTCGTGCAAGCTTACGAGTTTGCTGATTGCTTGGATAGAGCACAACATTAATCTTTGTCTATCGACCAGCACACTAGCCAGGCAATGGTTATTGTCTGTACTAAATCCAGTCATGCTGTCGCTGCTGAGTCGACTACTCTATGTAATGACAGATCCAGCGAACCATCACTGACCAATACCTGTGCAACGTCTTTGTGGCATAGCCGCCGAAATAATGTTACAACCGCCTTTATTTCTACTTCGGGAAAAGAAGTCATGCTAGAGGTGTGTGTCCTGCGAAAGAAAGCATTTGCATTACATGCAGCAAAAAGGGGCACTTTGCCCGTGTCTGCAACTCTGGACACCGAACTGAAAGAGACACTTCTACAAATGCTGTTATTCTGGCAGATGGACTAATGACTAGAGTTTCTCATCAAAACTGAGCAATCCGTTACCGATCACCCTTCATTGCATCACCCATATCTTGCTGGCGCCCTGCTTGGTGTAGAATGTGCTGGCATCAGCGGTTTATTACAAGGATTTGCTGTTGAAGTGTTGATCGACTCCGGGTAATTTACTCTGATCTTGTGAAGAGACGAAGAAAGTTTGTTGCAACTGTAGAACATGTGCAGAGGTGAAAACTTTCTTCAGGCCGCCCTCGCAGACACTCGTACAAGCTGTGCGCCGCTGGGACCACCCAAGTGTTGATTTCAAAGGACTTGTTAGAGGACCCAGACCGTATTTTATAATAGTTATCAACAAGTACTCGTGTTTCCCTTTTGTCTTTCTGGGTAAAAATGCAGGCTCATCTACTGTGGTTGAATGTCTGTCATCTTTGTTCTGCATTCTAGGTTTTCAGAGCTGTGTTCACAGGGACCAAGTTGCTTCGTTCGTCAGGCAAGGAACAAGAGGCTTCCTTACTGAAAGGGATATGCATATGGCACTTCGACACGATACCACCCAAAAAGAAACAGTTAATGCAAGCGAGCTAATGAAACTGTGTGGCGAACTATCATACTGCTGCTTCATGACAAAAAACAGCCTGAAGACCGATGGGAAATGGTACTGGCAGAGGCGTGGCATGCTGTGAGATGAGATGGTCTACCTTGCGACGAATGAAACGCCTCATGAACGTTTGGTTTGGTTTTCCCAAAGGGTGATGACTAGGACGTCCCTTCCTTCATGGCTTCTCATCCCTGGCCCTGTTCTGCTGCGGCGCTTCATGCAAAGGAAAGATTATCCTCTTACCGATGAAGTTGGACTAGTAGAAGCAAACTCGTCTTACGTTGTGGTGCGCTTTACGGACAAGAGGGAAAGTTCTGTCTCTGCGTCAGATCTTGCGCCGCTCTTGGAATCTCCTGTCGGTCTTGTTGATACTCCACCAGGCAGAGTTTTTGACAATGTACGTTGCCATCAACCTGAGCTGTCTCCTGACACCGTGGACTCGGATGCAAATAGCAACGTTGATACGGGGCCGGCTGGTAGCCATGCAAAGCCCCCCGAAATGTGCCTTTACATAGGCAGAACCATTCATCGTTGGGCTCTGGCAAAAATGTATGCTGTCACCAGACCTCTTCTCAGTGTGCATGAATTAGATAGACAGTCATTGACGAGTCGGCAATGGTGTCACAGTTGGGAGCAACAGGATCAACCGTTCACTTTTTGCAGACGATTTCACAGGTGCTAGCATCTTCTCAACAGGGCTTCAGCACGCACTCAATCAGATTTTTTGCTGTGTGTGACCAAGCCGGAATGAAAGCTAACAGGAAGAAGTCTTAGGTTTTGTATCTCTCCAGAAACCCAAAGCAGTGTAAACTGCAAGCGAGCGGCAATACACTGCAACAGGTGAAAAAGTCCAAGAACCTTGGGGTGGTATTTACGAGTGACGGAAGGCAGAGCGAGGAGATTGATACAGATTGGTAAATCGAATGCAGTTCTACTTCAGCTTTATCACTCTATGGTCACAAAGCGGGAGCTTTCAAATACTGCAAGCTGTCAGATTTTAAATTGGTCTTTTCTCCAGTCTTTACCTATGGTCATGAATCTTGAGTTAAAAATACTATCTCAGGTGTAAGTGGCAGAAATGAGATTTTTGTAAAGAGCACATGATGTCACACTTTGTCACAAAGTGCAGAGCAATGAAATATGCAAANCCCTGAATGTTGATGCGACATAATTCCTGACAGTCTTAATGGCTACTTCACAACAAAAAACAGTGCAATACGGCATTTTTCAGAAAGTTCTTACAACTATCAATTCACTGCAAAACAACATGGCTATCGCAGAAGAAAGTATCACACAATTGTTACACAACAGCTTTTTTTTGTTGTTAATTTTGATGACAGCAATTGGCGGCAGGCCCAAGCCTGAATTGTGCTTCTTGCCAGGGCGACTGAGGTGAACAATCTTGCCCGAGGAGCGCTACAGCAATTCACTCAGTGGCTGTGGATCGAACACCCAACCTTCTAACTGGGAGGCGGACACTTTACCCCTGAGCTAATGCCGCCCACACAACATGTTACGGGTCTAATGATTAGATCCTCTGAAATTGTCAAAATTGTACCACTAATAGTACACGAAAACCTTCAAGATTGTACGCAAATAGGCATACTTTCATTGTTCTTCACAAATAATATATTCACAGTTGTTTTTTACTTATTGGGTTTTGTTAATAAATTCCTGCATTTTTATGTACTTCCCATGTTTGTTTTCAAAAATAGACAATATGATTTATCATAACCTTTGTGTTCATGTCGCATTTGGGACAATTCCAGTTTTTCCAACTGTTTGTCAAATGATAATTAGAAGATTGAATTTTCCTGGAACAAGGTGATACCTGACAGTACAGGACCCACAAATGGTACATGGTCGGGAAAAGTTCAGGCATGAAAATAAACGAATGCATAATCAGAAAACTTCAGAAAAACTATTAAGCAGCAGATTTTAAAAAGTCAGACAACTTACTTCCACATTTGTACAACAAATTAACATCTTCTATATCAATTTTGGAAACGGACAGTGTCTTTTCTACCACCTTACCTAAACAAAAAAATCGATTTTGATTCCTTTCCCAAAAATGAAATGAACACAAACAAGTCAACATTTTCAACTGGTACATACACTAAGATAAATAGTTGGAAGTAATGTTTTGCATATGTTCTACATGAATGAACAAAAATGAAAATAAATACTTTTTCCAGACATCTGCCTGGTAACATTTGAATTAAATTATTATGCAAAACAATTCGAATTTACTAGAGCAATTGCTGGAAGCTCATACAAAACCTGTCTAACTCTTTTAAGACCAGGTCTATCAACCCCTTAATGTCCGCATTATTATCCACTTGTTGAAAAATTTTTTTCTACTTAAAAGTATTATCAAATGCGAAACTAAATTGTGTGTTATTTTCCTATTCTAAGCTTTATTGGGGGGAATGGATTCATGTGACAGATCTGGGACACTGGTCACTTAGGCCTGTGTACATGGAATTTTGATTTTAAAAAAATACAAGCTATTTTTTGTCAGTATATTTCATACCACAAAAACAAAACTGAAACAAATACTTCACATACTGCTGAAAACAAACAACGTTGAAAAGCTGAGTCATTACAAAATCAGATTTTTATGAATTGCTATCAATTTGAATTGCAATGATTTACTTCTATCCTGTAAACGTTTTGTGTAAATGACAGCAATGCAAAAACAAACGTCAGTGCTTTTGTAATTTTGTACACTACTTGTTGAAACCTCGTAGCCACTTTACGCCTTAGGAATTTCAAAGTTGTTTTTTTGTTGAAAATGTAATTTTTTTCTTTGCCTCTAACGAAGCATTCTAAAACTGATAAGAATCTTTATCTTATGGATGGTTTGCACTTTATGTTTTGTTTGTTGCGACGTTTGTTTCAAGTTTTGAAAGCATTTGAAAATGCACTAGAACCGCCGATGAAGTGCATTAGTGGTCATAGAACTTGAAACAACTTTTGAGTTTGTTTAGACTAGTGATGCAGTCGAGAACGTAACCTTCTAGACTGAGACCTAGTTAAAACTTCAAGACCAAAACTTTATGAGAAACTCTGAGACTCAAGACTTGACATTTATGAATGAAACTTGAGACTTCAAAATTTGAGCATTTTGCCAAAAATTTGTTTTGAATAATAATCATTATCACTTCTGACTTGAATTTCTTTTAATTTCTGGCATTTACCAACACGTTTTGGTTGTTCCTTACCTACAAACACAACAAACAAAAATCATTTAATTTCAGAATTTTTACTTAACTATTTCTTTGTGATAAAAAACTCTACGTTTTCTATAAGCTGTAGAGGAATCAGTCAACTTGGCTCTACATTCATCTTTTTGCGATGATTCCAACTTGCACATATCTGTATTCAAGTAACTTCACTCCACAAATGAAAGAAGCAAGGAATCAATCACAAATTTTTAATAGGAAATCAATTTCATGTAACACTACGCATTGTCAGTGCTATTATCTTATTCAAATAGATTCTATTTTATTTCCTACCATCTCATTGAAATAGATTCAAAATTTGGGTGAGAATTCAAGTCCCACAAATAGTAACCTTGGTCATTTGACCTTGGTCACAGCAAACTGAGAATCCAAACATAAAACACATGCCAAAAATCCCGGAACAATACCAATTAGCTGATGCTCCTACAAAAAATCCTCCTTTTTTGCACTTCACAACTTGGTTAAGTATCGCAACCTTGCAAAACTGGCACAAAGGCCTCGCTTCACTACATATACAATAAGGTCTTATTTTGAACCGAGACAACATTATCAAGTGGTTTGATGCTTACAGACACAGAAGAATTGTTTTGCAATGTTTATGTATCAAAAGTATTTTGCAGTGTTCTGTGTTGTAAGTTTGGTTTTGCCTCTCCGTTTTATTCCTTGGATGAGGCCAGTGTTTTTCGGATTTCATTTTTGGCGACATTCTTCTTGTGTGATTGAGTACTGTCCCGCGTGGGCGGAATTGACCAGGCGCTCGTGAGGTGTTGTTCATTTGCAGTTGAAAATCGATCAGTAGGATGGCTTGCACAAATCGTTAGTTGCATTTCAGCAAGACATTTCGGTGTAAATGCTGTAACTTGGTGTTTCTTTCATTGGGCATATATAACTTTGTCCTTTTGTGCTTGTAGATACATGATTTTTAGTTGATTAAAACCAAGAAAGTTGGTGAATGTTGTGATTAGTTCGGAACAATTTAATCAAATAAAGTGGAGCAGCATGAAGGTCTGGCATAGCGTGCTTAAACCACCAAAGCCGAGGCTTTTGGAGATCGAAACAAACAGCCCGAATTCAACGAAATAATGGAAGCACTGCAAGAAAACTTTCCAGAACTACGTAGCAGTTTACGAGACTGAAGGTGTGAGGGTTGACAAGCTGCAAGTACTTACACACGTTTTGTCTTATAAGATCTATGAACACATCGATGAGTGCAAAACATACAAAGAAGCCGTTGGCGTACTTGATGACATATTTATCAAAACTCCTAACGAAGTTTTTGCCAGACATTGCTTGCAACCACGAAACAGCAGACTGAACATACTTTGGTTGAGTATTTGCAAAAGCTTCAAAGGTTAAGCAAAGATTGTAATTTTCAAGCAGTAAACAAAACGGAACACCGTGATGGTTTTATTCGAGATGCATTTATCAATGGCATACTTTCACATTCCATTCGCCATCGCCTTTTAGAAGAACAAATTTTGACGATTGACTCCACGTTTGACAAAGCCCGTGCTTTAGATGTTACGCAGGGAAACTCAGTCATACGTTTCTTCTGGGATCTCTGCATCTACAGCAGCCTTGCCCCAACCGGCAGCCTGTGCTGAAAGTCAAGGAGACACAACCTTTGCGGTTTACAAGAACAAGGCGTGTTTCTTCTGTGGAAGTGAGAAGCATCATGACTGAAAAAATGCCCTGCGCATTTGGCAGTGTGTTATAAATGTCAAAAGACAGGCAAAAGTATGCAGAAGTTTATCTACTACAGCAACAATGGGCACATCGTCTTGCATTAGCTTGCCTGCGTTATGCTCTGTCCCTTGACCGTTATTTTGGGGAAGAGATGCTTGTTCACTTTAATTGACCCTGGGAGTTTGTTGAGTTTTGTGAATGAAGAAACAACAAGACATTGCACCTCCCGATTTATCGGTCATCCCATGTTTCAATGACAGTAGGTTTATTGAAAGGATCTGTTCTTGACCAATGCTCGACAGAAATAACACTAAACGGTATGGTGTATGAAAATGTTCAGTTGAAAGTTATGAGAAACTTGTGCTGTGACGTTCTGCTGGGACTTGACTTCCAGCGGCAACACCAACGCGTTGTGATCACTTACGATGGCACAAGGCCAGGACTGATAATCTCCTCACTTCCGCCTGTGCGATCACAGCAGCAGCAGCAGAGCGTCCCTCGTTGTTTCACGATTTAACCCCATATTGTCGCTCGGTGGCAGTGCCGTCTTGCTGGTACAGTGTGCATGTTTCGCCATTCATAGAATCCGACTGTATGTGCAAGGTATTGTAAGACCAAGCAATTCTCCGTGGCGAGTACAACCGATTGTTGTCACTAACAAGGAAACTGACAAGAAACGCCTGTGCACCGACTAATCTCAGACTATCAACTTATTTACGGTTCTAGATGCTTATTCGCTGTCGAAGATCAACGAGACAGTGCGAAAGTTAGCTAGACACAGAGTTTTTTCCACGTTCGACCTTAAAAGCGTGTACAATCAGTTGAAACTGTGCAAAGATGAAAAAGCTTTTACAGCCTTCAAAGCAGCAGGCTATTGGTGGGAGTTTTATAGAGTGCTTTTTGGTGTTTTAACAGTGTCCCAGCCTTCCAACGGACTATGGATTCAATCTTCTATTTGGAAAAACTAGTTGATGCTTTCCCTTACTTGGACAACATAACAGTTGGAGGAATGACACAAGCTGAACACGATCTGAACGTCCAACGTCTGCTCCGTGCTCTTAAAGGGAAGAACATGGCATTAAAGAACATGACTTGGGGTACCGTGTAGGTTATGGTGTGATCAGGCCTGACCCGGAGCGATTGAAGCCGCTGTGTGACCTGCCCACTCCATCAAGTAGAAGGGTGCTACAGCATGCTTTGGGCTTGTTCGCGAACTACGCAAGATCCACACCCAATCATCCACGTAGTAATGCACAAGTCAAGCGTGTAATGGCGTTTTGTGGAAAATGATAAGGTTGTGCTGAAAATTGTGCAATTTGCCATGTTGGGAAACTGTGCTGCTCAATGCTTTGCATGCCACGCAGTAATTGTGTACTGCCACTAACGCCATGCCTCATGAATTACTTTTCGTTTTTTGTTGCAAGTCTCCTAGCGGGAAGTCCCTACCAGCTTGGTTAATGCGCCCAGGTCCAGTGTTACTGCACAAACATGTGCGCACTAGTAATCATGATGACTTGACGAAAAAAGTAGAATTGTTAGATGCCAATCCGTTGTATGCGAGTGTATGGCATCCAGACGGCCGAAAGCATAATGTTTCTCTCAATGATGTTGCACCTTGTCTGCAAACGCTAGTGCCTAGTGAAGCGTTGCCAACCATAGAACCGAGTTCTCCACCAGCGAGGCCTGCTGTTACTGGCGATGAGGGAGCGAGTGAAACTGCTGGCAACGTGCCACAAACCTCTGGCATTGATGAGACAATATCTGAGACTGCAGCACAGAACACATCCAAAACAACAGGTTTACGGCGTTCTACCCAGAATACTTGTGGTTTGCCGCTTGTGTATGGCGAACCTATTTCTTTCTAGATGGGCTGAATGTTGTAAGTTTGTGTTTTGCCTCTCCAGTTTATTCCTTGGATGAGGCCAGTGTTTTTCAGATTTCATGCTTTGGCGACATTCTTCTTGTGTGATTGACTACTGTCCCGCATGAGCGTAATTAACCAGGTGCTTGTGACGTGTTGTTCATTCGCAGTTGAAACCCAATCAATAGGACGGCCTGCACATATTGTTAGTTGCATTTCAGCGAGACGAATCGGTGTAAAAGATGTAACTTCGTGCTTCTTTTATTGTGCATGTATAACTTTGTCCTTTTGTGTTTGTAGATACGTGATTTTTAGTTGATTAAAACCAAGAAAGTTGGTGAATGTTGTGATTAGTTCAGAACATTCTGTGCAGCATTTTATAGGTTTTTTCAAGTGCAAATGCAAGTCTCAGTTTGTTATTGGATTTGCTCAGCCAAGATTGAACTAGTAAGGTGGGGTGAATTTTCAAAAATTTTTAATGCAAACTTTGAGGTGGTCTAAAAAGTTTGAAACATGGTCAAAACTAACCTTAAAATTGATATTAAGTGGTTGACCCCCAAAAACTGCTTGCTACCCCACCCTTGGGATCGTGCGGGGGTCAAATTTTATGAATATTCGTCATAATTCAAGTTCTAGGTGAGATAGAAAACTTATTTTGGGCTCAAAAGATGCAGAAGGCTCAAGTTTCTATTAGTGATAAGAGGAAAATTTTGCCTTAGTTCATTCTTAAAAAAGTTATTACTGAAAAACTGTTTTTTACACCATTTTCCCATAAATCGCGAAGATAATGAGTACACGTCAGTTTGGGTTCTATATCTGATAACATATGACAGGAACTCAGCAGCTTCATGAGACACAAGGCTGTAGTGAACGTGAAGCTACGTTGTTTTCAAAGTACTCGAAAGCTTCAAAGCTGTTTCTTTGGTAAAGACCGGCAAGCTTTACTAAACCGATTTAACATTGTGTACAAGCTTACTTGCTCATGCGGTGCCTCCTACATCGGGCAAACACAATGCAATTTAATAAATCGTATAGAAGAGCATCGAACGTCACTAAGCTCTTCAGTATGCAGACACTTGCAAGCCAACCCAGATCATCGGGTTGACTTTCA
>JGI24159J19872_10010587_pt1 | contig 12105 bp, 9 predicted proteins | sample Ectturendosymbi4_FD_19872 | JGI IMG/M metagenome (IMG submission 19872) | reverse complement strand
AAGAACAAACGGCATTGCGATCTTTTCTTGGAATTTATAGCTCTTTCGTGTAATTCAGAAGTTCTTTTCGTTAAATTTCCGTGATTTCTAGCGTTTTTCGTAGGTTTGTTTTTCGGATGTATACATTTTCATGTGGGACCGTGTTGCTGCCCTCGAAAATACCGTCTAGCTGTCGATCTGATTACTTGTATGTAAACTCCTTTTTATAGTAACCGTAACCACATATTTCATTGAACAAACAAGCACAATCCATTCAGTGGACACAGAGCTTATTTATGCCGTTTTGAAGCTGTCAGTTTCCAAGAAATACAAAATACAGTGTTTTAATCCTCTATGCCAGGACTTCTCAAACTTTTTTGTTCTGCGGCCCCATTTTGAAAAAGGATTTTTCTATGCAGCCTCCTTGATGGATAGCTTAGATGTTAATGATACATTTGAACATCTGATTGCAAATTTCAAGATGCATTTTCGTCAATGGCGAAATCCTACAAATGCACACAATCCACGAACGTAACTACACTGTAATAAAACTACCACGTAATGGAAACAGTAAGGCGAAAAATAATTAACAAAAAACAATTCAGTTTATAGAAGTTATCAAGCACAACTAACGGGATGGATGCACTTGATAATTTTTACACAGATCAATCATTCGTAGATTGATACAAGACAACGCAGGACGAAGGACATTCTTAACATTTTTCAAAAAGGATTGGTTTTTGGACTTGATGATTATTAATTTTGAGAATACCGCTTCACGCAAATATCTTGTGCAAAAGTATAAGAGCTAATGAATGGCTAGATCAGAAATGACTGAACATTCATTTTTTGTTTCTATCCAAAAAATGACATAGAGGCTAAACTCTGTTTTGAAAATTCCAGTTGCAAACGTTTATCGTTTAATAAATCCGCAACCTCATCCCGGGCATAGCAGGTGTGTGGCCTCCAAAAGTTTTCAATTGTGCATGGTTTGTGCCATTGTGGATTCAACTTCTCCTGAATCAAAGTCAAAAGTGCTTCTGAGACTGTGTATGAAACTTAACTTTAGTTTGAAACTACTTGGTGTGCTCTCAAAGCAGTTAGCCTAGCCCGTAGGCGTAGAGTACTGTAGACCTAGAGTCTAAACAGAAGCATGCTTTCGTGCCGGAATGAATGCAGTAAGGTCAGTAAGTGTATTGTTTTGTTTTGCGACAAACAGTCAATAGGTCACACAGCATTGCGTATAGTATAGGCTAATGCAGAAACTATAATATAATTTGAAGCAAACCTCTACACAAGCAACGAACATTCACTGGTTCATTTGTCGCAAAGGATTGGTGAAAGACCATGAGGTCATCTAGTCTACCAACCCTGCAATACAGCTTTCAGTACTATCATAAGTAGTCAATGAAAAGAAAAGGTGATAAAAAACAAAGACACATGATATTTACAGATGAGTGCATGCCTATGCACACACAGTCCCATAAAGAGATAATCAAGAAATGTGCGACGCTATAGCGCATCTCTACTCACGTTTGAAAAACTTGGCGCATGGTGTGCAAAACGTTGGCCACCTCTGGTCTAGCGCCTTGTGTGTGGGAGTGAAGACGTTACACAAGATTGTGATGAAACGCTCAGGTTTTGCGTTTAGGTTTCGCCAACGTCCGTATTGGAGCCGACTGCCGGCGGGAGTAACTCACGGCTGAGTTGACCTAGGTCTACTCTAGCCAACCTTTGTCCCGGTACGTAGCAAACAACTGCCGTAATGTACACCAGAGGTGGATGGAGTTTCATTTTTTTTGACTTCGCGTCCACTCCAACTCCGAAAAGGTTTGCTCTGCATTCGCTCTTGTTCCGCACATCATGGAAATATTGAAATCCGCCTCGACTCCACAAAATTGCAAACTCTGTGGTAACATACAGGCATGTTACTTGACAGTGCTCTTAATGTAAGGCCATGACGATTTTGCTTCATTCGGCAAAATAGGCAGATTCTGCTGCTGGCGTAATTTTGCCTTTGGATGAACATACTTGGTTGAAGTGGTCACATGACAAATTCACAACGCTTAACCTGCTTAGTTGACGTCTGTAATGGCTCAGTGTGGGATGTATTGCAGTTGAGTGCATCGCCTTGAACTACTGAGATAAGCACAAGGGAAAGATGGCAATTAGAGGCATTAACTAACAGGAAAGCAACTAGCAGCAATAGAGCTCCCTCGACGAGTTCACTCTGCTGCTACAAGGTTGCACTATCATTATATAGGGATAAGAGAATTACGATAATTCGCTTGTGGTGACTATCACAGTGACTTGTTACTCATGGGTATCATCTAGCAGTGACCATTTGTTTACATGTGGCCGCCACAACACTTCCCTCTCCATTAGCTTGAAGTTCTATCACTTATCATCCACACGTGGCCTTTCTCTCAGGTCCCAACTACTGAGGCAAGCACAAGAGAAAGATGGCAATTCAGGGCATTAACTAACAGGAAAGCAACCAGCAGCAAGAGAGCTACCTCGACGAGTTCACTATACTACTACAATTTATTTACATGTGGCGCCATCTTCTGGCCGCCACAGATTAATGTCGATATGGTTTCAGCGCTGGCAAGCTGTTAGTGGCTTTTTATCTACACTGTGTGAACTGTAGACTAAATCCTAACCACAAACCCTGGGCCTTATACTGCACCCTAAACCGTTGTCTTGGCATATTTCATTGACCATGTAAACACTTCAAATAATTGTGTTCGACTACAGGTAAAACAATTCTAACACAGCTTTTTCCTCTTGAGGCAAAACAAGCACTACCATATGTTTATAGACAACTCTTTACCTGCTTGAAACAAAGAACAAGTGGACTACAGTAAATAAAACTGATTTCTTGTAGTTGGTGTAACTTCAGTTCAGTCACTAACAGCTGGGCACCTTATTGCTAACAGTGTTCTGTCAAAAATACATCTGAAATACTATGACTCCAAATGTGAATTGCAGAGTGCATATACAACCACCACTCACCTCATACTTCAGCATTGGATAAAGACCAACTGCTTAAGCCTTTGCAGAAGGTCTGAAACTTTGATACAGCCAAAGAAACGAGACAAATTATTTCAATACGATTTTTTGAGGAACTGAATCAACAGTTAATTTCATTCCAGCCGGAAACTGTGGAAATCCAGCGATTTCCAAACAACTGGAATCCCCGTTGTCAGTAAAACTCAATGCAAGGAAAGGAGTCTTTAATCCAACCACAAAAGACGTTTGGTGCGTGACTGCTTTCCAAAGACAGTCAGGAACAAGAGGGGACAGCACCCCTTACTCAAGTTTGAACTTTAGCAACTTGAACTGGGTTGTGCACATTTTGCTTCAGGCAATGGGCTTCAAATGTAGGTTAAATCATAATGAAGATGAATCCACGTTTCCAGTGCCAGAACTTACTACGGTTTTATTGTTTTTTTTTCAAGATTACATTGCGCTTGTCAACGTAAACAAACATCAGTCAGCAATCAGCTGACAGAGCGTCACGATACGCACCTGCTGTCACGTGGCAATCTTCCACGATAATGAGCAGTGACGCGTCACAATAGAACATCAAGAGGCTTTGCACATCTCGTCGCGTCACAATAAAACGCAACGTCACAAAGAAAACACACGAATGAGCAAATTTAAACCAGCACAAGCTAAGATAGCCGAAGAGCAAAAGCTGGGACAGATTTTAAATCTTCAGCTGAAAAGTTGATTCATTCAAATTTGACCTGAACTGGGGTCAAAGTAAATGCAAGGCCGGCAGCCATTTTGTTACATTTGACATGAGGTAAAAATTTCTCAACTCCAAAATCCGTGAAAACTTTGAATACGAAAGAGACAACCTCGGAAATGTCGCTTTGTAAGGGGCATGATGTAATAATGTCAGACACATAAGGGCAGCTGCAATACGCATTTGGTGTCGGGCAGGCTTTGGGTGTCATATGACGTAGGCTGCTGGTGATGTCATTTCGATGAATCGCTTTTTCGAGCAATCCTTGAGCGGCTGCTTTTTCGCGGGCTCGGTGACGTCACATTCCATGTTGTCGCAGGCGCCAGTCTGTGAAGTCACAAAGTGATAAGCTACGAATTGTTGACGTCACAAAGTGAACACAAACAAAACAAGGCGTTTGTGAAACAGTCAAACGATTGCGCAGGAATAGCGGCAACAATGGAAAAAATCTTGGTGCTGTTAAGAACTTCATATCAGAGAGGAAAACGAGAGAACAAATTTTATCCGCTTTGCAATCGAGGCCTGGCACCACAAAAGTCGAAAACCCGACAGTGATCGATTAGGGGGTGGGGGAGGTCTGGTTCGCCTTTTCAGGCAAATACTTTGGCACTGCAGCATGTGGACAGGTAGGTACAGAGGCAAAACAACAACTACCAGTGAAATAGTTCTGTCAAAGTTCGCATACATTGTGACTAAACGACAAAACAAACATTTTTGAGCACAAGGAATAAAAACTTCACGCAAGAGGACCGAGTTTGGGGAAGCACCGCGGTATTCCCCCAAACACCGTCTTACTTTTCCGGATGAGGTAACAAAACCAGATTATGACGTCCGCCTTTCGCCTCTTCGAATCGCGCCACTCGCGGTGTCGTCACAATGGCGCTTATGTCCTTCGCAAACGTGATGTTCTGATCATCGAAGTGACCTTGGCGCGAAGCATGAAACCATTTCAGAATGGAATAAAAATAATTTTCAGAGAAGTTATTGCTGTAATTTTGATATCTGGTGACCATAACACTAAACAGCAGTGAGCTCAATGGAGCGAACTGGATTAGTTGAGACTGACGTCACTTACAGCAGAACAGTAACCACCGAGTTCTGTCATGTTCATTGAAGTTATATTTCAATAACAGTCATGGTTCAGTGTTAGGTATAAAACACTCTGCCAACACTTCACGTTTCCCAACCTTCACAAAACTTCTTTTTCAAACCTATCACATTAAGAAGCGTACAAACTGTTGACAAAAATTGTCTGGAATTCACCCGCGATTTATTAGTTCCTGTTGATCGCTGGCACGGTTTCGCAAAATTTAATGTCATCCATCAGCGAAGTACGTTATCGTTGTTTTTCTTACAGGAAAATTGCGATCATCATAATTGGTGTTTGTGATGAAACAAACACCAGCTTCGCTTCAATACCTTGACAGGGAAACTTTCAATCAACAACAACAAAAAAATCAGAATCACTTGGAGTTGAAGCAGCTCTCAAAATCCTTTCATCGATGGAGATGGACTGGACTGCAGGTGTTGAAGGTACGAAAGTTGGGGGGTTGGGTTTAGGGGAGCTGACCCCGTTGCTGTGTAAGTTCTTTCTGGCTGAATTGAGGATGGCCTGAACGTTCATCGGACGGTTTCTGGAGCAGCAAAAAACAAAAACTATGGAACCTGAAAACTTCACAAGTCACACCGGGTCAGGAGAAAGATACCTCCGTCGAGCGGTAGCCGGTGTGGCGGCCGCAACAACGGCAGCTAGCGGCGTTTCCGGGGTAGTTGTTGAAGCTCTAGGTGTCGCAGGAGATCCAGGAGGTGCTGGAGATTCGACAACTGCAAATATGAAGTCATTTTCTGATGGTTGTTATTTTCATAGAACACGATAACAAGACAAAGGATTTGGTTAAAAATAGTGATGGGGCAAAGGAGCTCCCTTNAAGNAGATTCTCCCCATTCTTTTCCTTCATTTGACGCAATGGTTTTCAACCTGGGCGTCGCGAATAGATATTTCATGTACGCAGCGTTGCAACCTCTCCGGTGGTGTTGCGTTGATTGTGTGATTCACCACGAACGGGATGTGCGTGAAGAACAAAAATACATGTATGTGGCGCGAACAAGCAATAATAGAGTGATCTCGTCGGGTGATCTCTATTGTTGCTTGCTGTCACAGTGCGAAGCTTTGCGCACACGCCGCTCGGGATTTCCGATCGCAACAACAACAGTTTTATAATTCATCTGCTTTATTCGATTTTGAGATGAGGTCCGTTGGTCATAGTGGGTTGCTATGACGGGTCGCGGTTCAAAGAAGGTTTGAAACAACTGATTTAACGATTCTTAACAACACAGATAAAAATGTTCCGACAAAGTACCTGAATTCTTCCTCGAGTTAGGCGCCGACTGTAGCATCTGCAGTTGAAAAAATATTGAGAAGCAAACTTAATGGGTTTGCTGCACGACATTGTTGCAAAGACAAAAAATGGGTTTGCAACATTTCGAAACTAGGCTTATTTCGATCATGGACGGAAATTGTTTTTCAAATGACCGAAGAAAATAAGTCAATTCGGTCACAATGTTTGAAAATACAGACTAGTGAATACTGTTACGGTGAGTTTCAATCCTGTCATGGGAGAAATGATCGAAATGTTTCAGCGAAAAAAAGAACAGTTTCGAAACATCGGTTTTAAAGGAAGCCATTCGCCCGGCCGAGAAATGTTCAAAACAACTTTTTACAAGAACCAGGACCTCCTGTACTTTGAGTTCCTCCTGTTCACGTTCGAATCTCTTCAAATCAAACTCGATTTCAGTGGCGAGTTGCTTGTCGGCCGATAATATAAACTGGACCTCTGCTCTGTACTCTTGCATCACTTCCTGTAACAACAGGATGATGACGTTTCAAGAAAAGTTCAGGGTTAAGGAGAAAATCTTTTTATTTGCATGGCATTCTTTCAAGCACTTTTAAACGAAGTATGAAAGAAGTTTTGTTGACAAACTATGACCCCCTTACCTTGAGATAAAGCATGACGTTGTGTACGAGAGGGCTCTTCAGCTCTGAGAGCATGCTCTTGAGAGCGATGATGATCGGGATGATGTTTTCAACAAGATTCCTCTTCACCACCTGACAACAAACAATGTTTAGGTTATTTCTTCGCAGTGGAAGTTGGTACTTGATGCATTCGCAGTTAGCTTCGGTAACTATGGCAACCTGCGAAATGATCTTCTGTTTAACTTTTGCTTGCATCGCATTGGCCGCAGCGTTGCGTTCCGCTTGAGAGCCCATCACCTCTTCTTCGATTTCACTTTCGGCGTCTTTGCTTTTCAGGCATTTCAGGCGAATTTCCTGGAAAAAAAATTCACTTTGGGTAAAAAAAGAAACTGTGAAATGAAACTAACAAAGGATGCCACGATATTCTGTAACTATGACGATATGATATTTTGCAGCCACTATGACCAATCAATATCTTTCATTTCAGTTTTTTAAAGTGATGTCGTCAAGAGAGAACGCTGACAGTTTTAAACAATGGACAGGGTTTAGATGTTGAAACTACCATCTCAGTGAACGAAATAGGAACGCAAAGGATACGATGCAAAATACAAAGGATAAGAGCTTAAAAAACTCACAACCACTTGTCTAAACATTAGACACAATTAAATTCGCCCACACTTTTCTAGATGAGCACAGACAAACCTTACAACACAAAACAGCCAGAGTATCGGTGAGGAGGTGTCTGGTACTTTTGTTCAACGGGATTGTGGCTTCGACGAAGCTTTCTGCGGGAAATTCGATGTTAGAAGTTGAAGACAGGAATGAAAAAAGGTTATTAATTCATGAATATCCCCTACAGAGAGCTTTGAAAATAACACGTAACACAAGAATTTTTTCCCTAAGTGTTGAAGCAGTGATGAACCTGCATGATCTTTGACCCGACATCTGATTACAGAAAAATACAAACAACTCCAACGCTACAATTAACGTCATGTACATTGTTCATATACAATAATAAATAAATGCAAATGAAAAGCAAAAACATAACTACTAACAGGCACATTCATAGAAACGCTGGTATTTCGTTCATCAAGGAGCCTCAACCACCAGCTTACGTCACCTAAAATATCTGTGCACACCAAAACATCTGTGCACACCAAAACATCTGTGCACACTAAAACATCTGTGCACACTAAAACATCTGTGCACACCTAAAATATCTGTGCACACCTAAAATATCTGTGCACACCTAAAATATCTGTGCACACCTAAAATATCTGTGCACACCTAAAATATCTGTGCACACCTAAATTATCTGTGCACACCTAAAATATCTGTGCATAACTTTCCGGTCAGGTTGATCCTGTGTTCATCCTCCATACTTTCCAATAAAAANTTGTAAATTTTCATTCGTTTCTCAAAACCATCACTTCCTGCGACGCTGAACAGCAGCTTCTCTCTGTGAAAAAACATANCATCTTCAACCTCAACACAGAGGGTTGGATTTGTTCGATAGTTGATGAAAGNAATAGATCAACAAACGTTTTAAGCAAGCAATTTGACCAAAATTATTTTTATTGCGATCTGTACGACAACATACTGCGCTGAAGCTTATCCCGTGAAAAATCCTTTTGTACGAAACAAGTTAAACCTAAAATTTCTGAACAAAACCAGCATCTCTGGCCAATGAATCAAAATATGCCTTCACGGGGAGTTGAGTTAAAGTTCATGACTAAACTTTCATAACTGACGGGAGAATGGCAACCACTACTAACGACAAATAATACTTGAAATCCACTCAAACTGACAAACCGGGCACTAATGACCAAGTTACACGTCACGTTATGCGCAATTGTTCTCGCTCCGTGATGTAATAACAACCGCAATGACACTAATAATAAGATTTAGTTGTGACGAGCACAGCAACAGTTTATTCGAGATTTCAAAACCTGCGCTCCGGTCGCACGTGTACAGTTCACTTGAAAAAACATACCTTTCACTCTTGGCGAACTTGTGAGCGTTGTGTTCGTTGTAATCGTTGAAATAAAATATGCAGGCCACGAAATTCCTGAAGAACAGGTCACCGGCCATCGTGGCCCCTTTCAGGATCTGGTCCAGAAGGCAGTATCTGGCCAACGACCTTATCTTCTTGTCCTCGTCACAAACGGTGTGCAGGAATTTGAATAACAGCGTTCCGCGCCACTTCACATATTCTTTCTACAATGACGTAACAAAGGTTCAAGAGAAATTTTTTATTCTCGGGGGCAACGGGGGCCGATTTCATAAAAACCCCAAACTCCCGGATTTTAAATAAAGAACAGCGTCTGATTGCAAGCCTCGCACAATGGCGGATTATTACGACATTAAAAAATATTGGAAAACAGCAGGATTTCGGTGACACCTCAGCCTTTCATCAACCACTCCATTAAATCTACTTGTCCACTGTGCGCTCCTCCAGACACACACTTTTGATACGTCACAACGCACTCACTCTTAAAAGGCTGCTGATCAGAATGACGCTGTGTTTTCTGATAAGTGCTGACTCATCACCAAGGCAAGTTCCCATTTCAGCCAAATATCTACAAAAGCAATAAGAACATTTGGACAAAATTCTACAGACGGAGGAGCACTGTTGGTGAAAGCACAACAAGAAACACTGCAAGATCTAACGTCATTCGCTCCGAGCACCAACTGCACGATCTTAACAGGGGAAACACCCGAAGCGTACGATGACCCAACCCGCTCTTTGTCCATTTGAAAGTTTAATATCGGTAGGGGGGGTAGCATCTTTTGAAACACAGGAATTTCACACTCCATAAATTATTTTCGTCACGAACAGTAAAAATTCATTAGATGCAGAAACAGAAATGAAGGCGAGGCCATCTTGAAGCTTTTCACATGGCAGGCCACATGCAAACAGTCTTACTAACCTTGAACAATCACAACTAAATATATTTGACTACTGTAACTACTGCGAAAACTAAGTTAGATTTGTGCGTTGACACTGGCTACAAGCATTCCTGTCCATTCCATGTCATACGCGAACAAATGCAAGGCATTAATCTACAAACCTTGTTTTGTTGACCACATGCAGCGAGTACGAATATCCGAATATCGTTAATGTTTTCCAATTTTGAGAGAAAAATTTAGGAAAATTATTATCTGAACAGAACAGAATGATCAACGAAGGTGATTAACTAAAAAGAAAAAAAGGCGCATTTTCTGATAAATGAAAAAAACTTGTTAGGAAAATCATTTGAGTCAATAAAGAAAACGACTTTAGCGACAAAACCTTCCGAAAGTCTCAAATTAAGCCATCATCACCGGGTGATGAAATGATACATTGAAACTTCCGAACCACGCAGAAAGTTCAAGAGCGGTGGGTCAGACAAGCTACTACTCACGGATCAACGAGTTGTGTTTGGAGAAGGCACAAGTCGGTGAGGACGACGAGCACATTGTTACGCACAGACTCCTCCTGGCACGTTTCCAGCTCGCGGGCCATGGCCGGGACCACCTTCTTGGCCAACTTTTCGTTCTGGAAGCAAATCCTGCCGAGATTGATGATGCAGTGGGCCCGCACGCGCGGGGAAACCCCCGTGCTGTGAAACTGCGACAACGGTTGTGAAAGGCCTTGACTGGGAGGGTCTGAAGAAAGTTGGTCGGATTTTATTCGCGAGTCAGTCACAAAAACAAACAGCTGCAGCAGCCGGGGGAGGGCCTTGACAGCGGAATGTAAATCAGGATTGAAACCAGAGTTGAAAGGAAATTTACCAAAAGCAACGCCGCACTGAATTGTTTGATTTATTTTTTTTGCGAATAGTGTTTTTTTGCAGAAATCACGTGACTGGCGCGGCGAGCGCCGTGGAAGCAACGCGTGCGTTGCCAGGCAACAGCGATTGCTTTCGTCAGTAACTTGGGCACTTTGGTTACAAGGGGGGTTGCGAAGTGGGAGGCCACATTTTAGTGCATAAGCAATTCAACGAGACACGCCTGCCAGCGTAAATCTTTTCAATGACATCACAGCCGACGACGTCCGCCGCCGAAAGCACGTCATACTTGCGTCATCTCCGCTTCCGGGGTTGGTGAGGAGGGCCTGCGTGGCGAGGAGGAGCCGCTTCGGGACGTTTTTGGGCGAACGCTGGGCGGCGTCCCCCACAGTGTGCAGGTGCTTCACGAGAAGGTCTTCGTCGCATGACGTCGACGATGACGTCAGAACGACGTCAGAGAGCCACGCAGTGCTGGAGTCGAGCAGATGTGCACACCAGTCGTCCATTGGTTGCTGAAGCATACGGCGAGAAACGTGAACTTCGCTCAATCGAAATAAACACGTGATGGTGAAATAACCGACTGTGCGTGAAACAAGGGAAGCATTCGAAAGACAGATTCTTTAACACGTTGGGTCTTTCAATACCGGGGTCTCACAACTTTTTTGTCCGAGGACCATGTAAGTTATTACACAGCAGTTCGAGGGCTGGACATCTTACGTAATGTAATTGTTTCGGGATATGTTATGTGCTACCAAATCAACAAATTTTTCGTAAATATATCATTTTTTCATTATTGAAAAAATAGGTTTGCGACCAGATGAAATAGCTTCACCGGCCGGATTTGGCCACAGGCCGTAGTTTGGAGATCCCTGTTTTAATACATTCTAGATTGAAAGCAAAAACCGTCTGAACCTTTGCAGTCATGGCGTCTTCATGCTGACTGTCAAATATTCGCTGAATCGCTTCGAAGTAGAAGCTGATCAGTTGGATTGAACACGTGTATGTTTCTACCTCTTTCTTGAGTTTCGCTACAAAAGTATCCAACATAAACAAATATATGTAAGCGAACGAAAAGTTTTTGAAAAACGAATATAACTTCATTGCTTTGACAGGTGAATTTTATATACTGTCACAACATCAAGGAAATGTAAGAATCGAATTAAGCATCGTCATAAACAAGTAGTGAAAAACTACTCGAATTGCTCTGCGATCTCAACGTGTTCAACGGTTGCATTCCATTAGTGGGAGGTGGACAAAAATGCGGTGGCAGTTTCATGGAGTTGGGGGGGGTGATCCACTTCTTTGGCCAAGTAACTAAAACACCTTCTACTCCAACCACCAGTTGTCAGTCAACAAAGTGTTTGTAGTTAGAAGTCAGTGACCCTCACCCAATGCGTAGTCTTTGTCCGCATCGTTCATTTTGCGGGCAACTTGGCCGAGGCAGGAAATAATATCCATCTGTGCAATGAAAGGTCAGAGTAAAGCAAAGCGCTGAGTTACTTTTGCACTGGGTGAGATTGCAGAAAGAACAAGAGTCGCTTTGTAATGGCAGCAAAAAGATACACTTGGTATTTAACAAAAACAACGTTTCATTATGACACAAACATTTAAGTTGATTGCACGATTGG
>JGI24159J19872_10010586_pt1 | contig 12105 bp, 4 predicted proteins | sample Ectturendosymbi4_FD_19872 | JGI IMG/M metagenome (IMG submission 19872) | reverse complement strand
AGTTTGCAGCCTGCCTCTGCAGGCAAAGAAGCGGATTTTGTGAACTGCAAGCTCATCACTGCATGTTACCTAAACAGTGAACCTGACTCTTGTGCAGTGCGAGTGTCATATCGGCAAACAAACTGTCATTGCAAGAATTAACCCAACTAATCAGAATTAAAATGTTGATTTCACGTCTTCTAGAAATTTTTGCTTCTTAGTCCCAATTTCCGGGGTAGTGAGAGTTGGTGTTTGCTTGGGTAACTTTTGAGATCAGATTGTTCGTTTGAACTTCACAAGTAGAGTGAATCAAACCCGCCGATAGGCAGTGTGAGTTTCGTAAAAGTCTCGTTGTTCAACGGTATCATTTGCAGCCGTAGGAAAAGTCATTTCGACATGAAAAGCTATTCAAAAGTCATGCGGTGGATTCAGGGGCGTAACGAGCTTAGATGGACCCTGGGGCAAGAAGCAAGTTTGACGCCCCCATGTTCGAACCTGAGTTATTTTGGAACAAAAAGCACTGTATTGAAGAAAGTACTTGTGACATTGTTGGAACTTTTCGGCGCCCTTACAGTGATTCTGCTCCCCCATAGCGATTCGGCGCCCGGGGAATTGTGCCCCCCTTGGTGGGCTTACCGGAGGTTAAAAACCAACAGGGAAGAAAACTTGACGAAACATGTCGGGTTCGTGTATGCAAATGTGAAGAAAAAAAATTAATGATGAGAAGGTGGCGACAAGCAGAAAAAGCAAGACTCATAATCGACAACGAAAACAAGATCCATTTCAGTTTGTGAGTGTTTGATTGTGATTTTGAAGATCGTTTATCAATCCTTATATTTTTAAATAAATACGAGACAGGATCTTCAATTTTAAATTTTTGTGAGCAAATTTGAGGAATGGAAAGGGCGGGACTTTTATGGTCGGCCCCGGGCGTCACCTGCCCTAGCTACGCCACTGTTTGTACGTGTTTCTTGATTTTCATTTAGGTCAACAACAACGCATTTATGCGATTAAGAGTTAAGTTTACCTTCAAATATAACGCCAAAATACGCACCATAGCCTAAGGTTGCTCATTCTTGTATTTGTTCATACTACAATCGTTCAATCTTCGTAAACGAATAGTAATTGGTAAACTATGCAAATGTAAATGGTTTATTGCTTCGGAACTTGCGAAACTGCGCTTCTGTTATCATGCTTCAGCATCTGAGAACCACCTGAAGCAACCACATTGTGTTGGTGAATGTAAACAACTGGATAATTGCTTAATTTTGGGTTGAAAGGTGGAAGACCGAAAAATTAACAAGAATCAAATAATGTTTCAAGAAAATAACCAACACAGTATACGCAGCAGCAGTGAAATAAAGCACAGAAGTGTCTTTATTGTGTTGTGCGGAAGAACTGCAACAACGAAACTTAATTAAATACATGCTTTTGAAAGCATACGTTAAATTGCCGAAGCGCAGTGAAATTTCAACGAGAGCTGGGGTTGCCTAACTACTGCACCAAATGGACTTTTTGACACGAAATAACTCTTCAGTGTTCATGCAAATAAATTTGTTTCATTGACAAACTGATTCAACACCAATCTTTTTTTAAACCGGTGCTGGAAATACTTTATCTATCCAGTGACGGATTACGCATAGACCACATAGGCCATGGCCTGGGGCCTCGCACAACTCTTTCCTATGACGACTCAATGTTAACTAAAACTGCGCAGAAGCATAACTTCACAATTTACCTTGAAACGAGCGGGAATGCAAATGTCTACTCTAGACTCTTATCAGTACAGTGGCAACGACAATACTGTTCATCTGGAGGTGGGAGAGATGCAGGCCGTCTGTATGAAAGCGGTTACAGAAAAAAAACAGTACTAAATTGATGTTCAATTTTCCACTGACAAAAACATCGCAACAAGACCGCCAGACACTGCAAAACTCCGATGAAAAGCAATATTTTCAGTAATGGATCCTACGTTTGGTTGTTTTTGCCAGATTTTCCGCAACAAAGATTGCTTGTTGAAACTCTATATGTTAGTTGAATCAGCTAGATCAGTTTCTCGTGAGCTTTACTTGGAATAACGTGTCTACATTGGGCTTACTTCATATGGTTGTCTGAGGGTGTTGCGACAATGCTTTGCTGCTGTGCAAAACTTCTCTTCATGCTGTTTACCATCAGCATCCTAAATATCAAATTGTCAACTAATGGGAGCCCAGTTTTTACATCTAGCTTCCCGGGGGAGGGCGGCTCGCCTCCTTTCCCTCTGTCAGTTGCGCCACTGCCTATTGCATAGAGGATTAAAACACCATATTTTGCATTGCTTGCAAAATGACATCTTCAAAACGCCATAAATAAGCCCTATGTCCACTGAATGGATTGTGCTTGTTTGATTCATAAAATTTGTGGTTACACTATTACTATACCAAAAGGAGTTAACGTACGCATAGTCAGATCGACAGATGGACGATATTTGAGGGCGGCAAGCCGGCAACAGGGTCTCGCATGAAAATGTACCATATATCCGAAAAACACACCTAATATAAACGCTAAAAATCACGGAAATTTAACGAAGAGAACGTCTGAACTAGACGAAAGAGCTATAAATTCCAAGAATAGATTGCAATGCCAGTTATGTTTTTTTAATTTCTGTTGAAGATCTAACGCAATTGTAGAACCAAAGTCGGCACAAGAAAAGATAGACTTTTGAGGGGGCACTACACATAAAAGGGGCATATTTTCACGCTTTTCAGACAAACGGCCAAATAGGTCACACTTGCGTGGGGCCCCAAAACCTAAGCTGGCCTAGGGCCCCGCGCACCTTAAATGGATTTTTGCAGGGGGGTGGCCAAAAGGATTTTCCCATGGGGTGCCAGCAATGATGAAATTTCTTTTGGCAACACTGAAACTGGAAGAAAAACACTTTGATGCTTAACTAGTCGATAGCAAAATACTGTATCGAATTAAAAAATATAGAGGAGGGCTAAGACCCCCATACCTTCTGGCAAAAAATCGTCTTGCTGACAACAAAAACAGATTTAATGAAACACAGTGCTCTGGATGTACGTGCGACCGCGCTTGGATGGGTTAGACCAGTTGACGTGAGTCACATTTGACAATCCTTGCTTGTGTTGAGATAGTTTTTATTCATAAGACGGTGTGCCTTGTTCATTAAATAGCCAAGATATCGCCTGTAACAATGACGGTAGCTTTGCACACACATGCAAATGTCCAGCAAACTATGTTGCTTGGGCTGCTCGGCACAGCTGCGCAAGTTGAATTGGTAAGCTCACAAGCATCCTAATCGCAAATGTAAATAATGTATACATGGCGAAACATCAAGCAACATTTCATACGTTTTGTTGGGATAGTGTTGATGGACCATTTGCAAAAAATATATAGTTTTAGTTACAATCCTGTAGGTCTTGAAACCTTAAAAATTGTTTTTGTTACGAATGAAAACAACGCAGAGAGCTACAGCGTAATCAGACATAAACGTTAAGATAATAATTGCACAATAAGCTGCTGTTCAACAAAAGAAAATATTGCATAATCAGAAAAAAATTCATCCAGAAATGACGCAACACGAACGCAGAAAGGCGGTTTGCACCGTTTGCAACATTTTACATGTTCCTGATAAAAAAGTTATAGAAATACGTGCGGCTGTCCATCATGGACATATACAGTACATTGGTCTAAAAAACGAAGCCAAGCAGTACCTGATGCCATCCTGCTTACACACCCGCAGTGGCAAAACGACATTAAGCTAAACAAAAGATTTATTGATTCTTAGGTTGATGAAAAGTGAATGTTGTTTTGTCTCAACAATGTTTCTTAGTGCCAAATTTAAATTAGTTCTTCAAAAAAATTAACGACAGTGATTTGGGATCTGCGAAAAAACTAATCCCAAATCTTTTCAGAAGTGTTCGTGCCCACAAAACAATTTCCAGAAATACTTTTCTATGACTGGATCAAGGTTTCTTGAAGGAGTATTAATAAAATAGTTGCAGTATGTTCTTTCTTTTTCATTTTGTCCCAAAAGTTATAAGGATCGTAAAAGATAGTTTTGGACGATTTTTCAGAAATACTTTGTAAAGATGTAAGCAACTAAAAATTGGTGAAAGGTGTCCCTATTCCTCAATCTTTTAAAATCTTTCCTATGAAAAGTATTTGAAGATGCATCTATTAAAAACATTCAAGTATGCCGAGCAACCGACGTTTTTAGAAAAAAAAACGCTAGAACTCAGTTATACCGGATTTTTACCCGGATTCGGTGAAGGACCGGATTAAGCGAAGTTTGTGCGCAAGCGATGAATTTGCCATAAAATAGAGCTTTATACGGTAAATGTTAAAAATGCAGTGCTCCGAAATACACGGAATGTTTNAATGTTTACATCCGACAAAAGACAATTTCAATTCACAAACCTTGGTCCTTGGTTTCTAAATATATATAAAAGACAATGCAACATGATGCCAGAGTAAAAAAGATCGATAAAATCGCAAATAAAAAAGTAAGTGATGTTGGAAAGGTTTCAAAGGAATTAAACGAAACTCTCAAATAAGACTCTGAGTCTTACTTGGCAATACGAAATTGTTTTTCACATAAACTATTCGCGAATTTTCAATAAATCGGCTCAGTTCGAAAACAGAGACAAACCGATCGATCTTCCTCTTCAATAAGCGTACGTAGACTAAGTTAATATGCAGTTGTTGTTGCGATGTATCTTCATTAAGAACAGACTGCACAGCCAACTCCTCTACAGAGAAAGTGGTCTCTGATCCAAACTGTATTTCTTCGGGCATTGCAGACTGTTCCAACTTGCAGTTGTCTGTCGTTTCTGGTTTGGAAGGCATGGCTGGATCTGATGTCAATCTATTCACCGAAACATTCATGTGAGAGTTAGTTTGGAGTGCTGAGGTGTCCGATAGAACGTCCGAGGGCGAAACGTGCTCTGTTTTCCGTTGATCGTTTTCATCACCTGAGGGCGCCGAGAGCGAAGTCATGTTGTCTCGTAAAACTGTTTGCGGACTATGAATATGAACCAAAGCTTCGCTCCCATGGCACGCCTGAGGTGGGGCTTCGCGGACACGAGAAACATCAGAAAATCTGCTCTCGTGTTCTTTCATTTGTTGGGCAGAAGGAACAGACATTTCAGCAAAGGTTTGAAATCTTGGCCAAGGCAAAGTTTCGACAACTGCACCTTTCTCCTCGACACTGGGCGGATCAGGCATGGCGGATGGGAGCGGTCGCACGGGTGGTGTTTTGAATCTCATTTCAGCCACGTTTGCATTATCATGAGGCGGAACATTCCCAACGCAAGATGCCGCACTGTGATGTATTTGGACTCCAGCGTCTTCCATTTTGGGGAGTGTTTGTACATGGCTTGAATATATTCCTGTAGTTGTTACAACCTGGTCAACGTTCGTCCAAACAGGTATCTCGGCTGGAGGGACATTCAGTGCCTGTGGAGACATTTGAACTTGCCTGAACATATTCAGAGGCATTTGAGTTCGGACAACATTTGTGTTTGGCATAATTTGAGTCTGACTAATGTTTAAATTTCTGCTCGCTTGCAACACGGGGTAGTTGGCATAGGGCGGCATTTGAGGTTGGTTCACGAATCGTGCAGGCCGTGTGTGAGCCGAACTGAACGTCACAGATGGGTAGACCTGGTTTTGAGGTGTGGTCACAGAGCTGGGAACTTGCAAATTATCAACTCCTATTGCAGAGGGATTATTGTCTTGGCCCTGCGTTTCACAACCAACTGGGTTTAGAATCTGGGTCATGTTTTGAGTGTGCTGGACACTTGCAATGGGTGGCATCTGGAAAAGTCTCAAGCCAACAGGAACCGCTGGTCTGCAATCTAGTTTGCTCTCAGCAACTGGTAACCTTGGATAACTTGGTGTAATGCTTGACCTCGTATGAAACTGGCGGTCCATCAAATGTGGCGGAGTTACCGGTTGCGTTGAAACTGCACTATATGTGGATTCGAAAGCTTGCGGCCTCCAAAAATGCCTTTGCTGTAATCCAGGCGGGATTGAATTTAAGTGGCTAATTGCGACATGTTTCTGAAATTCTTCATGCAGTAATTCTTGACATAAATGCTCCCACTTTTCATTTCTCCATACCTGCACATACAAGTCGTCAACAACTAAGGCCCACTTACAGTGTACACGGATGAAAGTTTTGACTGTCTCGTCCATATCAGGTTGAATTATGGAATGTATTTGTGCAGAAGCAGTAGTTAGCAAAAAATTCAAGTTCCCGTAATCAAGACGGCCTCCTCGTTTTTGTACCTCATTCTGAAGAAAAGCTACAGCCAGTTTGTGTGAAGTAAAAGGATTGCAAGTGGATTCTTTAGGAATTTCTGCCGACGGTAGAAACTCGACAAATTTCTTTTTACGAACAAAAACTCCAGATTCGCTAATATGAAAAAGTAAAGGCAACTTTTTCATGAATCTCATGTCGTTCTCCCAAATCGTTGGCGCAGGCGGCTGGTAACGGAACGTACTTAATTCTTTTTCTGCGTGAAGAAGTCTTTCAACTAGTTTTGCTTCTCTGTATTCACTGCAGTTCGGTGCTTTTGCGCATAGCTTGGAAGCATAGATGCGCTCGCCCCACACGAAGAACTGGTCATCGTGTCTTAATATAAACGAAAAAAGACTTTCGTATTCATCATCGCCAGTAAACAAATACTGCGGCAGGATTGGGTGTTTTCGCAGCAGTCTAATCACTTTTTCAACAGATAATGATTTTTTGCCGTCTTCCATTTCATGCAGGAGTATGCCGACTGCTTCGTCTTCCAATCTCCGAAGACAAACCATTCCATTTTTTATTTGCAACTGTAAGTTGCTGCAAACACCTTGAAATATACTTTCAAAGCTAAAACTGTCCATGCCATTCCTCGATGCTTTTTGTGAACATTCCGGTAACATCTGTGTTCCATGTTTGAAAATAAACTCTGGGAGTTTTTCCCTCCTGCTCATCTTCAAACAAGCGTTGGGTGGCGAGTCGTACCCTCCGAGTAATTATCAGTAAAAGCTGCATATAATGAATAAAGCAACTTACGCCACATTCAAAGCTATTTCAAGTAAACACGGATCTGCAAAACATTTATTTGAAAAATAAGCAAAACGTATTCAAGCTTAAACGCATCCGATTACCGGGAAAACAACGAAACGCTCGGATTTCAACAATATCAGGTGCTCAACACCCTATCTCCTTTTAACATCACAAACCATTTTAACTCTGGTCAGGGATTAGTTCCATGAACCACTGTAGCCTCCCAGTGTAGAGCACACAAAGACACAACTACACGCATTGGTCGCTTTGTACTCAAATTTCGCCATAAAGCTCACAGAAAATCTTGCAATGAAGTCCTTTTTCGTGCAAACAGTAAGAAGCAAATAGCCTTCATCAAGCTGAATCGCCAACTGTCACGTTCCTTTTTGCCAAGAATCATATCCGTGCGATGCAGAGCTTATCGGCGTCTTGTTGCCTTCCTTTGTAAAAGTAGCTTTTTCGTGCTTTGTTCCGAAACTGTCCTAACGACTAAAGACGTCATCCTCGCACCGAAATTTCTTGCAATTTCTCTCGAATTTCAAAATTTTGTATATAAGTATTTGAACACAAAAAAGCTAAACAAAAATTTGCATGATTTTTTATACCTTTTCCTGATTAAAAAAAATTTGCTCCAGCTGCGGAAAAGCCATTGTTCTCCTACACCCCGTATCAATAAAGAAAGTACCCATGGCTATGACAAAGAAGCCACCAGCATATCCTACTTAGACTGTGGGTGGATAATGTGCGCACATGTAGGCTTTGCGTGATGGCCACATTTCATGTTAACTTTAACGTATATTCATGCGAAGCAGCGCCTGCTGTTGTACATTGCAAGATTTCTCGACGGACGAAACAATCGAAACGATTCGCAATTCGACGTAATTCAATCAACGTGCTCTATAGTAGCCTTGCACTGCTGTTAATCCTGACAAAATTTTGCTCCCTGTTCTAACAAAACCAGAATGCATTTGTGCCCCTACTACCCCTACCAGAGTGTTTCACACATGCAGACCATGGTTTTTACGCTGCTGCACAAAGTTTCAGCTTGTTTTTGTTCAACACCTAAGGAACCAGCACTTTTGCTTAGACTGAGACAACGCAGATTTCTATTAACGCCCTACGAACAAACAATGCTCTGGAACAGCACCGAGCGTAGTCGCAAACAAAAGGATTGCTTTGGCTCAGTTATTCATTGCCTCACTTGGCTCAAGGCTTGATCTCATTGGTTCGGATGAATGAGGCGCTTCGTTACGGTTGGCCGGTCACCTGTTTACTCTTAGCTCTTGATCAATATTACGCATTGTGAAGCCTGTTTCAAATTCAAACACTTTCGCAGTGGTACTTCTCTGACGACGTTCTACTGTACATTCTTGTGCATCGGGGTTAACTACTGGACCAACAGATACAGATACAATACAATACTTGAGCTATGAGGATGTTTCCTGTAGGACAGCGGCGTAAAGAATCTTTGGGTCTACAGTATTTGTTTGCAGCAAAAAAGTAGCGTTTTCTCGTTTGTGAAGCAGGTGGAATATCTAATGATAAGAACGTTTCCGGAGTGTAAAAATTTATGCATTAATCGACCACTAAATATAACTTCACTTACATAAAAATTCCTAAACCGCGTTATTCAGTGTCATACAAAGATCTTTGCAAACAGACGTGACCGGTAGAAAATCATTGATTTTCAACATTTCCTTTGAAACGAGGGAACAACGTCCTCGACGTTGAAAATTAAAACTTAGGTAATGAAATCACATAAAGCCTATCTAACCTAATTCACAATTTAAGTGTGTAAGAACTACAACACTTTTTACAGCACATTGAAAAGCAATGTTGGGCAACAGTCCGCGGTATAAGTAGAATGACATTATTCTAAAAACGAAAGTTACTTTAATGAGAAGTATCGCAACAACGTTTATCTACAAAAAACAATAATTTCAGAACAACAAGAGAATGAAACTGTGACGAAACAACACATCTATAGTCCTAATTGTATATTTGGTAGTCACAAAGCTTCAGATAAACCGCTCTTTATTCTCCATACGACCCAACCCTTTTGTTATTTGTCACTCAATCGCGCAACAGTAGTGCGGCATTCAGTCGCTGCACACGCAAACCAATAACAAAACATTCACTACGAAAGTTTCAATCGTAAGGTGGACCAAACCCGTGAAACAATGACGTGTAACTCGCAGTTTGAAAATCAACAATTGGAGTGGCGCTGCTGCAAGTTACTTGACACAACGATTCACGAACCGTGTTGAAACGTATGTGAGAATGGAGCTGGATGTATCTGAACCCACTGCATTGAAACTGGCAACCAAGAAAACGTAAATCAATAACTTGCACTGCAGATGTACAATTTTTGCAACTTTTCACTTATGCATCGCGCCACATCGATGACTCAAATCTACCTCCAGTGATCCAAAACACCTGATATCAGCTCTACTGCAGCTTCATCGGGTATACTTTACGCAAGCAGCAAAGAATCCGAAAATGCAGTGCATCACAACAAACTAAGAGGTAACTCTAAATAAAGGCAAATGGCAATAACAATACACGAATAAGCTGGCAGGCTCAACAGATCTACTGGTATTCTCCAATTCCAAAAATGGCCAAATCGTCGCCCACACAACCAAAGCGATTGTCCGCCTAGGTGTGCTGAATATGACCTCGTACTCTAAACATGTCCGTGAATCTCAAACAGACCGTTTCGGTCCCTCAAAACGCTTTAAAACGCACTGCTTCTGGTAGTTTCCATTTGAACGGAATATCTCGCCACAGGCGCCTGCCAACAACCCTTGCATGACGTCGTATTTGTGTTTTTCTCCAGCTTGCTTGTGGTGGATATTAAACAAGCACTTGTCCATTCGACCCTAAATCCACTAATAGTACTGCGTGCCTGGCATATCCACCTAGACAAGTTGTAATCTGAACCTCAGGAATGTCGCACAGCGTCATAACCTGTAAGCATATTATCGAGACATAGCCCAAAGTGCGCAAACAGCCTCAGTTTATTCGTTCAAAGTGCCAATTTCTTTTGGATTTTTAAATACGACTGTCTTCGTGATTTGTAAAAGAAGCCGGAAATACAATACAGGGCATCTATCACGCAGAACTTGACATAAAGAAATTTGGGTAAGCACGACTGCATGCGTCCCTATAAAATGCAAGCGCAAATGTACCGATTTCGTGAAGATATTTCATGTCTTGATCAGAAACGATTTGCATGCATTTGCTCAACGTGTGCATCTTCACTAAACATTGCTATTCACTCACTTCAAATGACTGATGCCTTTTACGAGTGTTCACCTTTTCTCATCTTGCAACGTTTCTGCATGACGTTGTGCGACTCCTGTAGTGGCTGGTGCGTGACTTCTGCGTTAGTTCATTTCAAGTGCTGCTCACACGTACCAACTACTGCACTGCCGCCCCTGCATTGTGTCATAATTGAGATTTTTTGTGCTCTGCCACTAACTCCACTGACGTGGGTCATGGGACTCAGACAAACACGTAAACATCTAAAAAAGCGTGTTTTAATTTTGGGTTTGTAGTGAATGCATTCCGTATTTGTTCGATTGTAAGCCACGACTTATAAAGTTATGTTTCGTCATTTCGTGCACCTTGTAATCAAGGGCGGCTTGCATTTTTTTTATTTGTTTTCCTTACTGAAAGGTATGGATGACGCTCAGCCTTTCCTAGGCTACGTTTTTTCGACCAAACACTCTTATCGCATTCTGTTCCTTTCAGTATCACCTGCACATACTTCACAGTAAGGATTATGCTGAACAGAAGGCTGTTGTAGAGGGGTGAGCATCATAACCAGGGTGACCAAAACGGGAAATGCGCCAGTTCGCCAAAGTATCTCAGAGGCTTAGGTAACCTATGTTCAAGCGCGGCTCACAATCTAGGGCGAGTCACATTCAAATAAGTGCGGTGTTCCTGCTCCGAGCTTCAGTGCGGCCAAGCAAGCAGCGGATTTCAACAACTCGCTCAAACGACGAAGAAGATTTGAAGCCTGATCTTACTCAAGCTGGCTTGCGCACCAACACCTGAGCAGTCTTGCACGCGGAAATGTCAACTACAGACAGCTTAATAGCAACAGCAGTGCTGTTTCCTGCATAGACTACGTCATGATCTGAACCCAGAGAAAAAGTTTTTTTAAACGACAAACTGCATTGCAGAATCGAAAAATGTAAAATGTTGCAACCTCTCGGTTGGCGTTGCGTTGAATGTGCGATTTACCACTAACGGGATGTGAGCGAAGAATACCACCCACATATACGTGGCCCGAACAAGCAATAAAAGAGATATATCGTCGGGTGATCTCTATTGTTGCTTGCTGCAGCAGTGTAAAGCTTTGCGCACTTGCCGCTCGGACTTTCCAATCGCAACAAAACCAATTTCCTAGGACGAGATCAGCATTGCAACAAACAGCTTTGTTAGCTGTTTTCGTAGTGCTAATAAAGTCCCACCAAGAAATGTCGCTCTGAAGGAGCACCGAGCGTTCTCGCAAACTATAGGAAAATTCAATGCCTCGCTTGGTTCAACACCGGCGCAAGGCTTGATCGCATTGGTTCAGCTAATGCGCTTCGTTACGCTTGGCCTGTCACCTGTTTGCTCTTAAGCTGGGTTTAAAACTATGGAGTTTTCTCGTGGAAAACCGCGCAGCAGTCGTGTTTATTTAACGTCGCCGTGTGCGCTGCTGCGGTTTATTGCGAAGTCATGCGAATCGAGGCGGGTCCGATCGCGCGAAGAGCGAAAATGAGCTGCCGGGCGAAAAGCGTCCAGTGACTAGCACATTGCAAGTACCAGATGTTTGGTTGTGTTTTACTGCTTTACTTCAAAATAATCCTGGATTATATGTGTTGTTCATTATGGGTTTGGATTAATATGGATCAGTATCAAAATTTTTGGTGCTTTACTTTAAAAAAAATCGGAACATTAGTTGTTTGATCGCAAGATGATAATGATATTGCTCACAGACTGGGTAAATCAAAAACAAACAAGACCCCCAACATTATTGTTAGGTTTGTCTCTAGAAGAACCAGAAACAATATTTATAA
>JGI24159J19872_10010584_pt1 | contig 12106 bp, 11 predicted proteins | sample Ectturendosymbi4_FD_19872 | JGI IMG/M metagenome (IMG submission 19872) | reverse complement strand
TAGTACTGTGCACTGTGACTGGTTGTCTGTGCCTTGTCTATTTCATACATATCTGAAGAAATAGCAGAGTGCTAACATTAAAAATACATTTTTTCGATGTTTGAGGTTTGGGTCGTGAGATGTTCAAAAAACTCAGATTTGGGTCGCGCTCAAATAAGTTTAAGGACCACTGTAATGTGGAATGTAGAACGTGAGCTTTGCCTACTTTGTATATTTATGCCACCACCAACTTCACTGATTACGGTTGTTAACTTGGGTTCTTTTCGTTGGGCCTTGTCAGTGTTCTTATATTTTTGTTTCACGTCTGGCCTTTTGTATTAATTTTGCAGGTGACCTGAATCAAAAATATCATTTGAAGTAGGCAGTTAAAAGCACCAGGTCTTCTGTATGCTTTCGAGGAATCAGCCGACTGCGCTCTGCTTTTATCTTTCTACGGCTACGCAGTAGGCATTCTCTCGAATACGTTTCTCTCGCGCTTTACTTGGGCTCATCCGTTACAGCGCGAGCTGCCCTCTGCCATCAAGTATGTTTTCAAATATAATTCATATCACATTTAATTTTTTTGAAGCAATGGATTTGCATAAACATTGAATTTAAATTCCAATCCAATGGGCAGTCCCCACTCGAAAAGTATTTCAAACGAACGATAAATAAATCAGATAAACTAGCTCTTCCGGCGATTATTTTATTATAAGCCGAGGTTTCGCCCACCTTTTCAAGTGGGCTTCCTCAGGGAAATGTTTATAACCTCATATAACAGGGGTGACCAACTACTTGTTTTCGACTGGGATCGGCTAGAAAATTTCTTGATAACTCGCGATCGACCGGTGGGTGATAAAGACACAAGTAGAAAATGTCATAAAATGCAATAAAAAGGAATATTATACCTGTAGTTAAAAACATTGCCCTGAGCAAGCCCACTTGAATAGATGGCGAAGCGTCGGCTAATAATAAAATNTACGCCAGAAGAGCTAATTTATCTGNTTGATTGGAAACCTGGTGGCAAATGCTGCGAAATAACAACATGAGNAGCAAAAAGAACAACATTGAACGATAAATAGTTCAGTAACTCGGGCTGATATGAATGAATCTAGTACACAGAGATTTACTCGGGCTCCTCCGTTGGGGCCCGACCGAGCTGCCCTCTGCAGTTAAGTATTTTTTCAAATATAATTCATGTCAGATTGACTGTTTTTTTGTAGCAATTGATTTGTATAGAAGATTGAATTTGAATTCCAATACAATGGAAAGTTCCCTTTCGAGAATAATTTCAAACGAACAAAAAATTGTCCAGTAACTCGGGCTAATATGAATGGGCCTAGTACGCACATGACGAACTGGCGTTATCATTGCTCTGTTACGTGCGGTACGAACAATGGACAAGTTCTCGTGAGAACTTCTCAATGATTGTTACGTAACTAACGTCACAGCGTAAGGATGGTGCCAGCCAGAATGATGGAAATTTCAGTGAAGCAAGCCTCGAACGGTTGCATTCAGTCAGTATAATGTGCCTGATGAGCACGAGTGACGCTGTTGACCTGGAGTCGCCCCTGTTATACGATATACATGGTGCACCGTATGATGACGCTTTTTTAATTTGTCTCGTTTTTCTATTTTTAAGTCGTAATGCAGCATCTGCCGCGACAAAAAATTTAAAGCAAGCAGTAAAAATACCGCATGTCAACAACGGAGCAGTTCCCCTTTTCAGAATGAAATTTAAGCTTTGTTTGATGAAACTCCGTTTCCGAAAAATCTTGCTGCGGATAGGATTCGTCCTGCAACGTCATCACTGCAGCTTAAATCAGACCCTCAAATATTACTGACTAAAATCTAGGCTGCTTCCGGGAAAATCTGCGCTTGTACAAATAATTCTTTTATCTCATTGTTATCACTGGCAGTTTACCTTTTCACACTCCGTACGTAACAGGCGGGAATCTGCGCAGCGAGTGTAAATTTTACCGTAAATTGCCAGGTGGTTGGTTTTTAACGGCATAGATTGCAACTCAGTCTTTCGTGAGCGTTCGACACCTCTGCGAAGCAGGTTCGCGTACATCCGGGGAGGTCTCGTCCGCAAGGTACGCACAAAGCTTACCCAAAACTGGAAAACAAAGCCCAACTTCAGTGTTGCAAAGTGCTTGTCACTCAGATTGTTCCAAGCCTGTAGTTTGCCTTTAAACGATGAGAGTAAAGAGATTTGTGCAACGCTCGAAGTCGTAAGAGCCACAAGGGTCAGCGCAGCTTTTAACTTGGAGTTCATTCTTAAGACGTTTTTATTTGCGGTGAGCATAAAGCAGAATTTAAATTTGATTGTGTGTTGTGGTTAGAATGCTTATACGACATACACGCCTTGGCGTAGGTCAAGTGTTGGTCAGTAGCAGGGCGTTATACTCCGAGTGCTAGGTGTGCTGTGCACACCCTGTGAAACTCAACATGACGTGACATTTTCCAGATCGTGCGATCAAGGTAAAATCACAAAAAAACTATAAAGATAATTATGTACTTTCCAGTTTTCTGCCTGCAGGTGTGCGCCATATGTACCGTATATACTCGTGTATAAGTCGTACAGGTGGATGGGTCACAACCCTAGTTTGTGATTGTCAAAGTCGATATTTGTGATTGATCTGTATATACATCACAGTGAAGCAGAACAGCTAAAACACAGATAGGTTATTGGCTCTTCTTTCAGCGTGATAACTGAGGGGAGTGAAAAGAAAACAGTGATGAATATATTTGGTGTTAGCATGCAACAGGTTAAAGTATATGCAACCGGTAATAATAACATTTTAATTTCAAATTAATCGGATCAGCGAGACAGGATCGAATCTTTTTGTGAACCGGATTTGATTTGGACTGATTCTGTGGACATCCGTTAACAAGAGGACTGGTGTTTGAATTTATGTCCAGTGTATAGGTCGCACCTAATTTTTTGACTCAATTTTTTGGTAAAAAAATTTCGACCTATACGCGTGTATACACGGTATGTACTTGATTGCTCTCGTATTCGAAGAGATTTTGCGCAAACTGCTTTTGCAGTTGTGAGCTGCGCTGTTCCAGGACTGAGGTAATTGTACTCCCATGTTGCTCATATCTGACAAACCAGGGTGTGCGACATTCTAGGCGCGCACCTGCAGGCATAGGCGTAGCCAGAGGGGGCAAAGGGGCCATGGATACCCAAGTGCACCCCACCGCATCTTCGCTGTTAGCATAGGTGTAGAGCAGGCAAATTTTTGGAGGTGCGAAGGATTTTTGCCCAAATTACCCGTAACTTGCCCGAAAAGAGTTAAATCAAAACATGACCTCCAAAAAAAACGTCTGCACTTTCATTTTGGATGCCATTTTTGTAAAATCAAAGCACATACAGCGGTTTCGCGAACGTTTTCACACATTTTGCCCAAATCCCGGATTTTCAGTGATTTTGCCCTGATTTTCACCAAATCAAAAGTTTTGGCGGTGCGGTTTCACCCCCTGCACTCCCACCTCCTACACCGGTGGCTGTTAGGATATCGGCCTTGCACCGTTCACTGTTTTCTCGCGCACTGCCGTCCTTTTAGACATCATTAGTTGTTTTTTTGACCTACCGTAACACGGCATTGCATGACACTGTATCCTTGAAAGTTGAATTAGGGAAATCAAAACATCTGCTAGCGTGCTTCTTCACTTCAGTTGGTCAATGTAGTGAACAAAATAAGCCAAAATGCATGTAGATAACGGCTAAACCCGTCAAAACAAGCTGTTTTTTTCTGGAGAACTCCAAAGTATGGTTTGTTAAAGTTAATTTACTCAATAAAGACTACTTTTTCTGTATTTTTCAAAAATACCAATGATTGCAATTTGGTGAATTTTGGAGAAAACATTTTACGGCGCATATTAACTTCACAGTGTTGCAGCATCAAGGCTGGACGAGTTTACACAGGATAAAAGCTTTGTTAATATACAGTTCTTGAAAACAGTCTGAACTAATTATTCATTGCTCTACATTGCCATCATGAAAAACGCTGCAGTTCTGCGTTTTCAGAACTAACTTACCACAGTGTACTCGTGGCTTAAAGTTGCGATTCTTTCTATGAGTGTCCTTACTATAACGTAGTGGTTCTTAACCTTTCCAATCCCAGGGACCCCTATTCCTAAAGATATTGGCTTGGGAACTAAGAGCGTACGCAAGGGTGGTGAGTTGGGGTTAAAACCCCCTTGAGCTTGATATTTCACAAAACTTTATTACCTGCGCAAAGGAGATTAAGTGTTTTCGCATGCTTTTTGCTTGTTGATTTGTCGTCTTATTGCAAATACCACGGAATGAACATGGCCCGCGGGCTGTAGTTTGAAGACCCCTGGGCTACATTACCAATTTCTGTATCATGATGGAACTGTTGCACGAGCTCAATAACAGCAGTTGTTAACATAGAAGCATTCAGGCATTTAATAATGTTTCAGCTGGGAAAAAGGAAAACTGAAAGTTTTCTGGACTTCTATAAATAACAAAAATCGGAAGTTTTATTGCGTACTTTATGCGCATTCTCAATTCTTGTGCAGTTTAGCAAGATTCGATCTTTCAAACGGGGTTGTGCGTCAGCCAGTCCAGCCGCACTTTTTCTACCCTCGACTGCTCGTTTTCGACAAGACATCATAGCGTAGTCTCATTTTGTAGTTGTAAATTGCGCTGACGCATTGATGAGTGTGTTTTACTCCCCTGTTTTAACGTGCAGCCTGATATTTTTGCAGTAATGAACTGATGTGTCGTAGCGTTGAGTGTATTTTCTTCCGATATCCTAACTTGGAGCGTTAATAGTTTATATTCAGTGCAATGACACATAAAATAAGGGGAGTGGATGTAGAAAAATGTGCATATTATGTCAACAAACTTCGCCAAAAGGTTGGTTTGGAAACATGAATATGACGTCAAATTGTGACGTCACAAACAGCGTACACCAAACACAAATGACCACCATATGCACTGAATGAACGCCCCCCCATGAAAATTTTCTGCGTACGCCACTGTTGGGAGCCCCTCGACCGCGGTTATTTCATTGGTCAAAGAGGTGCCTATTGCTGTTTGTTCATCTGAGGGTTGAAAGGAAACACCTTTGGCATTGTTTCTTGGGGGACACCTAGGTTTGTCATTAGAACATCAAGAAGTTTGTGATATGTTTCCCCAACAAAGCTAGTTTTGGACAACAAAATAATCGGTATTCTATTCTGTAATTTAGAGACAAAGCAGTGCAAGGTCCACCATACCATATCTTAATGTAAATTTACCGAATGTCAAGCCCCTCCTGGGCAAATGTAAAGCCCCCTTTTGAAGATTTTCTGGCGACCATTCTGGCTCTCAGGTAATATTAGCAATACAGAAAAGTGCAATCAAGCTTCTTCACCAACCGTGCAAGTGTGGATCGTGACGTCTAAGCCAGCGCACGTTACGTTTCGGGTGTCGCGACAGTTGTTCAGACTTCTGCAAGAAATGATTGAGTTTCTTCGGCGTTTTGGCCTGAGGCTCCGCGATCATGAAGTGGACAATTTTGTCGGATCTGACAACTGTCGACTGCCTCGCGAACTTATTAAAGCGTACGACTATGATCAAAGACAAAGTCGGTTGTTCAACTGTGACAAAAGACGTTTTTGCTCTTCCGTCCGATTGCATTAATGAGTAGTTTGTTAACCGTGCTGCACAACCACTGCCAAGGCTGCAAAGTTTCTTCATTATGACGACTATTCGAGGTAACGCGAACAGCTGAACACCACTGGTGCTGTTTTGCCAGATGGTTTTAACCTCCAACATTTCCGATCTTGTCATCTGCAACCCGCATTAGGCGCCATCATATAGGCGACGCACGCCTGCAATTCTGACCGGCAGTGCGACATTCCCGCTAAATTTTCATTTTTTGATTGAGTACCGGTAGTTCTTTGTTAACAAGTATGAAAACGTTATTCTGAAGTGCAGTGAAACGTTTTCGGATAGAAGCGGAATGGAAGACTTAAAAATAGCAGCAAACCTTGAAGTAGTTCTAAGTTTACTGCAGAGAGAAGCATCATCTCCGCTATATGTGACTTTTGCCATAACGATGTAAAAAACATAAAAATAGAGTTNAGCGTGTNTGCAGCGCGTGTATTTCGCATTGTCCTGTACTACCTGGGAGGCAGAGCGTATCTTTATCGGATAATTATGAGTCACATGTAAAATTGGCATCAGTGTGAGAGACGCTTTGGGATATTTCAACCGATATTATTTTACCATTTTAAGCAGGTTTCAACGCTATATGTTTTGACGTCATGGATTTCGCGCGCCCGCAGAAATTTTCAACTCGGTGCCAATGGGCGCCATTGTTTCAATTTTGGAACATGCTGTTTGCAACTACGCAGCTTACTTAGAAAGACATCAGCGTTTGTTTTCTTAGAATAGATTGTTTCGTGACATAGTTTGCTTCACAAGACAGTCCTTTCAAATTTCCAGTGACGTAAGTATTTTGAGAATGACGTCACTATGTCATGAGTTTTTTTGAGTTTTTTATGTTCGAACTTTGACAAAGCACCAAAACTACAGCAGGAAATCAACAGCAATCTTGTAGTTCTTTTGTTGAAAGGTTCCCAGAAGGTAGGCTACTTACCAATTTTGTTACGTGCTCAATGGTCCACGATGCCTCCATGTGGTTTTTCTTTTGTTCGTTTCGTTTTTGGAACAGTGGGCGGAAGTGGGGTACCGTTTTCCGATAGGCGAGCTCGGCTGTAAAATATTCAGCTGGAAGTTCTGTCCATAACAAGATTGGAACAATTCAGTAACGGAATGATGGAGTTTAGCTGTACCAATTAGACAGCAAAAGGCATTGAACTTAATAATTGTTTGTTTCTTATCTCAGCACAGAATCAGACACTATATAAGATCTTAAAGAGTATATATTTCGCCTACAAAGTAGGCATCATCAGCTCTTATTCAAATAGAATAAGAAAACAATATATGACCTAATTATATATTCCACTTGTATTCAAATAGAATAAAAAATTCAAATGCAATCAAAAAATTCAAATACAATCAAAAAATTCAAATAGATTTAAAAAAATGTATTCAATAATTCAAAATATGTATGACCTAATTGTTTGTTAGGTCATATATTTTTTGAGCTAAACGTCATAATCTACTGTCATGTCATACAAGTGGAATGTGTACAGCAGTTTTTCAAGTATAGATTGCTATTTGTGGAGCACAGTGGTGCACTGGTGTCACGCCTAGTGATTTTTCACTAGATCTAGTGATTTTTAGGCTTATCTAGTGATCTAGTGATTTTTCATTGCAATCTAGTGATTTTTTTCAAAGTATGTGCTTCAAGAAAACGGTTATTTTTTTCTAACTTTTCAAGTTTTCACCCGTTTTTTAAAGATTTTCAGCCTTTTTTAATCCGTAAACAAATGGTTATGTATATTATTGATTGAAGATTTGCACCAACAGAACGAACAACTCTTCCTAATTTGAGTTTCCGTGCTGTTTAGTGTTAATTGCTGAAATATTGGCCACGGCAGTATTATCATTTCTTAGCGGTAACACTGCAGTGGAAATAGTTAATTACTTGTTAGATTGATTGTTCTAAATATACACTTCTGAGTGGTGTCATTTTCTGCTCTTGAGAAAAGCTTGAAGATTTTATTGTTAGTATGAGATTTTCCAGGCTTCAACATGATCAATTTTTGCAAACTTGCAAATGGTGTAAAGATTTTTAAGCAATAAAAATAAATCAATACATTATTTCAAGCAAATCTGCGAATTCCAACACACAAATTTTAATTCTAGTGATTTTTTTCAGATCTAGTGACTTTTTTGTGAATCTAGTGATTTTTGCCAAGAAGCCTGTGGCAGCACTGCAGTGGTGCCACTCCTAGTGTTTTTCCACTAGATCTAGTATTTTTTCATTTCATATATTGTTCTAGTGTTTGTTATGGCTATCTAGTGTTTTTTATGAGTGAATTGAATGTAATTAAATGCACAATTTTGAGTATTCGTAACTGTAATTGAGACATTTTGATTTAGTGCAACTGTAATTTGCTACAAATTCTACCTATTTAATCTTAAATCACACAAGACAATACAATATATTTTGAGTTAAACCGCTGTGAAATCACTTGGTCGTGTTAGAAGTTTCAGTGACCTGTACAAACAAACACAAGCCTTGCTGCTATCTCCGTTTTCTGTGTCTCTGGTTTACAATGAGCTGCGCAATGTCTATGGTTGGCATTGCAACGCATTTTCTGGGCATTTTCACTGTGTAAGTTTGCTTTTCTAATCTAGTGTTTTTTTGTGAATCTAGTGTTTTTTATCATGAAATCTAGTACTTTTCCGTAACAACGGAGTGGCAACACTGGTGGAGCATAAGCAGGCGGGTGGTACGTGTCTAGTCCACCAATAGGCTGCAAGTGCAAGATATCATGGCTTGTCCTAGCACTGTCATTATAGTTTAGCGAGGTAATCTTGAAAAGCTCAGAGCATGTATGTGTATGAAGTTATTGGCATGCCAGATCTGCATTTGTTCTAGCTACAACACAAGTGTCAGGTGTAAACGGTAGAAGGCGGTATAGTTTGGCTTATATAGCTATTAGCTATGGCAATGTTTGTAATTAAGCGATGACAAGTATAAAGACCATGCAGACTCTTGTTGCTGCCGAAAATAAAAAGTGACTCCGTATCCCCTTATAATGCCCGCGCCGGTCACTGTAGTGGCCGGCAAACCTTTGATCAGCCATAACTCCTGAACGGATCGGGATAGAGAGCCAGTGAAAACATCCCTGGATCCACGAGACAGCAAGGAATTGAATGATAATGACAAAAACACACCTCTACATTTGAAAATTTTGAGAAAAATTCACATTTGCCATGCTACATTTTTGGCAACATTTCGAGAAAATCCACAAACACGTTCCCCGCATCCCGTTTAGCCTTTCTGATGTCAAGCGAAATTTCTGACTTGCAAAATACCTGACTTCACGCCATGTGCGCATGCACAGAGTAATATTCTATATGTCAAATACACTGAGAAAACCGATGATTAGGGCTTAGGGTTTGGTGTTTAGGTAAGTGTGTAGGGTAAGGATTTGGATTGGGTTAGAAAATGAAATATGATTGAGGTCTAAGACGAAGTCCAATGTTTTTTAGTGGTTGTATCATGGTTATAGTGATCCCTGTAACCTACTGTGACTTGTTGTGGGCATCTGACATCTAACCAAAAAGTTTATTTTACTCAACACACATCAAAAAAGTAATCGCCAAACTTTATTCCTTTACTCTGAGAAGCAAAATGACTGACAAACAATAATAGGTCAGAAATTTCGCTTGACACCGATCCAGTTTTTGCGCTTCGCCGACCGCCGGCATAGTCAAAAACAGGATCTTTTCAAAAAGAATCGGATCGGGCCATTTTGAGGGGAAAACGTAGGGGGTGAAAAAGTGTAGGTCAGGAAAATTGACTTTTAGATCATGTTTTGTGGTCCACAGAAAAAAATACAGGGTTAGTAACTTGCTTAGTGACTTAAAATGTCCTAGGAACTATTCTGAAGCTTTGGAGACCTTGATTAGCCTGCTAGTCCAAGGGGTTGGGGAATTATGGCCAAAAATAGACCCTGCAAACGGTTCAGCCCCTAGTGTATATTTTTATATTTTCCCAAATAAAATTTTCCTGTCAATATCTTGGCTTCAAATTTGGTGGGATGTTGTAAAACAAAACACGTAAATACACCTTTTCTGCAAGTTTGGTGCGGTTGTTCGGTGCTGGCTGGCAGAAAAGTGGCTTGAACTTCAAAATACCCCCGAAATCTGTGGTTTTTGCCCCATTGGACCCTTACCAAAAGAAGTATCAACTTTTTTATCATCACTGCAAACGTAAGGTCTTCACAGATACTTTTTATGTGGAAAGTTTGCTTCCAACGAGTTTGGTTTGAGCTGTAGCTGTTTGAATGGACGCAACTGGTTTTCTTATCCTACGCGAAAACGATTTTCCCCCGAAAATGACGTCACAGGTTATCTCAAAATGTACAGTGCTGTCTTACAGATCCAATGATACCCTCAGTGACTCTCTAGCTCAGGGGTTCTTAAACTTTTTGCGACGTGCCTCCCTTGGACGATGCTAACAAAATTCGCGCCCCACCCTGTTACAATATCAACAAACAATGAACATAACAACAATTTATTTGCAATTAGCTTTCATCAATGGGAAGGATGTAGCTGCTTTTTGGAAACCAAAAGTTTAATTCTAGGCTTTGCAGCAGATAATGCACATCTCAGATCGGATTCACAGTCAAGTTTGTTCCGAGATTTTGTCTTTATGTTCACGAGTGCAGAAAAGCTGTTGTTTGGTATAACCAAACTTCCCACTCTCTTATATATGTGCACATATTTAGCCCAAAAGTCAGTTAATGGAATTGCTTCGAAACCGTCTTTTGCAGAGGAGTTACACTTCATTTCCAAGAATTCCTCTTACAAATCGTTGGGAAGAATGTCCTCGTTATGACGAAAAGGTTTCCTGTAGTCATCTTCCATTCTGGAAGTTCAGTGTCACCTAAGTCTGGGAAATAGCGTTCGAATTCCTGTTTCAAAAATCGAAGGTGGGCCTCAACATCGTTCTTAAGCTCGTCCTCCAGTCTAATCTGTTCTTTGTCAAGGGTCAGTATCAAGATGGGGAAATGAAGCTGTATTTCATTTTTGAACGCGACGATGCCACAAACCCAGCTTCGCCACGAAAGCTTCGATGTTATCATAGCTATTGATCCGGTTAGTACTTGCCCTGCAAGTGCAAATTTAAATTATTAAGCGCTTGGAAAATATCCACGAGGTAGGCCAACTGCAGCTGAAACCCCTCTGATGTGAACGACCGAAGGAGATCCTGTTTCCCATGAGCTTCCAGAAATAGCTTCAGTTCATCTCTCATTTCAAACACGCGGGCTAACATGCTACTTTTTGATAACCACCGAACAGATGTATGAAACAGCAGAGTCTCATGGTTGGAATCCATGTCCTTGCAAAGCACGTCAAACAATCTCGTGTTTACAGCACTTGTTTTGACAGCCCGGATGATTATTGCAAGGTTATCTTTCATTGCAGCAGGTAGAGTCCTGGAGGCCAGAGCCTCACGGTGGATAACACAGTGAGATCCAATGGAATTGGGACTTTTTTCTTTTATCCTGGAAATAAATCCACTTCGAGATCCAATCATTGCCGGGGCACCGTCAGTGCAGACACCTACAAGTTTCTCCCATTTCATTCCACTGTTGTCAAAAAATGTGGCGACAATTTGGAATACATCTTCTGCTTTACCAGTCGTTTGTAGAGGTCTGCAAAACAACATTTCCTCACCAATTGAAGGTGGTCCAACAAGGCGAACATAAGCCAACGACTGAAACAATTGGGCAGCATCAGTTGTTTCATCGTACTGAATAGCAAAAAAAGCTGACGCGTGTACCTTTTCAAGAACTTGACACTCAATATCCTTTGCGAGCTCACCGATCCGTGTTTTCATGGAAGAATCAGACAAAGAAATCTTCGCAAGCTTTTTGCTGCTCCCCTCCCCCAACACTAGGCTGGCTGCTTTTAACATGCACGGTTTTATCAATGTTTCACCAATGGTGTGCGTTTCTTCTCTTTAGCTATCATGTAAGCGATTTCAAAAGACGTTACAACTACTTCTACAGATGACGATTGGTAAAAGCACTCACTACTTGCAATCTTCATTTTTCAAAGAGTCTTTCTTGCTTTGAAAAAAAGCTATCTTGATGGCCACCGTGTTTTGTTTGAAGATGACGATGCAAGCGACTTGGTCTCAAAGCGTCGTTGCTCAGATTTTCAAAATATATCACACATTGTGGTACAACTTGACCATCCACTGTAGTATCAATAAAGCCATACTTCCGATAATCTTTGTCATACTTTCGCTTTTTTCCACTCATTTTGTTTCAATGCAGTTGGAGTAATTACTAGAAATACCTGATGATCTATGCTATAAATTGATACTGAAAACAATGCTAGAATTTTACCAAAACGCAAATGCAAATGCTACTCCAAAGATACCGATAGTTGAAACTGAAAATTAGCACTGAACTACCTTCACTTCACTTAAGCTTTTTTGGCTGACGTTTGACT
>JGI24159J19872_10010583_pt1 | contig 12106 bp, 6 predicted proteins | sample Ectturendosymbi4_FD_19872 | JGI IMG/M metagenome (IMG submission 19872) | reverse complement strand
AGGGTTACAGACACTTTTTGCAACTGCATTGAAGACAGAACCATAGGGTTACAGACACATTCTTAACACTATTGTTAGCTAAACCGTAACACTTGTTGCAGCACTACTGCGGAGTAGGGCGCTAAGCCGCTAATTCCTAACTTGGTCTAGTCTAGGTAAAATGCGAAAACGTTGTGGCTTGACAAGCCATCGATCAAACGGACACTGCNAAGTTCGATCACTCAATCACAGAGTAAAACGCGATTATAGTGTTCAAAGAATAGTGACGAGTACAAACAATCTGACTGTATCAAAGCACGTAACCANAAGTTGTTAGATTTTCTGCATCTTTCGAGAAACAGGTACTTGTATTTACGTAACAGTGCCTCAATGACTGTCAAGTTGTAATCAGGTTAGCTAAAAAAGGGGAGGAGCGGAACTAATGTAATACTGCACAGGGTGAGGGACTTAGTTACAGAAAGTGCAAAATATGCCATTATCGTACAGAAGACAATAGTGTGAGTGTAGCTTACAGAAAACACAAATATTCGGAAGGCAATACTTATTGTTATTCATTGAAGAGAGGCAAGTGGTGGGCAGCAACACTGGTTAATTAATGCACTGAGTCTGAGGAGGTGCCCTGTGAAAGGCAGAGCTCCATAAATAAAAATAGCGGAGTTTGGTTGCGGAGGTTTGATGACATAACCAGAGTTGCTAAAACCGATATTTTGCATTTGAGCAATGAGAACTAAACAGTAGTAAAAATAATTGTACTGCAAAAGGTGATATTACACTACGGTAAAAAAGTCTATTTTGAAGTTTGATAATTTTTGGTTGTATCTGAGTTTCACAATGGTTCAGGGACAAAAAAATAAGTTTCAACAGTTGTGAATGTATACAATTTTTAGATGTCGCAAACATTTTTATGCCTTCCATGTTTGGGGGAAATGCATAGCCCTAGTTGTAATGATACAACATTTTTCCTTTACTTTCTCTCATTTTTTTGCTTTTGCAACGCAACTTTTTCCACTCCGATTATGTCATCAAAGCTCCGCTATTTATGGAGCTCCGCCTTTTACAGGGCACCCACTGAGGATGGCTAAAATAAGATCAAACTTGCACATGGGCCAATTGGCAGCATTCCCCCTGACTACAGCCAGGGATTCCCTGGGGGACAAGCAGGGTTGCCAGAGATTGCGTCAAAAATTGGCAAATATTGTCATAAATCACTGTCTTCCAAAATATTTGCCAATTTCTTTGGCAATATTTTTAATGCTAAAAATTTGCCATTTTTGAACTACCAATTGCGACTATTGCTATTAACAAAATTAACAAATTAAACAAAAGGCAGTGGCTATAAATAAGCCTGTGGATCTTGAAATTTGAAAACTTATTCATATGCCACCTGTGACGTAACAGTAGTGCACGACGAGAGTGCAGTAGGCTTGGTAGAAACGAAGCAAACGTAAAAGATACAGTAAACCCTAACTTCCTAATGCTAACCTAACACTAAGCTAAGGCTAACCTAACACTAACCTGTAAAGGTAGCACATAACCCTGATAAAAAGTAAAGAAAAAAAAGTAAAGTCGGCAAGGTGAGAGTCGATCCGAAAACCATTGGCATAGCAGCTGTAATGCATAACCCCTAGGCTACGAGATCCACGCCGTTTGAATGACAAACTGACCCTTTTATTTGAATTGCGTCAGGCCAGGTGTATGTATCCGTAGTCACTTCTTGAACAAAAACTTTAGACAGTACAGGCAGCTCAGATAATATGCCGGAATATGATTTACTGCTTAAAGAATTGCTGTAATTTTTGTAGTGTTTCATTTGACAACCAAGCATAAGTGTGAATTTATTTAAAAATTGACTTGCTGTTACTGTGTTTCAGGTCTCGTTGTGCTTCGGTTTGTCTTGTGTGCATTTAAAGTAATAATTTTGTAAACGATCAAATCTGAAATTTATTGCTTCCGGTTTTCAACTAGGACTGAAATATTACTTTACATTTTTGACTATGAACCATAAGGAATCATTTTGCAGCCAAGAATCAAGGACCAGGGTCTATGATCTAAACCAGTGTTTCTCAAACTTTTTTATTCCAAATCCCCTTTTCACTCCCGACACGTTGGTTTCACCCCCAAGCCTAATAAAGCAAACACAAGGTAGTAAGTTTAAAGAATTTTACTTCAAGAAAGTATTAAAGAGTTGAACTAAGCCATTAAAGAGCTGAATTAAGCAACTGTAGTATGACGCTAATGTTAGTAGGCCTACGTTCAGAATTCTTGTGAAAATAATCCACATTGTAGCTGGGCACATAGACGATCCACAGTAAAAATTTAACAGATAAAATGCTTTAAGCTACTGAAGAAAACTCAGTGATCGATCAATGGTTGAACATTTTTCCCCTTTGTGTTGTTTTCTCCCTTCTTCCTTATCCCGTAAAAACATCCCCAAGCGGGTCATTCTGCCCACTTTGAGGACGACTGAACTAAACTAAACAGAGGATATATTTCGCCTACTGAGCATGCGTTTTTATTCCCATAAAACTGACCTTGTCTGAATTGTCAAAATTAGATAATTTGAAAGTATGGAAAAATATGAATTGCAAAAAACTATGAAATCAGTATGTATTGCTAAAAAATTGCCATTTTGTAACGAAAAATTAATATTGCCATTTTCAAAAATTNTATGCTAAAATTTTGCTATAAATTAGACAAATACTTGCCATATTTTCTGTCATGCATCTGGCAACCCTGTGGACAAGCGCTGGTGGAGCCACTGTCGCTCCCTGGGGTCACCTGTCACATCAACTAGTTTGCTTGCAAGGCAGCTGAAAAATGGGACAGTGGACTTGCTGTACACACCAGTGGTTTTGATTGCAGCTGGTTGAAAATAATAATTGCCAAGAAGGTCATTGTATTTTTGGCATTTGCCAGTCTCGGCATCAGTTGCTACACTGCCTGGTTTAGCGCTGCTGACTATGTAGTGACTTGGAGCAAAGGTGTTCACAACTGTTGTGTCCAATGTGAGGCTCCTGCCCTTGTACCAAGGGTTCAGAGTGAGACCATCAGGTCTCCTTCTGTCATTTGTCAACAAGGGGCTCCAAGACAGAGGCGAGACCAATGCAGGTCTGTGACCTTTTGAGAATGGGGTTGATGGATGAGTGTCTGGGAAAGCGGCCCGCGGCCTCAATGCAGGAGAGGCCATGGAGCACCAGCCTATCAACAATCTTACCACAGCAGCATTCCGTGGTTCAAAAATTTTGGCATCAGTTCGAAGGGCGATTGCAATTTGGAACTCATCAGGGCTCAGCAGATTTCCGACACCAGCAATTGGGAAGGCTTCTGACCAAGCAGCAGTGTCATGTGGCTCTTCTGTGCAGTGAGTAGCTGACAGTGGTTCCAAGGTCTTGGGGTATTGAGCAAGGCAGTGAATCTCTGCAAGCAAGGTCATCCCAGGCTGATTGTGTTTGTTTTTGTAGTGGGGATGAATCATGAAGTGCAGACCAGGTGTCAGTTGCATTGATTACTTCCCCATGAAGTGGTGTGAGAGAGGGAAGCAACCTGTTGACAAGGCCTTGAGAGGCAAAAGACGATGAAAGGAAACATGGCAGAGAAAGGTCTGTTGCAGAATGGAAGTCAAGGCCTCCATGTCAGATTGGCAACGATGCTTGTGACCGACTTTCTTTTCCAAATGTCACAACGTTCTAAATTGTAGAAAATGTTGTAACAGCTCGACCTCAAATAAGTGATCTGCTTTGAGAAGTCCTTGTTCAATCCCCTTGTTTTCACAAGTGGAAGGATGGCACTGGAATGCACCAAGGTCAACAAATGACTGGCAGAAAAAATAGTAGAAAAATACAGGGAGCCATATGCATCTGTCATAACATGCATTAAACCAAAGCTCAGATTTTCCCTTTCTAAGGAGCACCCTTGCTGCAATATGAGGCTTTCGAGGCAAACGGAGTGACGCTTACCTCCCGGATCTCACAGATATGGACTTCAGTTTGATTCCTAATCCTAGGTCCGCAATATTTTAACTCAATTATTTTGTAAATATTAGCCTAGATTGTGTTTATCCATCACAATGAATGACACAATCTATAAAAGAAACAATGTTAGTTGTGTGCCATTTGTTAAAGTCTTGAACTCAATCATAAAATGTGAATCAAATGTTAAAAGACTAAAGAGCATTACAACACACAAAGCATGACAAGCATATATAATATGAAACTGGGAAACTAAGTAAATTGGTTGCAGTCGTAGCAAATTAGCAGAGGGACAACAAGGAGCATATGAACAGCAGAGAAATATGCAAATAATAGAAATGCACATATGCGAGAAGCAAGCATCAATGGTCATTGAAAAACTGAAAGTTTTATAGTTGTCATGGTATTACAATGAAAATGTAGATTTTTGAAGTGCATGGTATTCGATGAAAGCAATTTTGATTAGGGTCGACCATGAAGAAATACTACTGTTGCCGGTCAAACTTTGGTTGAACATCAAGTCAGAAAATAATGCTAATGAACATGTTGGTGGAATCATTATGATGCACTGACAATGAATATACTGTTAGGGTTGTAGGGTTAGTGTTTTAGGATTAGCATTTTAGTAGGGTTAGCGTTTTAATGTTTCAGGCTTAGTGTTTTAGGGTTGGTTTTACATTTACGATTAGGGTTTAGAGTTACATTATGGTTGGGATTTAACCTGAGCAATGACTTAGCAGTCCTCATGAGCGTTGCCGCTGCCTGTTGTGGCTGTGCATGATAGGTGTAGGTAGGCCTACCTTATGTTAGGTGACATCTTCATTGCACGTGACTTCGTAAAACTCACCTCTGACAGGTTTTGTGCATGTTATGTTCATTGTCAGTCCATCATAATGAGTCCACCAACATGTTTATTATCATTGTTTTTGATTTGAGTTCAACTAAAAACTGACTGATTTGATTTTGCCGCAACATTAGGTTGTGGATTCTTTGAGAATAGTTGTTGTACAAGCAAATGTTTTTTAATTTGGCAATCAAAATTACAACCAATAACCAATTTTGATATGGAATGATAGCAAAATAGGCGTCTATAATCTTGATCCTCTACTCCATAACTGTTTGCTGCTTGATCCAGTCAAGCAGAGAAATAAAACTTGGGAGCTTCAAGTATGATTTACGTAGAAAGCAAAAGCCTGGGTTAATTTGATATAAAGATGATAAATTGGATATATTTTTGGCCCACTTTGTAAGTTGTCACAACATTGATAAAAAGTGGTTTCCTTGCATTGTCTTATTCTGCTTTTCGTAGTTTCAGTATGTTGATAAAATAATCCATGGTGTTGTAGTCAAGTTCTTGGTTATACTGTAAATGTACTTTGTAAACTGCAAGCTTTGTAGTAATTAGGGTAGAGTTCTCATTTTCACTGTTCACAGTTTCTTGAGGATTTGGCAGAACCAGCCCATCATGCCTGAGCTAACCGTTGTATTTTATCATTACAGACATACTACAGCAGCAATGATACATGAACTCAGCAAGGTATTAAAACAGTGGAACTACTTACAGGTCATGGGTTCACACTTGGTGTCTAAGTGTTGTCATTTGTGGTGTCCTTGCTGAGTTAATGTATCTGCGGTTATGTGGGTATGAATAGATTGCTATTGTTGCGTGTCTTTCTGTTACACCTTCCTGTGGCAAAATGCTAAAACCGTTTTTGGTAAACAGTCTTGTTGGGCCACTGTAGCTTTTGCGTAGGTATAGCTGTTGGAAAGAATAATCTTTTCAATTTTCTAGAATGACCTTTATGTTGAGTTTGTGAATGCATTTTTGTAGCTATCATCAAGAAAAAACAATTTTCATCATGGATATTTTTCCATACAGAAAGTATGTCAAACGGGTTTCGAAATACATGTGTCCTTATCATCTAGTGTTGGTTTATAGCTCAGCCAGAGTTCCCACCTCAATTCAAATTATTATTTCATAGCAAGGAAACATGTAAGCTTGTGTGCATATATATGAATTTTCACACTACTTTTGTTTCTTAAATGCAGTGGTGGTTATGTTTTATAACAATGCTTATTGTGTGCAAAAAGGAATGATCATTCTGTTGGATAATACCCAAGTAGTACCCATTATTCTTGAAGTTGTTTAGAAGTTTATTCTGAAGTTCAAGGAAATGGATAAAGCAGTCTGTGTAAGTTAATTTTTCATTTTTTAATGTAGCAACTTAACTTTTGTGTGTGATTTTTGGTGTTGCTTGTCAAACATACATGGTAATTTTGGTTTGAACAAAAGTAGGTTGATTGACTAGAATCCATCTTCACTGAAATATTTTAACAACCTTGAACAAGTGCTAGGTCAATGTCTATTTAAAAGCAAAGCAGTAAAACAATTGGTGGAAAAATATGTTAGATCTTTGGTGCTTTATGTAATCTAGAAGTCAGTAACTTGTTTACTATGAAGTGCTTGTTGCATCAAATAAATTTGAACAGGATATTTTATCACTGAATGGTTGATAAATTCTCTGTGTTCATTTGTTTTCTCATTTGAAAATCAGATTTGATTGAAAATCAGATTTCTTTGCTCAAAGTATTTTTCATTTACTCTATTTTGTAAACAAAGCAATTCAATTAAGAAATGTGATTATCTCTGTAGTTGTGATTAATATTCAGAATTAACTGGTACTGTAAATAGGCTTTTGTTGTGATTGTTAACAGTTTAGGCAATGGTAAAAGTAAGCCAGAACAGTCTGGAATGCCATTCCAGTAAAATAATTATTGCCACTATGACATACCAATAAGAGTCTTAGTGCGAGTGTGTTGCAAGTATGGAAAAATTACTTAGCAAAATTCATCTATTTAACAGTTGCATAAAATAAGTTGTGGGAGGTTGTGACTGCTGCCCAAGAGGCCTGGCACTCATCATCAGGAGACGTTGTGCTATAACCCCAGTTTCTGTCCTGGCAGTTGAAGTCACCAGCATATAGATATACTGGGGTGTGGGAGTGTCAGGATGGCTGTAGGTGTGAGGGTGGAGGCTGGTGATGATCTTACAGCAAGTTTTTTTAAGGTGTTTTAGGGACCCAATTCGCTGAATCCCTAGAATCACAGAAAATTATCATCGGGTCCTTAGAATAAGAGAAAATCGGGTTCCTAGAATCAGAGAAAATCAGGTCCCTAGAATTACAGAAATTGGGTCCCTACAGGTCCATACTGGGTACCTAACATTTTCCTTAACCCTTTCAGTCCCGGGGGCCCAATTTTTGCTGAAAATATTTGAAAAGTTTGCAAAGCCATACCTTGCCAGCAGCTAGAGCTAGAGAGGTGTTCAAACCCTCTATGGATTCAGCAAGTCTTATACCTGAGATTGAAAAAAAATTTTTGGGTTGGGTTTGGGGTTTTCCATTGCCTATATCACAATGGAAGGGTGTTTTTGCATTTTAGGCTAGGTTTACTGGCCCTGGGCTCCAGCCAAATGGGCCATTTTTTGTCCCAAATATTTTTTGCATTTTGACTCGAATATGAGTCTTTAGAGCCCTTGATTGACTTGCTAGCATGTCTGGAGCCAAACTTATGGCAGAAAAACCTAGTTTTTGGCAAAAGTTTAAAAAAAGTGCCATTAGCTGCTTCTGGCCAACCTTTGGCCAATCATAATCAGCAGCAAGATTGAGCTAGAGAGCTATTCAAACCCTCTGAAGATTCGTGAACTCTTGTGCAATAGAATTAAAAAAAAATTTTTAGAATTTCTTTTGGCTTTGTTGGCCCATGACCCCTAGATATTCTTAAAATGTTATCCGCGGATCCAAACTGCGGACATTGTATCTCAAAGTCTTGTTGGATTCCTGACTCAAATACAAGTCTTTAGAGCCCTTGATTGACTTTCTAGCATGTCTGGTTCAAAAGTTAGGCCAAAAAACAACTAATTAGTAAGGAGCTTTTCTCAATTTGTTAGGGATTTCCCTAATTATTTTAAGTTTTTTTGGCCCTAATTTTGGAACCAGGAACGCTAAAAACCTATTTGGACCCTTCAAAGTCCTGAAATGTAACCAAAAACAGTTGGATTAGAACTGTGGGATATAAAAGTACACCTAAAAGTCCCATGTTCCTAACAATTAAAATTCTGAAATTCTCTAGTGTTTAGCAGCCATCAGATGAAATGTAAATTCAAAGTTGTTGCAGAGTGTGCATAAAACAATTCATCATCTTTAACATGTTGGCTGCCAGTGTATGATATATTTGTACTTTGAAACCCCACATTAGACTATTTTCATGCCATTTTGCAACTCTATAACTTACCAGAAGATTGAGCTAGGGAGCTGTTCAAACCCTCAAAAGGTAAGCAAGTCTTCTAGCTTGCATTTTAAACACTTTGGAAAGTTTTGGATTTCAGGTTTTTTATGGGTGATGTCATAAGAGGGTAGGTTTAAGGCAGGATCACCAACATGGTGCCCTTGGACGCCAGGTCGCCCATAGGGACCATGTGGGTTGCCCGCGGGCCTGTTCTGACAATAGCATAAACATGATCATTGTCTTCACATTGATGAATATCTTTAATTTTTATTAGTCATAACATTTGAAGACAAATTAAGCAAATTTTTATTTCAGAAGTCTGTGTATCAAACTGGTATATACTTGGTAGCCCTTCACATGAATCTGTACCAAGAAGTAGCTCTCAGTTTCAAAAAGGTTGGTGACCCCTGGTTTAAGGGTTTTTTGCATGACGTCATTGGGCCCTGGGTGCCAACCCAATGGGCCAATGTTTTGGCTCTAGTTTTTATTGGAAACTAGGCTATAATACTAAGAGATCGACCGATATGGCCTTTTTGGGGGCCGATACCAATATATTGGCCATTCACAGGGCGATACTGATAGCCAATATATTTCCATTTTTTTATCTTGTTTTTCACAACCCTGAGGTCATTCTTGACTATCACAACCCTGAGGTCATTGGCAGTGACAACAGTTGGTGACGGCTGCAGATTCTTGAATCTTTATTGATTCAAGAACACAAACCAGAGCTGAATGCAAACATCCCGTTGAAGCCTCCATGCATTTTTAACTTGTAACAGAGCTTCATGCCTCACTCATGACATCACACGCCATCACCATCGGTGCGTATCCAGCTGAGTCATGTGACTACGTATGCTTCGCGTCACTACCGAAACAGCCCTTCGTGTTTTTCATTTTTTACACCGCTTTTCTCCTGAATGACCAATACGAACACTGCAGTTCAATTTGCAATGCACTGATAATGATAACAAGAGTTATCGAAACGTTTGCAATTTGTCATTTGTATTGTTTTCTTTGGCCGTGATTTTCATTATAAGGTTATCTTGTTTTCTGCTTTAATATAAACAATATAATGTATTCTATGCCTTACCTTTTTCAAAAACGATGTAAAATTTTTAAAATTGCAGCGATTTCAATATTTTGCTAGAGCTACGCGGCTTGCGCCGGCAAGAATATAAACGAATAGTAAGCTAGCCACCAGTCATCTGCAACCTAGCTTAAACAAAATTATTTATGTTAAGGAAGGAGCACTAGGCTATAACTGATTGCCGCCCGTCCACTGGAAGTAAATTCCATAAGAACAAGTCGCCATGACAGCAGCTAATGTGCACAGGTGCAAATTACGCATCCGATGATTGTGCAGTAATGCCACAGTAGTTCTGATCCAATCACAAACACTGCGCTTTTTAGCTTGCGTAACTTGCATTGTTGCAACCACTGCTTTTGCTGGTCATGTTTAACACGTTGAGAGCCGGCCTACGGTATATTCGTACTTGGAAAAAAAATTTTTTGCCTGGGGGGTACGGGTTTTTTGTCAGTGGTGTCATAAGTGGAGGACTTTTGGGCCAAGGTGGCCAAAACTTCACCTGGCCCTGGGCGCCAACCGTTAGATGGTAGTATTTCGCTGAAGTTTTTATTGGATTCTAGGCTACAATCCGAGTCTTTTTGATACTCTGGATGACTTGCTAGGGTTTCGGGTTCAAAAGTTATGATCTAGTTAGTAAAAAATTTTGACTAATTAGTAAATTGATAATTAATTTGTTTATTTAAGATCATAACTTTTGAACCAGAAACGCCAAGAAAGTCGATCAAAGGCTCAACAGACTCGGACTCGAGCCTAGTTTCCAATGAAAACTTCAGCGAAATACTTTGGCCTAGCGGTTGGGCCCTAGGCCAGGCAACATGAGCCAAAATGGCCCAAAAACTACTTCACGTATGATGTCACTCAAAAAAAATCTGCAATCCCCAACCAAAAAATTTTTTTTCAAGTGCAGACTAGAAGACTGGCCGATTTGTTTGAACCCTTGAATAGCTCTCTAGTGCAATCGGCGGAGGAGCTACGGCGTTGGTAAGGCAACTGACAACTGCTGGTCTTAGGTTGATTTCAAAGTACGAATATATCATACCCCGGCTCTCAAAGTGTTAAAAACATATTTTTCATTGCAAGCTAGAAGACTCACCGAGTCTTTTAAGGGTTTGAACAGCTTCTTAGCACAATTGACTAGCAAGTTATGGAGTTGCAGAGTGGCGCGAAAATAGTGGCTCAAGGCGTGGTTTGAAAGTATGAGTATCTCATACACCGTTAATAAAATATAGTAGAGGTTTACAGCCATAGTGATGCAGGTTTAATGTAGCAACTCATGTACTGCACCATAACTAATACATGGACGTGCTGGTATAATGATGTTGATGCATCATACTGGCAAAATTCCATCTATAATTTGTATAGATCAGCAATATCTGCCAGGAAATCACCTATGCCATTGCAACTGTTTTGCAGAGTTAGTATCTCAGCTTGTTGACTATATATCTGATTTACTGACACTACTTCTGTCCACTTATGTTGAATACAAGGTTATATTTGTAGCTTACGATTGAATCACAGTCTTTTGGGCTCTAGGCATCAGTTTTAATGACAAAACTTCTAGATGAGGTTGCACTATTCATTTTTTGTAGGTTTAGAATTATTTGAAGTTAACCCATACTTTATGAAACCATACTTTATGCCAAACCCATACTTTATCCTTAACTCAAATGCCATTATAAGCACTTTGTGAAATACCCATCAGGCAACAGTTTCGCAGAAATAAAATTGATACTAACACTTTGAGTCAAACCATCTTTATAACAATGCATGCCAATATTACTTGTCGTTTTTCCAAACCTTTGGTGTCACTTTGGGGAAATTCTTTCTCAAGCTGAAACAAAAAATTGCAAATGAAGTTATGTGCANAACAGTGTAACTGCAGTGGGTAAAAAAATACAATNACTAACCAGTAAAAATATACACAGATACTGATATNAAGTACTTATTTAATTGCCAACCGCAGCTACTGCATACGACAAAAATTGAACACAAAGCTAATATAAACCAAGACTCAATTCAAAGTTATGACATGGAATGAAATACTGATATGGCAGACTTAACTGAAAAAAGATTGACATTGCAATCCTGTATATTANGGACAGAACTGTTGNATGTACCTTTGACATTATCCCAACCTCTGAGGAAGAGCATGGGTTGCCACACCTACATGATTTATTGGTCAACTGGAAAGAAAAGCTGCTCTTCTCTTGCAGATACAGCTTAATTACTTAGCATATTAAATGTTTAAAACAGTTGAAACAAACCAGCAACAATATTTAACAACCTGTTGAGTGTGATTTTATTCTCAGGAAATTTTTCAACAAAAAGAATTTGTAGATTATGTAACAAAAAGACGTTTTGAGAACTCTACTACTACCATAACACCATGCAGTAATTGTGATGTTTTCGCATCACATTCATTCCTAACATTTTTTGCTACCGTCTTCATCTTGCTAAAAACCTCATATGATATTATATGCAGTTTAGATAAGCACAAAAAAGGAAGATTAGAACAAATAGAAGTTCACAGTTAACAACTTTTTACCATGTAGAAATTCAGAAAGCCACAAGTTTGAAGCATTAACACAAATTATTTTGAACAAAGGATCGTTCAAACTTTATTAAGGGTTCAGGATATAATAATAATTCCACAGTTCAGAAAAAAGATAGCCCAAATGTCTCAGCTTGAAAATGGATGCATTAACTTGAACATTTTGCAAAAAATAGATTTAAGAACCTGAAGACATTCTCTTAAACAAACTAT
>JGI24159J19872_10010582_pt1 | contig 12107 bp, 8 predicted proteins | sample Ectturendosymbi4_FD_19872 | JGI IMG/M metagenome (IMG submission 19872) | reverse complement strand
GAGCCCACTGGCCAACACTCAGAAAACAGTGAAGAAACAATAGCAAATTCGGTATTGAACGGCTATACAAAAACCCGAAATCACTGGAAAACACTCCGAAAAACGAAAAAAAACAACAATCTACTGAAATCAAAAAAATAGCAAATACCAAAATACAAGCAAGGTAGGGCCCTAGTTTTCACATTTCGTTTGGCAGGGGGGCGGTGCGGTTCGCACCCCTGCCACCCGTCAGTTATGCCACTGATCAGGTGCATTTCAAACATAACATCCACAAGTTCTTTTGATAGAGTCAAACGTAACAATCGGTACGATTCAGCAAACGCAGGACGCAGCCAGTGTGCTTTGAGTATATCGACACAATAGATGGCATTCGGCTTGACCAACCGTCATACTGCGATTCATGGAAACTCGTTGGAAGACTCTGGCGTTATCATCACCAAAGTTGAATAAAACCAAATTTCGTGAGTAATAATTAAGACATAAATTTTTGACGAAGTTTAATCTAAATGATCATATACCGGTCACTGACTCCATGCGTACCACAGTTTGTTGGAGGCCCCCTTGGATCTTGAGGCCCTAGGCTTAAGCCTATATAGCCCATAGGTAAATCCGGCACTGATTATAGTCAATAATTTTTCAGTTAAAATTCACGAAGTGGAAAATATGACAAAATAACTTTTTCTACCGTGTTGTACTCGAACGTATTTAACTGCCTATTCCTATCCCAGGTACTACCGTGAATCAAGACGTCTATGTCTGCGTTGAGCAGTTGTCGATAAACTAGGTTAGGCGCATTGTGGCGCTGATGTTCAATTTGCTGTTGTATTCAGTATTCACTAATTGCTATATATGATACTTTACATTTTATTACAGTTCAGCAGGAACCAGCATGCAAATTGAGAAAATTTGACAGAGCAGCCTAGGTGCTACTTTGACAGTCGGAATTTCTGATGAACAATCAATTTGCCCTTGGGTCAACGAAATGTGATACACTTGTGGGATGTGTGCTGTCCTTTTTAACAGCATGTTGTAACTGCGTTCGGTGCTTGCAGTCAGTGGTGTGCCTTATACTCCATTTTCACTACTTCACTCTTTGTTTCAGAGTGCGTTTGGATCAAATGAGATCGAAACATCTCAGAATTCCCACCAACCACGAACTTATGAGTGCCGTGACACATCAGGTTATCTCAAACAATGTTTCAGTTGTAATTGGACCTGAAAGCAACGTGGCCGTGGAAAGGGTAAAGCAGTATGTGAACAAATAATGCGTTTGGTATCAACGCGTTATCTCGTTTTTATCAATATCAATCAAGCAATTAGGACCATAGCATGACTGCGGGAAAGTATCACATATAAAGTGTAATCACAGACAGGGTTTTTTTAAGGTTTCGCTTTGGTGGCCGCAAGGAAATTTTAAGAGACCGCTTGGAGGAATTTGAGTGACCGTTCTCCATTGATGTGATCTCAGGTCACTATATTTTGAGAGACCGTTGGAGGAATTTGAGAGACCGATTTGGTCCCTCAAAACACCTTAGAAAAAAAACACTGGCAACAGAAACTGTCTGTGCAACTACGATGCTATCTCAAATGTTCATGTTGATGGATGTGACAGTAACAAGACTTATCGTTCAAGCGTAAATCAAACCTTGTTCCAAAGCTTTAGTGGCACCGTTCGCCATCATCGGGTTTGATTTTACGCCCTCAGCGTTTCTCCCGCTGTGCTGAAACCAAACATCTTCAATAAGACTTTTCTAAAATATTCGGTTTTTCGTTTCATACATATTGTTATGACGTGGTTGATCGAACATCCTTTGCTGCTTTTGTGGTGCAATTTGGTCAGTCAGGTGAGGCAACCAAGTTGATTGAGTCTCTCTTATACAGCAGTCTCAAAGATGCGGCCCGCGGGCCACATGTGGCAAACTGATTCATCAACACAACCTGCAAAAAATACACAAGTAGACCCATCCTGGCCAAGTAGAGATTGTTAGCTCAACAATGGAGTAAAAGAGTTTCTTCCCATAACCCAGGTCAACAGTGTCAGAAACAAGGCGATTACTCGAAGAGATGTCAACAGCATCCAGGGAATATCGCTTGACTTCTTCAAACCGTTTGTGTTTTTTCCATGTGAATGCAGCTATGCTCCGATTTCCAATGATTATCACCTGGCACAATTGCTGCTCACGTGTAGATTTCAAGTCTCCAGGAGTAGGAGCATTATGCGCTGTGTTCGCTTCCCCAGATTCATAGCGGTGCCAAGTGGGTCTGCATTTCTGGTTGAGTGATATAGGAAACTGTCGCTAATCGTTTAAACGACCTAAAGTCGCAATTTTTGAACAACCAGTGCAGTTCATTGGAAGCAGCAGTGTACCTCACTGTGCCTCTCATATTTAACCAAACAAAACTTAAATCGGCGAAGTAGTGAAGGTCTCCTCTTGAAATAGATTGATAGCATGTGCACTGCAAGGATTACAAAGTTTGACGACACCAAAACAAGGATGAATCACTAAAACGTAAACATTGTCAACGACAAACCGAAAAGTTTCAAAAAGCATAAAAGTAAAAAAACTTCTCTTCATGTCCAGGTAGCTCAGAAAAAGTCCAAAATTGAAATACAGCAATTGCCCCGAAAATGTCCAATGTGGCACTAACGGATACTGATTTCACGAGTATTGCGTGCAAGCTTCAGTTGTATGCACATTTATTCAAGTCCGCACTTCCGCTTTTGCCATTAACCCACACCAAAAATTGTTTGCAGTTCTATAGAAAATCAAGATCTTCAGAGGACAATCAGACATTGGGAACCGGTGTTAGAAAGCATCAAAAGAAACCACATGGTATAAAGAACTAACGGAAAACAAGTGAAATTACGAAGAATTTACGGAAAACAGAAATCAGATAAAAATAAAAAACCTTTCGATCTAGTCCGGCTGTGTTGGGTTATATCGCGGCGTCGACATTCGAGGAGAAAATTAAATTTTGAACCATTGTCATACCCGGTGCGTCGCAATGCACTGCAGCTTTTGTCTAAGTTTGCTTTCACTTCCAGGATGGTCTTGACTGTTCGTTCGCTAAAGCAGCCTTAAACTTAAAACAATGCAAAAATAAGGATGCAGGTCAAAATAAGTCCAAAACGACAGAAAAAATTTGTAAGACCTTCAAAATTCGCAGAAATCTTAGAAATGTGAACCGTATGGCAGCCCTGGCCATGCGGCAAAAGTGTTTGGAAAGCTGACTTGGAGTTCGCGTGATCTACCAATTCGCGTCCACTGTTTCTGTTTTTTATGACCCTGCGCTGTACACCAATTTTACAAATTTCTTGTGAAAAACATAGTGCTTTGGCTATTTTCAAAACCCATGCAGTGGTACATAAACGACATCCCGCTTTAAAGGGTTAGAGGCTTTTAGATTTTGCGATCATTTGTGGTAAGTGGTGAGGAAGTCAAAAAATCGTAACCTCTCAAAGCTGTTCAATGTTCCTGAATTAACGATTTTGCAAAGTCTGTCTTTAAGTTATAAAAATTAGGGAATGTGATGTCAAACGGTTTGGCACCACACAACAAATTTTTGAGGAAAACTTGCTCATCATCAAAGTTCATCACAAAATGAAAACATTTTCGAAGGCGTAAAATTATTTCTGCGTAACGTATCCAATGACACGAATTCTGCACTTTCCATATGTCCACACCTGCTGATCTGGGGTTTAAGTAATTCTTTGCTGCCGCATCGATATTAGGTGGCATCTGCAGCATAGACGTTCCAGACAGAGTTTTGGAAGGTACCACCTTCGCGGCAGAGTTTATCCAAATTGCGTGAATACGGGCTTTTGCCAATTGCGTATGCTGACGTACATCAGCACTTTGTAACATGGAGCACTCACATTTTATGACGTTTGCAGTCGAATCTCACAACACTTCGCATTCGCGCTGTCGAAGATACCGTGTTTTCCCGATAATAAGACGTGGCTTAAATTTTAATTTTCACTTCGAAATTTACACTAGGGCTTATTTTCGGGGATGTCTTATTTTGATATATCAAAAAATGAAGTCACAAAGTGAAACTTAGGAGATCTACATTTACTTATTATTAACATGTTTTTTATTCAGAAACTCGTTAACAGCAATTTATTCAAAAACAATCATATCATCATCCTCTAGAATGTCTTGCAGGTCATCGGTTTCCAAAATTCCAGCGGAGTTTTCGCTTAACTCAATTTCTCACCGGTCAACTAGGGCTTATATTAAAATCGATCTCAAAAATCACGTTTGGTCTTATTATCGGGAAACGCGGTAGTTGTACCGAGGTGTCGAAACGCAGGCCAGTTTTTTAATCTGTTTTCATTTTTTCAAAACGCCTGTAGCTCGTGATTAAAGTACTGTCTAATGAAATTCTGACGTCTCCGAAACATAAATACAAATCAAGTTGATTGATTTAGGTCAAAGAAAGCATTTGGAGTCTTTGATGGTAGATGTTGTAAACGAAGTATGCCATTTTCTTTCCAGGAGGAAAAGCGTGATCTGTGTCGTGAGGTAGAACGGGATAACATTCAGTAAATTAATGTAAAATCATTTATAGGCCATGGCATCGGGGCGTTCTTCAATTGATTCTAGAATAAACGAAACCGTCAAGTCAAAGTAAGGTTTGCGGTAAAAAGCCTCTTGATTTGACTCTCCATCTGAATTGTTTGCGCAGATTCACCCCTTGATGGCGATGCTGGATGTCACCCTTATTGCTCCACTAGCCGGCAACCCAGCTTTTCTTGACCCCTATAGATTCAGAAACCTCATACGCATGGTTCCTGACGATAGGTACCAAGTTCAGGTTAGCTCTTTTAATTATTTTGTCCGAAATTCTTTGTTGATCTCTTGAAACACGCTCATCGCCATTTTAATTCAACGTGGTTAATTTGGTGTATAACTATTAACTTGTCAGAAAATTTTAGTAAAATGCTTCTGCAATTCTGTTATCAGAGTTTTTATAAGAATTTGGCAGAAAAAGGTCTACTGCTTTTTCACAGTATCATGTTTTTGATGCAGGCAGCTATGAGCCTAGTTGAATTTTTTCGTTACCCTGATGTATCTGTACTGACATCCCATGATGAGTATGGACTGTCTATTGTTGAAACTGTCAGACGAGACTCGTACAGCGCGAAAACTTATAAACTGAGAGTACTGAAGATGATTCAGGTTTGTTTCTTATGTTGCTAGTGGTTTAAATTAAGGATTTTAAAGAATATTGCTGTTCAAGACTGTTAGTGCGTGCATGCGCTGCAATGTTTGTATTAACTGGAAAGAGGTTGGTCTTATTTTGGCGACCATAACCGACATGGCCGTGCAGTGTAATAATATATACGATTCTCAAACTTGTCTCTGATTGTCATTTTGAAACTGGGCCACAAAAAAAGCTTCCAACGGTGAAAAAAATATATGTAACGGCGGAAAGCTAATGCAGATGTTAAATTTGACTGAATCTGTTGCCTTAACAGCAGTGCAACATCCTCCGAATAAGTCGCCATGACTTTTCAAAACTAAGCTTTCGATTAAACATTTGACCTCCAGGCCTGCTTTCGAATTTACTGTGCTGATGCCAAATAATGGCTAATTTGTTACAGCAAAATGTGCGTCAAAACGCGAATATATGAAGCGTGGCGCTTCATGCGGACCGCTTTGCTAATATTTGAAACGTTTAACCAGCGCTCCGTAGCCGTAGCGCCAGAGCTGCGCATTTTTCCTGAAGGGAAGCGGAGCCCAGAAAGTAATATAGCGATCTGAAAAGAACTAAGCTACAATCAGTAGGTATATAATATCCGTGTCTTTTGTAGCTGTATAGTCACTTCGATTCGTTCGTATTCAAGCTCGAGTCAATGACGTGTCAAATGGAATTAACATTTTTCTTCTTTTTGCAACAAAATGGCACCTAACGAGCTGCGAAATGACACCCAACAAGCTACAAAATGGTGCCAAACGAGCTCAAAAGTGGTACCCAATGTTGTTGTAGCAATTTTTATTCCAGGTAATCAAGATCTAACTTTTTTGTGAAAACAGTTTCCACTTTACTGCTTCGCTTCACAAGCCTCGTTCTGAGTCGTTTCCACAAGTGTAGCCCAACCTTTCTGTAAGAAATATACTTCTTTCTCATTTCACGGGTGTGTCAATCATATGTTTGGAGATGTAAAAATTACTCTGACTCGAGTCTCGAGTCAATGATTGTGACTCGAGTCGAGTTATTCGGTAAAAACGTGACTCGAGTCGAATCACCATCGTTTCTCAACCTGACTTGAGTCGAGTGGAGTCATTGACTCGAGTCACGCTATCACTGTTAAAAACCATTAGGCTTGGTCGCAAGCAGGCCCGTAACCAGGGAGGGCTTCGGCCCCTGGAAAAATGTGTTGGACATAGTTTAAATAATTTGGGCCACTATCAGAAAACTCTTCGCTCCCCTAGTGTCCCAAGCTGATTACGGGCCTGCTTGCAAGGTTTGCGAGGTTACTCGCAAAGTTCAGTAGCAACCATTACGTTAAGTAGCAGCAGCATAACATGAAAGTTATAACTAATTGGCAGCGAATTAGCATTGGTTTGCATTGCAGTCCATTTTCAGGAGGGTATAAAAACGCAATGTAAACAAATGTGGACTTTTCTTGAGGTTTTCATCTGAGCAAACAAATTTTGCGTTTTCTGCACGGTAACCAGTCTTATTTTCTCCTAAGCTTTGCAGGTTAAATTGTGCTTTACTTTGCCATTCATCACTGCTTATTATGAATGCAAAAGATAAGAATTCAGATCTTTTCAGCTATGTAAGGCGAATGTGTCCACGTTTGAACGAACACATGAGAGAGTTAATCGACTACGTGTTTGCGCTCTTTGGATGGTTTTCCTGGAAGAGTTGTTACCTGGCATAGCCAAGACTGCAACAGGAAAGCATGCAACCAGTGCAAAACACATGGTCGATTGGGACTGGACTGTGTCAAAATGCTCGGACGCAAATGCAGTTCTCCAAACAGATGTTTTTTTTATTCCGGTCGTAAGAAATAAGAAAAGGTTACCAGGCTCTAACAGCAAAACTAGTGGCTGCCTATCCAGAATTAGTTGATGTTACCATTAACCTGAATCGTCTAAACCTGTGATTGTTGTTTTTTCGTTGATTTTCTCATGGTAAGAGCGATGGTTGTAAAAAACACCTGATAACCCCTTGAAATGAGTGGTATATTCTTTTAATTTTGCGTACTAGATATATTTCATTTCCCAGTCAACTTTAGGCACACCAAGACCATGGGCGTCGGAAGGGAAGGGGGCAGGGGAAGTCTTGCGACCTGGATTTTGAATTTTTACAGTTTCCAATAACGTTTTTAGCAAGTTTTCTTAGTTTCAAGAGGGAAAAATGAACTTTCTCAATTTTTTTGTTTCCACTGGATAAATCTTTGAGGCTGCCCCTGGAAAAGCTGTTATTAGCCCCCGCCTGGAAAAATCATCCTGATGCCCATGACCGAGACAATTGAAAATTTTAAGGTGTAAAAACGAACAGAAGCCGGAGCCGGTGCCATGTTATGAAAAAAGAGAGCTCTGGATCCGGAGCTGCACTCACGAATACCAAGAACTCCGCAGCTGGAGCCAGAGTCATGTTCGTGAAAAGTAAACCTCTGGAGCCGAAGCATTGTCATTTTTACGACTGCTCGGCAGCCGTGCTTGTAACATGTATTGCTCTTGTGGTACTTGTCTTGTCATTTTCAAATCAGAACGAATGTTGAGATGATACGGCGTTACTGAAAGGTGTTTTGCAAATTCATGGATATAGGAGCTTTATATATCCTTCCTAAATTACTGCTCCAATGCTTCAGTTCAGTTCATATGGAACCTGTTAGCTGAGATCAAACGGATTTCGTCTTTCGTTTGAATTTAGTGATAGGCTACGCATTTGTAGTTTGTACACTCACTGTAAATTTCACGTGGATTTTGTCTGCTTTTCTAAGCTGTTTTCTGTATAAATTATCCAACGTTACCTGGCGTTACTCAAAAGAGCAACAAAAGTGTTGCCTTGTTCAGCTGTGAATATTGCACTTGATACTGCAGAATATGTGAGGGGCGAATTGTATACTCTTATTGCAGCTACTGGACCTTATATTTGATAAATACAGCTATCGTTCTTAGATAATTTTCTTTTATCGACTCCAGTGCAACTCACCCAATTAGTGGCGAAATCCAATTGTAATCTTTCATAAAGGTATCAGCCTACTACCTTTAATTTTTCAGTCACCTTCCAAAAAAGCTACCGTTCAAAATATTTTTGAGGAGATGAAGCAGTTCAAACCTCACATGATCATTCTCGCGATGACGCGTTCACAAAAAGTCATGATTCTAACCGAGGCATACAAAGCTAACCTGACAACGGCTCATGATTGGATGTGGCTTGCCTTGAATAGTGTTTCAAACGTGCCGGTGGCAAACGTCATTTTCAAGGGTCAATCGCATCAGTTCAAAGGTAGGTGTGTTGTTTTTGATTTATTGAAAGTAAAGCAGCTGACAATTCACCACGAGGGTGAAAACAGTTAAAATCTGCTCGCAAATAGTTTTACTTGGAAATCAGTTCGCGTCAAATGCAAAATCCTGTAAAGTTCTATAAACTGCAAAAAAAGCTTTCGAGTCCTGTAAATTGCAAGAAAATGCTTACAAGTCCAGTAAATTGTAAGCAAAAGGTTATGAGTCCTGCAAATTAAAAAAAAACAAACAAAAACTTAAGAGTCCTGTAAATTGCAAGAAAAAGCTTACGAGTTCTGTAACTTACAAGCAAAAGCTTACGAGTCCTCTGAATTGTAAGGAAAAGCGTATGAGTCCTGTAAATTGGAAGCAAAAGCTTACAAGTGAAATCATGAAACCTGAAAAGAAGACTTTAGTGAAAGCACGCGAACTGCAGTTTGAATCACACGCTCTAACCATTGAGCTGATATCACCAAAGCTACACTAGCGCCAATTGCCTGATGCCTGGTTTCGAGCAACTCCTTTGAACGAATCATATAAAGCATTGTTCGACTGCACGTGACCTCTGTAGCGAGGAATTGCTGGCCAACGCAATTGGACTGTTATTTACGAAACCTGTTTGTTCTTTTAAGTGTTTCTCCTGCTTAATCAGTTTTTAATGTTTTTCTCCAGTTTTTAATGTTTTTCACTTTGCGTCCAGATTTAACTGTTTTCGACCATGTAGTGAGTTGTCACTGAAATGTGCTTACGTGCAATCAGAATCGTAAAGGCGCCAGGGTCTTTATGCCTCGCAGGAGCCTAGCTTTTACCCATGATTACTGACACAGAACACCAAGTTTTTTTGTCGGACAGGATAGCATTTTTCGTCACGGCCGACACACTTCAACGCTGTATCTGTTCGACTACTGTTGTTGAACGGTTAGGAGCTAAATCTGCTACGTTACAACTGAATCTGCTCCGATTTAGCTAAATTTGCTCCGATATATCTAAATTTGCTACGTTACAACTGAATCTGCTCCGATATAGGTAAATTTGCTCCGATGTAGCTAAATCTGCTACATTAAAACTGAATTTGCTCCGATATAGCTAAATCTGTTCTGATATAGCTAGATCTTCTCCGATATATCTGAATCTGCTACGTTACAACTAAATCTGCTCCTATATAGCTAAATTTGCTCCGATATATCTAAATCTGCCACGTTACAACTAAATCTGCTCCGATATAGCTAAATTTGCTCCGATATATTTAAATCTTCTGCGTTACGACTGAATTTGCTCCGATATAGCTAAAACTGTTCCGATATAGCTAAATCTGTTGCGATATAGCTAAATCTGCTCCGATGTAGCTAAATCTTTTCCGATATATCTAAATCTGCTGCGTTACAACTGAATTTGCTCTGATATAGCTAAATCTGTTCCGATATAGCTAAATTTTCTCCGATATAGCTATATCTGCTCCGATGTAGCTAAATCTTCTCCGATATATCTGAATCTGCTACGTTACAACTAAATCTGCTCCGATATAGCTAAATTTGCTCCGATATATCTAAATCTTCTACGTTACAACTGAATTTGCTCCGAAATAGCTAAATCTGTTCGGATATAGCTAAATTTGCTCCCATGTAGCTAAATCTGCTCCGATGTAGCTAAATCTTCTCCGATGTAACTAAATCTGCTCCGATCTAGCTAAGTCTTCGATATAGCTAAATCCGCTGCGATTGAGCTAAATCTGCTTCGATATAAGTAAGTGTGACTAAATTAGCAGTTTTTTTGTGCTAAATATTTCCGAGATGTTTCTTTTACGAACGACGCCCCACATCTGTTAATCACATCAGACCACGCTCATAACAGATCGCATTCACAACAGACGCGTAGCCAGAAATTTTAATCGGGGGCGCAAACAACAGCCAAGTCTCAACATGTGAATATTTAATGCCCCTTGTTTTCAACGCACCAACAGTGTCTTTGGTCTCACTGCGTAACATAAAACACTTTGAAACTGGATTGCTTCTTAGCCAAAGTTTGAGATTCAAGGCGTGTAAAACGTACATCAACGTTATATTCATGCATTTAGTTTTAAAACTGTACAAAAACAAAAATCTGCGATGATCATTTAAGGTTGAGGCTAATGCTGTAGACACTTGGCAAGGGTAAGTTGTACAGTATTTGTAACACGACAGAGTTATCAATAAGGAATTTTCGCTATGGTCTTGAAATGAAGTTTTCATCATCATTAGGATAAATTCAGCAAGCTGACGCGCCAGAAACAGCTGCGAAAAGCGTAACTGCTTGTTTTATTTTCGGTTAATAATTACAAACGCTTAGGTACAAGTTGTGTTTCATTAGCACCAACTTCCACACGGAGCTCAAACCTCAAGTAAATGTCAGTCATGATATGAATTCTCCAGCATTTACGCAATATACAACCATGGGCGTCGGAAGGGGGGCAAAAGTGATCCTTGGCCACTCCCTAGATGTTGAATTTTGACATTTTCTTAATAAATTTTTAGCAAAAAGATTGTTTTCTTAGTTTCGAGTGGGAAAAATGAAATTCCACCCTTTTTGGCTCCCTTTGAAAAATCCTTGTCTTTCCCAGGAAAAATCCACGACTTTTCACCCTGGCAAAAATCATTCCGACAGCCATGTAAACAAGTGTTGATTAATCATGGGCAATTGGTAAACCACACTGCTTTGATCAAGTTTGACTAAAGGTTGAAGTAGGAAAGGTACCTTTCGCAGTTTCGTTGATTTGCACTGAAATATTTCTTTAGCTTACACATCAAAAGCCTGATTAACCCGAACATTTTTGGTGCAACTTTCGGAATTGGGGTGGGGGCAATTGCCCCCATCGCTCCCCCACTTGTTACGCGCCTGGTTCACAACAGGCTTTCCTTGATAGGAAAGCACGTTCTTAAGTGGAAGAATGGAGGACCCTACGGACACAAAATGATGCCCGTATAGCGAATGAGATTAAGCGAGAAAACAGCAGCTGAAAAATGAAGGAAACACACCCTGTAATAGCACGTGCAAAAGCACGCTGATCGGGGCGAGGCTAACTAGAATAAATAACCGGCAAGTATCCNNGGCAAAGTAAGTAAACAACAGTCAGATGACGGCGTACACCTTAGCAGGTTGAACAGGAATGGGTAACAGCTTGTCAAGACACCAGCGATACTAATCTTATAACAAAGCCACGACATGAACCGGGTTAAAACGCTAAAGAGTCAGAAAAACATAACGAAACCAAAACAGTCAATCTGACTGTTGTTTGATACAGAGCACGCCATACCGTTTATCGAGGCGATAAAAAGAAAGCAGCTTACGACTCAGTGATGTCGACGACCCGAGATAAAGTTTCCTGGCGAATGAAAGTCCGTTCACGGCAAAAAGTGAACCGTGAAAAGTTCACGTCGTTCAAAAGGCTTGAGTAGATTTTGGCGAAGACAACCCAGCGGTAAAGTCCAAACGACAACGAGAACTTTGTGGCAAAAATGCTGCTGACCGAAGTCTTTAACTTCACATGGACAGCACAACCGGTCTGGGAACCAATGTAGAGACAGCGGTCTGAAACCGTTTGTGACTTCGAAGGCTCCAAAGAATCTAGTACGTGTAGTTCTTGTACACTCTAAGACCAGATAT
>JGI24159J19872_10010581_pt1 | contig 12107 bp, 6 predicted proteins | sample Ectturendosymbi4_FD_19872 | JGI IMG/M metagenome (IMG submission 19872) | reverse complement strand
GGGCCAAGGTGGCCTAAAAGTCCTCCACTTATGACGTCACTCACAGACAACCTGCATCCCCCAAGCAAAAAATTTTTTTTCGAGTCTAATCTACTAGACGTGCCACGTTTTTTGAGATTTTCGCCGAGTTGCTATAGCGAACAGGAGCGGAGATATTCATCCGCAAAGCCACGTTCGAATCAGCTGCTTTTTGCGAACCGCTTGAATTAACCCGGCAGCCAAAGTGTTGAGAGCAAGTATATATATATTTTTTGTCTATGTGGCTATCTTAGTAGCCATATGAATATAAGCTTGTTCGTAGCCAATTCCAATATGAAAATCAATCTCAGATTTCTGTCTCTGTAATTTACAATTTGCATGTTCTTACAAAAAGCAACTGCCTTTATGGTGCCAACTGTATGATTGAAATCATAAAACCGAGCTGCATTTTTTAAAGACAAAACAAATCCTGGTGTAAATGCACTTTAACACTTTTGGTACCAGGTGCTTTACTCAGGAAAACAAGCTGGATACTGTGTCATGTTGAGAGTTTTCCATATTTTCGTCAGTTTCCTGAAACGCCTTGCAATTGAAGCTTAATCAAGGGGTTCATTTCTTAAATCTGCTATTTCTCTGCATAGTTGTCGTACATGTATGTACGAACTTTCAAGAGAAAATGATTACAGTCAGTATCCAAGTCAGATGTGCATTGGTACATAGACCAGTTTTTGTCACCTTGATAACATATTTTGGCTTTTTATTCCTTTTGTGTCTGCTTGCTGAAAACTGTAGTGATTCTAGTTGTGCAAATCACTTCAATCTTCTCGTCCTCATCTAACAACTATGACATTGTTTCTGTTTGACAAGCTTAAATAGAAACCTGGTCAATCATTGTGTTAAAGTTGTTCAAAATAGTCAGATGGTGTCATTGCATCACATGTTACAGTTCATACAGTTTTCCAATAAACTAACCACATCCAATGCTCTGCCTAAGCTCAATACCTCTGTGTGAATTATGATGAACTTTGCAAACATTTGTTTATTGAAACAAATGTAAAATATTTGAAAACTTTTGTATGAGCTTTTTGAAGTGAAGTATTGAAATTTTTAGATCTCTCATCTGAAATGTTTTGCACAATGAGTGAATTTCTTGAAACTCTTCAAATTTAATACATCAATTACACAGGTCAACAAAAAACACTTTTTGTATTAAACGAGAATATGACATAACTTTTTTAGATAACTTGTGGGAGCTGATTCCAAATTTGGCATTCGTTCTCTTGTGGCATGTCAACTTTTGGAGTTACAGTGAAAGGCTTTTTTGGGTATATAAACAGTTGTATGCTAATATATTAGCTTTTGTTTCCAAGTGAAAAATGACCTGATAATTCAGTCTATATAAAGTTTGTTAATTTATTACGAATGATCAAAAAAACAAGTTGAACAAACAAACAGAGGACTCCTGGCCTTGATAGTGGAACACATGAAACTTCTGTAAGTGTTTGAACAAGACTTTCTTTTGAAAAGCGTGGCTGTATCACCACAAGACAACATCCAGCAGGCGATACCATGATTGATTGTTTTCAGAACCCCTGGTATCTTGCTTCCATAGCTTGAATATTATTCGCCCTGGTAGTCACTCATGGCATCAAGGTTTTCCAAAAAACATTGGTGTGAATGAAGAAAATATATCTTTACAGATGTATGCAAGCTCATCTCCATGTAAGCTACAGCAATTCTTCAATGTCTGCCTAAAAAAAATGAGCCTTAATAGTTCTTATAAAGATTGAGCATATCTACCTGAATGTCTTCTTGAGCTTGTAACTCCAGTGCATTTTTAACTGGACATTGTTATCTTGAAGTTCCGATCTGTCAAAACCTCTACAAATCTACAGGCCTACAAAATTCCTTCTTTCAATTTAGCTTTCCTGAGATCAGGAAACTTGTCACACAAATAGCTAAAATTAAAGCTACTGGAATTGCATTTGGCAATTGGTTTCACAAAATTTTTCATCAAGCCCAATTTCATATGTAGAGGTGACATCAGGACTTATCATGATTTGCTAATGGAGGATGCTGAACTCCTGAACACTATTCACTCCAGGAACATATGAGTTTCTTGTGGACGAATGTTGCTTTTCATACTGATCCGCAGTAGTACCTAGAGTGGTTGTCCCATAAACATGAAAAACAGCAGTACCTGGTAACTCCTATGTGCATTCCCATTAATATGCTTATGACCTTCAGAGTTCCATGCAGGCTCCACTGGCAGTCAGTATAGTCAACTAAGAAGCTTTCAAAACAATCTGATTGTTATCATACGATTCATTCAAATTAACGGAATGTGCAATGGGGATTTAATATGTTAAATTGTCTGTGTGCACAGAGATATCAATATGTCACTCAATAAAACAGGTTCTAGCATTTAAATCACTCAGTTACGGTTGGTAAACTTGCTTTACTTTCGCAAATGGTATGTCTGCTACGTCGATTATTATTCTATGTTATGTCATAATGCAAAACAATGCTACCTTCTGTTGTTCATAGGCCTGTAGTAGGCTAGGTAACTGGTATCCAAAACATACAGATATCTCAAAAACTAGATGTGCTACAAAAAAAATAATGACGTTTTTTAAATTAGCGTGAAAAATACTTTTAGGGGTACTTATTGCAATGACCAGTGTTATTTATGAGGATCAATTAACAGTGTGTGCTGTACTTTTATCTATGAAGAAAGCATTGTTGCTATTACTGATCAATACGGTACCTGCGTTTTGCTGAAATTTGATAATATAATTTCTCATGAAATTTTGAACAGATTGCTTCACATGTTTGTAAGTTATCTCATTTTATTTGTTGATAACAAGCACACGAGCAACTCCACAATTGAAAGGAAGTTATTTTTGTTCAACTTGAAAATGAGCAAAGCAGTTATTTTTTAAACTGTACAAGGCAATAGAGGAAATACCTATCCACAGAAGCGTGTTTTCTGACAATCAACTCAATTGATTCTTCATGTCACAATTTAAATCTTTAAGTTTTGTAATGGTGTTATGTTAATAAAATTAGTTGCTTGGCAAATGCTTAAAATGCAGTGTTGTTGTTTCTGTAGTTCATTGTGTTCTAGTGATTTTTGTGTTTGCTAGTGCTGTGTCTGAACTCGAATTTGGCTCAAGTTTGAGTATACAGCCTTTCTACTCATGAAGCCAATGAAGAAGTGCCAGAAAGTGAGAAATCTTATTTGTTGCTCGTAACTGCAATGTATAATTGTATTGGTGTTGTTCCAATGTTTGGAAAACAACTGTATTTCCAAGAACATTTGCTAAAGCACTTGCATGCTATCTGATAGTTCTAGATTAAATACAGATTTGTGGTAGTTCTCATGTTAGGAAGTAATCATGTTTTGAAATTGTTGATCATTACAGCAAGTTGTCCATGTTTCTACTACATCTACTGACAGTGTACTAGAAATTGTGATGGGAAAATGCCTACGGTCAGGTTATTTACTGTAAAGGTTAGTGTTTACACCAACTGTGCATTTATTATACTTATTGCATATATTTCACAGGTTATTTTACCTGTTGAATATACTCAATTGTGCACTCAGTAAATGCACAATTATTTTTAAACTGAAATGGGAAATTGCCTCTGCTCCTATCAGTGTCATTATTGACCTGATCATGAAACAACTATGATCAAGAGATGAGGGTTTGCAAGAAGGAACTAATTAGGAGAAAGACACAATATGTTGTTACTGTGTATTAACTTCATATAAGTGCATTTAATGCAGGAGAAAGAGATGGTTGACAACAGTCATCGACCTGCCACCAGTTGCTCTGTTTCAGCTGGCAAGTTCCCCAAAGAAGTTCTTGAGACTATTTTCTCTTTCTTGTCACTGGATGACTTGCGTTCTTGTTCACTTGTATGCAAGTCATGGTGTAATTACTTGAATGATGGGAATAGTGATGTTTGGAGGTTGGTATCACAATTCTCAGGTTGTGACAACTTGTATTTCTGTGGCGTTGTTGTGTTAAAAACAACGTTTTTTGGTAGTTACCTTTTTTAATTGTCCTCGTATCAACAGCAGTTGCTGGGAAACGACCATTTTGCTCACATTAGCAATGGTAGAGTTGTTTGCTTCTAATATAAAGTATTTTTCATACAAGGTTTAAAAAACAACAATTACATTTTTAGATTCTTTATTTGCGTTTCAAAACCAATAGCTCTTCAGCAAGAACATCCCACGACCTGGCATGTTATTCCCACACCTTCTGTCATGATCTCGTTGTGGCGTAAAATACTCTATTCGAAATGGAAAGACTTCTGCTAGTTGCATTATTTTTTTGTTACAATTATGTATTACATAGGAATGATGCAATATTTGCAAAGAAGTAGTGTGAACTGCGTTTTGTTGCTGGTTGCGAAGGAGTTGTTTAAATAGTTTCTGGCAATCTTTTTGGATATATTTTTTCTGAAACCGTAATTACACTGACATAATTCGTGTAATTTTTCAGTACCAGTGAAATCTCAATGTTGTCAGGCTTGCATTGCACTTTCTTAGTAGTGACTTCATTTACGCTCGCGCATGTAGTTCAACCGCTTCGATGGTTTAGCGTATTGGTCGCAGCCCGGGTTCGTAGTTGGATGATTAAAACCTCGGCTAGATCGAAAAGAGACCTCTTACAAATTTGTCGTTACAGTTGCATCATGGCGTACCCGGCTTTGAGATTGCAGCAAAGAACAAGAGCCTGTTTAATTGGATTTTATCNAATGTCTTTCGCTGCATTCATTGCTTGCGTAGTAAAGACTATTNCAACAAAGTCACCTTTAGTAACCTGTACTTGCAGCACCGCCAGACTCTTTTTGCTTCAGAGTTGTTAATGTGTTATAATTGTCTCAGAGTTTCTCGATTACAGGTTGTTGTACTTGAACACATTAACGCACGAAGCGGTGGAATCCGATCTTCTTTCTTCTCTTCCTACATATAAGGACAAACTACGTGCATTCTACTATTCCTGGAATGCAAATGACTGTTCTAGAAATATTTTTGTTAAATCGGACGGTTTCACTTTACATCGCAGGTGCGTCTTTTCTGCCAACGCGTAGTTGATGCAAGGAACAAAAGATTTGCGTATCTGGCCGGTAAAACGTCGCGTTTGTGATTCATACTTAATTTTTACTGAAATTCGCAACGAATTTTGAAAAGCGTAGCTTTCAAAATTTTTTTCACGTCACAATCAACCCGTGCATAACAGTTTTTTGTTTTTGCGTCGTGCTTCGGCGCTGACGTCATTGTGTGTTTGGCACTTCAGTCAGGTGTCATTTATCTTGTCACCGTCCACAGGCCCGAGGCCCAGTACACGGACGCCGCCCGGGGCAAGATCGGGTTCGAGTCCGGACGCCATTCCTGGGACGTTCTCTGGCGCGGCCCGTTGGGGACGGTGGCCATGGTCGGAGTCGCCACCAAGGAAGCTCCGATGAGGATGAAAGGCTACAAACCATTGCTCGGGTCAACAGATCAGAGCTGGGCGTGGAACTTAGTTGACAATTATTTATTCCATGGCGGTGCCAGGCGCGACCCTTATCCCAAGTGCAATAACCCACCCAAGTACCAGGTAAAGATCGTTTTTGTTGAGTCAGCGGTTCAAGAGTTAACGCCTCACCGTGCTAGCAGTTTGAGGCTGAATGCGAGGTTTGTCAAGTTTCGACTGAGTCACGGAACTTTTTTCCGGTGTAAACGAAGGTTTATGCATCACTGGTGCTCGCTACCGGCAGTGAGTGGCAGAGATGAGCGACCTGTCATATTTTTCGATCCAGATCCAGTCCTGAATTTTGAAAACTCTGTCCAAGTCCAAACATAGTCCAAAAAGTCAAAAAAGTTAAAATCCAAGTCCAAATAAAGTCCAGAAAGATTCACAAAATACAGCTTTTCAATGACGAAAATTACTCATCTCTAGTAAGTGGTCACTAGGCAACAGAGGTACGTGCACTTTTGGTAGAGAATGGCCTCCATGTGCGAGGAGAGAACATTAGTTTGGTCCCAATCTTGAGCAAACCCGCACAGACTCGAGTAAACTTGCGAGTGATACCCGAGGTCTTTAGTTCAAATCCCCACCGCGACCCGACCTGACTTCCCTGACATCGCATCGGGCAACACCGGACATGACACGACGTGTGTCAATTCTCGCAGATACTTCTTGTACCCAGTTTTGAATTCTGTCCAGCAAGATCGTAGCGCTCGCCCAAACCGGGGTTTCCTCAACATTTTGGCCATGGACCCCCATTTATGAACCGTTTTCTCTTCGGACCCAAATTATATGTCGCATCGATATTTCCAACCAGCGAGGAAGAAGAATGCAAAACGAAAAGTAAATGACATGAATAATATTTTTGTTGTTCTGCAAACCTGACAACATCAATGCGACTGGTGGAGTTTATTTCTTGCTGCATAATTTCTCAATTCTGGGAGATATATTTTCGACAAGCAAGTCGTAAATCAGAGTTCACGGCAACTCTGGACTTGTAGTTTGTCTTCATATTGTGTCTCACACATGTAGGGAGTCGCAAAAGGTAATAAAATTTTAGTTATCTTTTGTGAGAGCAATGGATATTGGTCCTCAACACTTAATTAAAAAGATGAAAAAGCTGTTTAATTGAAACTAGTTATTGAAACAGTTTTTTTTTTTTAAGAAAATGTTTTTAAATTTTATAAAAGTTTTCGTATGTTTTATGCAAGTGCTTTCTAAAATGTCCAGAAAGAAACTGCAGATATTGTTGAACGTCAGAGAAAGTAACTAGTGTTTTCAGCCAGGGGGTTTCCCGAACACGAAACCCAGGTTTTGGAATCCACCAACTCGGGTTTTTTGACAAAATCTAGAAAATCTGTTGTATTAAAAAATATCAAAATTTTTGTTTAGCTGTACTCACTGTTTCGTCAATGATTGTTTCATTTCATCACAGTAGGGTGTTTTTGAAAAATAACTTCTCGTAAAGTCACGCTTCGATTTTCATATCTTTCAAAACCGCATTTTTCTCGAAACCACGTAAGACCCCAAGGTTTTCCCCAAGCTGCACGAAACACGAGTTATGAAATTTTGGCCCGAATTCGAAAAAGTGAAATAAATCCACATTGTATTGCTTAAGGCTTGTTGTTGGCTATAAATTTAATCACTCAGAGCAGGAAGCATATCCACAGTATTATCTTTATTCTAGTTCTCGCGTTTCAAATTTCTTTATGAGCACTGTTAATTTTTTGACCAGGTAAGACGTTCGCATCTTTGCCTTAAAGTGAAAAGTTCAGTTGGTTATTAATGTCCGCCAGGTATAATTGTTACGTCATAGACGGTGAACGTGAGAATCATTGTGAACAACTTCTTGACTGCGAAATTTTGAATGGCGCTACAACGAAGATTTATGACTGCAAAACTTTCAATTACGATTCGTGGTGGAAGTTAATTTGTGGAATTTGTGGCAATGTAGATTTTCGACATTTTTCATTTCTTGCCATGCCTTAACGTGGAGTCGTCACGGACCTCGGTTTGGGAAACCCTTCCCTGTCTGACCTGACCCAGCGGGGAGCAGGCTACTACAAACTGGAAATGCCTCGAAGCACAGAACTCTCGTTCTTTAAGCTCCATTTTTTGTGAAGTTTTGTAAAAAATATATAGCGTGAGAACAGTAATTTATCTCGATCCAACGCTAGAGGGAGCTGTAGCGCGAGTGTCAGTCCTTGGCTTGTTTGAAAGGTCGTAACAAGGGAAGAGTTGCTTTGTATGTGGACAGTATTGTAGTTTTTTCATTCTCTTGTCAACAAAGACTTCGAAAAATCTAATCGAAGCGTTTTTTGCCATTAAGCATGAAATGAGGATGTCCTTTGTTTTATAAAATTGAGAATTTATGGCAGAAAACGACGGATCCATGTATTTCCGCGTTGAAGAAATAGCTGCTTTATAGTTTTAACCTTGCAAGGCGTATGCGGCAACGTATGAAATGCGCAGTAATGTAAATTCACACTTTATTGCGAACATCATAACCCACCTTTCAGTTGCTACTCGTCCATCGGAGCTGCTGCCGTAAACTTTTATCACAGCCCAGCTCCCCGTTGTTGTGGAATTCCTGTTTAAACAAGAAGCGAATAGTGGTTTGTTTCAAACCTAGTGGAACCAGTTAGTTGCGCACGCGAACAAAAAAACAAAGTTCTTGTTGCTCAAGTGGCGCGATGAGCAATGTGACGACAACAAAGCAGTATTAGCTTTTACTTTCCGTTGCCATTATTGAAAGGAACTTAATTAAAACAGTGTCTGCGCTCAAAACAATTCGGATGTTACCTTTATCTCTGATTAAGTTGTACAAGCTGTGAATGCTGCCACACACAACACGTGTACAAAGTTCAAAAATAAATATAAACTGAGCTAGTTCTTCGGTAACACAGCTATTGTCATATCAATGGCTGATATATTGTGATAATTACCTACGTAACAAAGAACCCTTGCAACCATTCCCGTCTAACGTCACCGAAGATATTCCGATACGAAAATCATTCAATGTTGCTTGCCTCGGATTTTTTATTTGTATGGCTGAATTTTTTTACTTTTGGAGATAATTGTTTCGTGGGCCACTGGAAACGACTCGGCCGCTGGTTGAATATACCTGGTCTGGACGAAAATAGTCTGCAAAAATATCGCAAGATGGTTGTGTATTGCACCCTGACATATTATATATGTGTCTGAACCTACGAATGTGTTAACTCTGGTTCGCAGTTCTCCGTTGTGCAAGCCCCACCCAGCACGCGTGTTTGACCTATAGTAACCTTCTTGTTTATTCCTCGTGGATGTAGTACTACGCTTAGGGTTGCTTGGGGTCATGTACTGCTGACCTTATGCGTGCTTGGCACGTATCATCATCGCGGGGCTGCAAGTGAATGGTGTGTTTTTGTGCGTCTTATCTTTATTCACAGAAGTCTAAGAACGCTAGACGCACAAAAACTAATGATTGCTGCAGCATCACTGCATGTCAATGCCGTGTGGGACCTTGCCACGTAGATTTGCAGCAATTGAACAGCGCAAATTTATTATTGATTAGAATTTTGACAGCCCGTGTTATTTCCGTCAGTACTTACTAGACAGAAAAATTCTGACTCACTGTACAATGGCATCTTAGAAATTTTCCATAAATCGCATGGCATTTGCTTGGCTCCTTATTACGTGCAGGAGCGTTAAAAAAAGTAGTGCGAAGAAGTGTCTTTATCAGGAATGTCGCTTGAGAACTAATGACTTCACATTAATCTCTTGTCATGGAACGTATTGGGAAACTTGTCGATGGTATCAGATTTGGGATCGGTTGCTTATGATTGCTCCAATGCCGTGTCGCTTAGTTGCGTGTCACCATGACAATTTAAGCGGTTAATGCGTCACATGACGTGGTTCGCCGACGATTATATAATCGCAAAGTATTAAAGTTTCAACAACTTTTACACGACTGGCATTAATTGTGCTGGAAACTGTTCCGTGTTTTAAAAATCAGTCGATGTATATCGCATTGAAAAGGGCAGCTGTGGAATTCGTAAAACCCTGAATGTGGAACCACTTCTGCTCTTAATCGAGACATCTCAGATTTCCGTTTGTTCGGCCAACGATAGACTGTCGACGCAAATGCTGTTGGCTTCACCCACGGAAATGCGGCCCAGCAGTCAAGTGACTGCATCTCTGACCTTGCTTGACCCCGTCTTGGGTGTGGAGCCAGCAGAACTACCTGGGGGGGTTGCTGTTGACCGCGAGGTATTTCGAGTCGCCCTAGGGGTGCTGAAAAGTGGGAGTGGAAANGAATGATTCGATGTTTATCGCTGCTGTAATTTTCNAATATCTTGTTTCCTGATAAACCATTTCAACGGGTTTTAAGCCCTTTGTTTTATATTAAGTCGCAATGGTGATCTAACTCTTTTCNTCCACTTAACAAAGATGTCTGCGCGGTTTTGAACTTTCGAAATGTTGAGTGCAGTTGCCCATGTTTTCTGACCTAGGCCTTAAACCTTGTTTTTTCCACCGCAGGTCGGTGAAAAGATCACTGTTGTGCTGGACATGGAGGACAACACACTGACCTTCGAAAGGGACTACGAGTTCCTGGGTGTTGCCTTCCGGGGACTCCCCCAACCCCGCCTCTACCCCTCCGTCTCAGCCGTCTACGGTAACACAGAGGTGACAATGATTTACAAGGGGAACCCCACCGATGGTTGACGCCTGTGTGGGCCCCAGTTTGTGCAAAGGTGTCCCAAGCTCTGTGAGAATGGATGGCGAGGGGTCACGTGGACCCCGACCACCACTTCAGCTTCTCTCGCCGCGCTTTCCCGCAAAAGTGCAAATCAATATTCATACTCGCCCAGTAACTCTTCACGCGTCGGACCGCGTTTGTTTGTGACGTCACAGCGTCGCAAGTCAAGCGTGTCCTTGCAGTGGATTGTTGAAAAGATGCTGCAGTGACGTCGAATGCTCGACTCTGTGGGTTGATGTTCTTGTATCCGATGTGCATCGAATAACTTGCCTGGTCGGTCGATTTTCGCGAAATTTATTATTGTTCTTTGTTTTTAAGACCAAATCTTGTGATTTTTGTGCAACTTCTCGCTGTCATTACGTTTAACCGCGTGGCTGTGCCGTTCTTTTGATATTTACACTGACTTTGAAGCTGGTTGGTTGATTGGTTTGTCGCCAAAACTGAATCTTCCAAACAACGTCACAAACGTTGAGGTTGTTCCGCATGACATGCTTCGCTGGGCACACGAGGTGAATTGGAAAACTGCCAACTCTTTCGTTGTTTGTCCTTTGAACCATACCTTATTCTTAGACTAGGAGTTTCAAGGACAGGGTCGATTTTGATCATCCAGCGACCGAAGCAATGTATTGGCTGGGAGTCGAACTCATGACTGTTGGATTACGAAGCTCATTTCAAATTGAAAATGTCGAAACGTTTATTCAAGAGGAAATTAACCAAACTCCGGAATTTTTATTATGCTTTCTTCAGGCTGTGACGAACTAAACAAAGACATCGTTTGACAATTGCTTGTGGCAAACGCGGTATCTACCCCCAACGTTCGGTAAGCAGCCAAACTTACCTCCGTTGTTTGATGCTGTCATGCGTCAGGACCAGGTCGTTTGTCGAAGTCATGCAACGCGACATCAGCCACCAGTGCTGTGCAGTTGTGTGAGACGATTTACGGGAAGCGGGTACTTTTACGATTCACTTTGATTGTGACCTCGATGTCTGTATTTTTACTAATCTCTCCTGTGTCGTGTGTTCACATGTGCTGGTGCTACCGCCCAGGAAGGGAGGGGGGTGGGCAAAATCCAGGTTTGCCAAGTTTTTCTGAAACCCTCAAACGCTTGACGAAAAATTGCTGGGTTCATTAAAAATGACTCGAATCGTAAAGCTTTGGTCGATTTGCCACGCCCCGCTTCTTCACACTGGCTGGTGAATCGATGACTTGCTTGACTGGGACGTGTTGCAGCGGTCGTTGTGAATATAAGCGCTAGCATTTGATGCTGATGCTTGGTTTGAAGTCAACGTCAATCGAGGTCGGGCGTTCTTGTTTGATCTGTGAAGTTAATCAAGTAAAAATAATAATTTGATTCCCACCAAACGGTTGTTGCTGTTAGCAACCGTCGCCCCATTGCGCCTCGTACTGTGCGTGGCTGCCTGTCGTCACGTGACCTTCGCTGCGCGGTTTCGGTGTCTGTTTAGGTAAATTCCCCTCCGNTGTTTGTTTATGTTGTGAAATAAATCTATGCTCGATATCTTGTTGTCCATCAACGTTTGTTACTNAATAGTTCCTGCTGTTGACCAGGATTGTCATNCCACAGCTGTCTCCATTGCAAACAGCTCTTCCACCAAGGACCCTGCCTGCCACAAGCACCAACGTAATATTCACCAATGAGGGGGGTAACCACTGGTCAACACGGATCCGCCGGCTTTTCGGTCGCGGTCCCAGGGGGCGCACCGATGTTAGATGGTGCCCCCTCGTTGCACCCCCTGCGTGGTCCACAAGGTCAGCATCTACCATTGTTACGAGGCGTTATGAATCCCACGTATGATGAACAGAAATCCGTAAACCCATGTTTTCTCTGAGCATTTCAACTTCA
>JGI24159J19872_10010580_pt1 | contig 12107 bp, 6 predicted proteins | sample Ectturendosymbi4_FD_19872 | JGI IMG/M metagenome (IMG submission 19872) | reverse complement strand
ACGATGCGTTGTGCTTTGATACTAACGTCCACATGGTCATCTCGAATGATGTTCAAGTGAAGAGATCTTGGCCGGTTGCCTGAATATTTGCTTATCGCATTAAAATGTGGCATGCCCTGACACGCCTTCGACAATCAGTGACAGGTTAGAGCATGAAGTGGCCGGCTTAGGCAAAACCTCAAAGTAACGAGTTAATTAAAAATATGAAATTAATAACGAATATATTACCACAACGCAAAAAATATCAAACACACAGAAAAATGAAAAATATCAAAAACACAAATATTGAAAATATAGATTGAGGGGAAGGGAGGCTGGAGAAAGCTCCTAGCTACCCGAACCCGAACACACCCAAAACCTGTAAAATGCCTGGCCTGACCGCCCTCTATTACTACTCCTCCAGCTGCGTGAGAAAGGTCGATTCACGTGTTGAGCTGGCTTAATCAGTGTCGTGACACTATTTTGATTAGTGTATTCTTTAGCTGGGCTTTGCAGCAATCAAGATCAACCCTTAAGAAAACTTCATTCTACTTACTTCTAAGAAATGTACTTATTTTGAACTTGCGTCCTTATTTAATCCTATTTTCAGCAGTAATGTCAGAAAGTGACTTGAAGCAACAAATGATTAAATCTTTGGCCCCTGTCGTCGGAATATGCTTTAATTGTCCTTTGAAAAATACCTAAAATTTGCGATTTTCGCATAAAACCTCAAATTGCGTGAGAACGGTCGGTTGAAGTTGTTGTACTGGGTTAATCAGTGTCGGGGCGCTATTTTGATGCATGTGTTCTCAATGTGTACTTTTGCGGCAATCAATATCGACCCTAAAATCTTTTGCCTCTACCGTCGGAAAGTGCTTTAATTGATCTTTGAAAAATACCTCAAAATTGCGGGTTTTTCAAAAGACCTCCAGTTGCCTGAACGTGAGAACGGTCGATTCAACGTGTCGGGCTGGTTTAAAACCCTTAAATACTATCGTTCGATTTTTGTTACATTAATACTAACGTCGGGTGTGCCAGACCCAGTTTTCAAAAATAAAAAAATATACTTTCTTTAAACTGCAGTTTTATCACAAAAACTACACTGAAAATATAAGTCTCACTGAGCAGTTTGAGCACTAACAAAGTTTAAGTAGACCAAATATAGCGAAGGTGTCATATGTGCCTGAATTGATTTACACATAAAAAAATTATGGGCGTGAAGAACTTCTCCTTTTGTAAACTGCTAACAAGACTGTAGAAGCATGCGCTGAGTGAGTTTCAGCAAATCGCTGCCACTTGGCCCTTTATGATGAATGCAGCGTACGGTCGCCCACACTAACCATAACGTCAGGTCTGCCAGATCCGAACCCCCCCATGATGCTTCTGCTTGAGTCATATGAAACAATGATGCTTCTGCTTGATGCTTCTTCTGCTTGAGTCATATGAAACAATAAACCATTACCATTACCCATTGCAAAATCGAAAACAACGTGGACCGCACGCGCACCTACTAACTAGTCGCACAAAAAAATGAAGCTGCTGAAACGTGAAAAGCGCGGCGACGCGCGCTTACGTAGGTTTCATGTGATGACCCCATTTCACCCGGGTCTGCCAGACCCACGATAGTATTCCAGGGTTCAGTATCGGGGCGCTATTTTGATGGGAATGTTTTTTATGTTGACTTACGGCAATCAAAATCAAACCTGAAATATTTTCCCCCTATCGTCGGAAAGTGCTTTACTTGTCCTTTGGAAAATACCCAAAAATTTCCATTTTTGCATAAGACGTCTAATCAGGGGCGTAACGAGGGGGGGCAACGGGGCACAATTCCCCGGGCGCCGAATGACTGCGAGGGTCGCCAAAAAGTCCCAACAGTGTCGCAAGTTCTTTCTTCAATACAGTACATTTGCTTCCGAAAGACCTCAGGTTCGAACATGGGAACGCCAAACTTGCTTCTTGCCCCGGGCGCCATCAAACCTCGTTACGCTCCTGCGTCTAATTGCGTGAGAACGGTTAATTGAATTTGTTGACTTGTGCTGGCTTGGGACGTTATTTTCATCGGTATATTTACAATGTTATTCTTTAGGAAAGCAAAATTTAACCTTCATTTATTGGCAAACCTTTTCGCGAAGTGTTTTGCCGCACGTATCGAACGCGTAACACTTTTTTTTCAACGGAGTTGTTTCTTAACAACAATTGTGCCACAATGACAGTGGTCTTGATTCCAATAGCAATTTTGCAGTGTTTACGAAAAGTAAATTCACCGGTTTCCAAAAACAAAAAATTTCGCTAATAAACAAACACTTTTGAATAGAATATTTTTACTACAACATAATAGCAAAACAGGTTGTTCAGCGTTTTTAACAAAATTTTAATTAATTTTGAAAAATCTTTTCGGAAACACGCATTCAATCGTAGATATTGCATGTGCGATTTTTTTCGTATTTCCCATTCCGCATGCGTTTTTACCCAATTTTTTTCACGGAATTCAATATCACAACCAAACACGTTTGAAAAGCTCTTTTGCGAGAACTAACTCAAATTGTAAAAAAACTTTGACAACCATGATTTGCGAGGAGTTTTTGTTTTTTATTATTCTTTGTGTTTATGATTTAAAACTTCTTTAAAGTTTTGAAGTGATTAAGTTTTATTCACTGAAAGCAAGGCATTCACTGACGCTACGCCCCTGCCTGAAATAGCCATTCATAATTAAATTTAAGTTTATTTCAAAGATTTTCCCCAATCTCAGGTTGCCTCATCAAATCTTCACGAGGGAAAATGAACAACGCTATTCAAAGGCTAAGCAGCACACATTTGCAATTACGAATTAAACGTTACCTTCAGAAAACTAGTAGTAAATATTGAAATATCAACATTCAACAACAATCGAAACGTATTTTGCAGCAACTATTGAAACATGACCTGCAAAACACGAAATGCTTTTATAAATGAAACAGAAAACAGCCTAAAAACGTAAGTCCTCTCTGCCTTATCGAGGTGCTAGTGAAATAAACTTGGCTACTCACCACTGAAAGCAATGACCATTTCTACAATAGAACTTTGAGGTGGTTAGAAACCGCGCAGTTCACCTGGATTTTAGTTGGCAACTGATCCCACGTTTACAAAATACTGTGGGGCCCCTCCAGAGTTTTCTTAAGTTTTGACTTTGCTCACTGCAAAGACTTCTTCAGAGACCGCAACTATATCATCTGAATACCGAGATGTTTGTAAATCAACGTTTTGGTGCACTTTGATGGTGGTATTGAAGCGAGTTTATACTGTATTTTAATAGACCGTTGCGAAATTTTGACAATCGTTTTGGTCTCTCAAAATAACAAAAAACACTGGGCCCCGCGCCAATACTATACACACCAGTAGCTTCGATGGAAAGTTTAAGTTTGCGTTGGTTAGTAGGCGGAGCGCAGGGCCCCCTTTAGCGCGGGGCCCGATTAGAAGAAATCGGTCAAATCGGCTTAAACACGGCTTTGGGCAGTGGACACTATCTATGCATTGTCATGCATATCACAGGTTCTGCAACATAATCGAAAATTAAAAGCAACACCCATTCAGTTCTGAGTGCTTTATTCTGACGTTCACGATGTTTCAATATTCCATACATTTTTACCAAGCACAAAACATGACCTTCTTTAATTTTTAATTATTGTAAGCAAATTGGAAGGGTGGAAAGGGAGGCACTGTCACAGTCGCCCCCGGACAACACTTAACCTCGCTGCGCCACTGAGCGTAATGCATCGACTGTGGAGTCGTGCAAACGAGGCCAGAGTTAGTTCACACGCATTAAATGCCCTTTGTTTTTTCACATAAGTGGGCTGGACAGTAAGCGGAGAGAGTTTGAGATGGGCAGATCGTTTAAAAACGTAAAACGCATTGGCAACTTTACTGTTTTTATCCGGTTAACCGACAGAAATATATCCGGACATCGGATAACAAAAATACTCAGTTAATCGTTAACCGGATAACCCAACCCTGACGATAACCCCGGATTTCCGTCCAAACCTTGATTCAATCTTGGCTGAGACCCTGCAGGGTACTGACCCATACCTGGCATTCACAAACTCATGTGTCAAATTAATGTTCAAATCTACCGTTGTCAGGTATGATGTGTCATGTATTAATTCCGGTGTGAAGCTTTCTTTTTAATGTTGCAACTTTACAGGGTCACTTTCCCTCTAACCGTTTGTTGTCAACCTGTATAAATTCGCAATGATGCAGCGTTGGCCAGGGGCGGGGAGCCTGCGGTCCGCGCGACCATTTAATATGGCCTGTATAAAAACTTTCGGTACCCAAGGTAGAACAAAACATCGCGTCATAACAAAACTCCATGACAAACAGGCACGTAGGCAGTAAATCAAGAGAAGTCTCTATCACTCCTTGACTGAGTAGAATTTTACGATTAAATTAATTTTTGAAAAGTTGTTTAAGAAACAATCACGGTTCAAACTGCCCGCCTCACTACATACCCGCACAGATGTTTTGGAGTTCAAGCCATCGCAGGTTTATCGGCGTTCGAATGAAAAGGATTTTTCTGGCAGTGTATCGCAACCGAAGTCTTATCAGAAAATCCACGTAGATTTTAGGAACAGAAAAACGGTGTCAACCAACTTTCTCCAATCCACGCTTCTGATCTGACCACGTTTCTTCAAATAGACTGTGACGTTTCACTAGTCGAGCAGCGTGCACCAATTACGACCTCCATTCGCACTGAAAGTTGCTTTTTTCTTATAACAATAACAATACAAACCGGCATAGAAGGTTTTGCGACGACAGCGGCAGAAAAGTAGCGCGACGAAGTACGAGCGCTGAACGTGACAGTGCAAGCGCAAAATAACCGGAAAATTTCGAGAAAGAATTTTCCTCTTTCAAGTCAAGAGGACACCGGCCGAGACGCAGACAAACGAATGAAACCAACACCAAACGCATGTTCGAGGAACCGGAAAACACAACGTACTACAACGGCTGAGATGTCTTAAACTTCGGGAGGGATGCGGATGTTTGTTCAAGGCGTCGCAGCACGCGTAACTCGGGCCGATACGCAAGTCGCATAGTTCTGTAGCTTGATATGATGTGGGTTGCTTCGAAACAGGCATTCTAGCAAAAAGTTATTTTTTTGACTGAAGATTTAACTACTACAAATTTTGAACAACGCCCATAATTTTCGGAACGAGGCTTGGCAAGGTTTTATAAAACATAGACCCATCCTTGAATTTACATTCCCGTATGTGACTCATTTTTGCTTCACGATATACTAACGTCCTCTGATGAAACAGAAATATTTGTTTGTGTTGTTTACAGTCGTTTAGATTTCAACGACACGGCTTCAAAACAGTGAAACATACGACTGTTGATATGAATCACATGGTTTGTTAGATATCCATCGTGTTTATACACGCAGGTTTTTAAAAATAGCCATAAAAATACCGCGTGCGCAAATTTTTAAAGGAACCCGTCACTGAAACAATCCCGAAAAGGCAGCCTTACCAGTTGATTTGTACCTTGTGTTTCCCCACACTTAAGCCTTAACAAAATTAAGTTCCGCGTTATATTTTCAAACTCGAGACAGGACTATGTTAACCACGACAAGAACAGTTCTATTAGTTACTAATATCGCACATGGGATAGCCTGCTCAGCTAAGGAAGCAAATGCAATACTGCTTCAGGCTTCATGCCTGAAACAGCTCTGCAGTACGTGAAGGCAAGCCTAAGGTGAGGAGTTTTCGTCATTGTCTCGGATTGACACCCTGATTTAGACGTTTCTGTCGCTCGTACGACCAAGAACAGACGAATCGAACCCGTTCCGACAGACTGAAATGACCTATGAAGTTGTCTCCTGCAGGCCAGATTTTAAGGTTTGGGGGGCAAAATACAGTTTTAGGTAGGCAAGATTTGTTTTTTTTTATTTGTTTAAAACAAATTTTCGTGGGCACAAAAATATTTTGGGGGCACTGCCCTCGAATGCCCCCTCGTGACTACGGGTCTGGCCTCCTCCCAATAAGCTCGCGCCGAGGTTTTATCGATCATCGTACTGTCGCTACCGGTACAAGGGTGAGAGGCCATGAACTTTTCAATCGAATTAAGCAAGTTCATGACGCGACCATAGCAACCGCCATGGAAACAAAGAACTTGTATCATTGCAGTAGAAGGGGGGAACTGTAAAGGACGATTGCTAGCCATAAAATGCAATCAAGCTTGACCACAGTAAAACAGCACTGAAATTAAGATCACTGCATCAACGGACGCATGTGCGACGCAGCAGTGAATGAATTTCACACTGGTTGGTACGCACATCGGGCGGCAGGAACACTTCGCATTTCAGTGTGAGTGAATGCGCCAAACGCGACATGGAGGACAATCATTTTCACGCTTTAGTCGACCAGTGCCAGTTGAAATATCTCACACCTAAGAACCCTCGTTTCAGCAAATGCGCTGATGCTTTGAATGTTACTAACCTGGAAAACAAACTTCAAGAAAAACCAGCTGTGCGTTAGACACCGCCATGGTCGACAGTACGAAAACAAATAATTTGATACTACAAGCAAAGCGACCATGTAACGCCTGCGAATTACACAAAACGGGCTTTCTTTGATGCGGATTGGAGGGTTACTGCATCGAAAGAATGTGCGCGACAGGATGGAGCATGGAAAGAACCGAACACACCGTCAGCACGCTGCGACAAGTAAGAAATAATTTGGATGTGTCTCAACAGCACACTCTTCACTTTTAATAGCACGCATAGGGCACGTATGGTCGGGGATTTGATCTTGAAACGTGTGGAAAACGAACTGAAAGAAATTCGCCTAAAACTCGCGTTTTAACAACATGCCAACAGCGTCGCATGCAGGTCCCGCAGTTTCTGCTCCCACATAATTGCATTTCCATCTCTAGCATAGCAAAGAAAGTCAGATAGACTTTTGTCTGAGAGCAATAAAACGACCAACGGCCTTGTCTATTGACAGCACAACTGTGTGAGCGGCCATTGAGAAGTCCGCAAGACCTATTACACAAACGCTTTCCTTTCAATTTAAACAAGAAGGGTTTTTGAAACAGAAACCCAAGCTTCCCAAATCTATTCTAAATTGAAAAGCTGGCTTATGCCCGCGTTGCCCAAGTGGCGTCGCCATGACAACGATCAAAACACGAACGCCTAAAACGGAGAGGATAAAGGGGCAGTGCCGGCACGGCCCTGGAAGACAACCGCACAGAAATTCACTAGTGACGACGACGACGGCGTGCCTTTCATTTCGCGGGTCCAGGCTCGAACTTGGGCAAAGCCAGACCGAACTTCCGTTCGATGCCGGCGAACGTGGCGGCGGCCATGCGGAACCCGCCGATGTGGTCGGGACTGATTGGGGGGAGGTCCGACACGTGGATGTACTTCGGTCGGTGGGTGGAGCCTGCACGAGGGGAAGTTTAATCAGTGATGCGTGTCGAGCGTCAGTGTCAACGTCAAATTTCAAAGGCTTGTCTACTTATTTACCGACAATTGGCACCAGGCTGACGACTGTATACAGTTTTTTTTTGTTATCACGTCTCGAGAACTGCGGAGTTTCATGTAAATACAGCAACGCAGCAACAAACAAATATTATTGATTGGCACAACACAGTCGAGAGTACACAACAAAAGATATGTTTTAAACTCGTTTACAACATGATCACAGTCAGGTTTGGAACAATCAGCATAAAACATATCGCTGTAACCAATGATAGGTAGTAGCTGCGACACACAATAAAAAAGGATGCTGAGAAACTAGGGAGACAACCGTTTAAATCCATTTTTCTGGCCATGACTTTGTGATGCAATTCCAGTATGATTTTTCCAAAAAAGAGAAATATTGAAAACAAAGCTCAAAATTTTCGATAATGGTCTACTAAGCAAAATCAATGATTGGTGAAAAATAAGGTTTCTCGCTAGCTTCACTACAGGCAACAAACGTCGCCTGTCAAAGGTCACGCCATCTATTGCAACTATCAACCGAATTTTCGAAAAAGATACACGTGCTCTAATACACTTGAAAAAAAAAACGAGTGATTTCCTCACCTATCGGCTTGCTGCCACCGAAGTCGATATCGAAGAATCGCTGGAGCAGTTCGTAGGTCAGGAGGGTGATACCGAATTGTGGGGAGGAGCGGAAGACGCGGGCTGGTGCGCCTTTCCAAAATGCTTTGAAGCCTTCCTCCCTGTACACCTGAAGCAGGAAGCAACGTCACCAACCTACATTGTTCGCATTTCGCAAGGTTTGAAACCGCGACAAATCAACCCCCCAAAACAAACGAACAGCATAATTAGAAGTATTGTGTATAAGCTTATATCTGAACAAGAGCTCGTGGTGCTTATCGAGTAGGCGAAATGCATACTCTGTTTCTGCAAAGATCTCAGTGTCTGATTCTATGCTGGGAAAAGATTTTTTTCGATCAGGGCTGTGGAGCCAGAACTCAAATTTCAGGCTCCGGGCATCTAAATTTTTTGGCTCCGGATCGAACATCTTGGAAGTTTCTGGCTCCGGCTCCAGAATGATTTGCTCCAGTCAAAACTAAATAACATTGGAGCCTATTATTTGTACGACTCGCTTGCCCTACAAAGTAAGCTTGTAGAATAGGAACCCAAATTTCAGGCTCCGACTGCGGCTCCAGCCATCCAAAAACGCTTGGTCTCCGGTTCCTCAGCCCTGGTTATGACCCGAAAAAAGCCCCAAGGCAAAACGAGTCGAGGACAAAAACAGGGCCAGGAATGCGATGCACACAGCCAATCCTGTGCTGCTCGACCGAATAAACTGGCGATGCTGCAACATTCACTCTCAGGCAGTGGGATTAGATTGCATCAGCAGTACTCACCTGACAGGAAAGTAGCAACAATCACAACACGAACAACATTTTGCAACAAGTTCGATTGCCCGAACTATTCAACGAAATGCAATTGGCTTCTTGACCAACATGACTTGAGAAATAATATTGCATTACATTGGCACCGAAACATTGATCAACGTTTCTTCTGTCGCTTTTTTGTCATTTCCAACAACGTACGATCGCCATACATCGAACACACAACCAACGTCTGCTCACCTTCCTGAAACAGTCGATCATTCCATTGTACGAAGTCTGACCTCCACGGAGCTTGACTTGGAGACGAGTTTTCACGACGTCAGCGGGAGTGGTTAGCGACGCGGCGGGAGCGCCTGGCAGCGAAAACAAAAATTTAAAATGATCACGAAATTGACGGTGCGTGTCTCGTCGCTTGGGGGTGTACCACCGAGGCGCGGAAAAGTGACGTGGAAAACGTTCGGTCATGTCGTTTTTTTTTGTTGAAAGCAGCTTTTTTTCCAGCACAACACAGTGGATTCAATCCACGCAAAGCATATCGGTTACGGTCCATCGCTTTTTTTTCACGTCACCTGCTATAGTGCCGGCCGTAAGCAGGCCCAGTGGAGACACGTGGCCGTCTTCTTTGGCGAAGGCCTTCTTCGCGTGCGCATAAACAGGAAAGTAGATTGCAGAGAAGGGGATGTCCCGCAACAAGCACGCTCTGGCGCCCTGCAAGGAAGTCATTGCGACGTCAGAGTAAGAATTGTTGCAAAGCCAGCCAACATGAAACTTCATACACAGCTTTTGCTCAGCTGTTGTGTATGAAGCCGGCACCGACTTTTCATTCAATCCAACAGTATACACGTTTGAGAGCTGGTTGGATGATAGAATGCCTGCTACGAGCTGGTTCGTATCTTGCTACAGCGCAAGGCGGTGATGCACGACCAAGAGGTCAACGGAGTTGTGAAGGTCATGTCTGCGTTCATTGCCGATGTCAGGATTTTAATGACAAGATCCAATCAACACTTTCCCTTGTAACATTGTCTGCCGTGCGCTAACCGCCAGCCTCTAATTTACAACTGAAGGCATCATCATCGCGGCAGTCCCGTCTCCACAGGGGGGCTTTGGTGGGCTTAACCCCCCAAAGAAAGCTCCAAGCCCTCTCATATTGAAAAATGAACACTATAAATCAGGAGCTTTTGTCAAATTTTAGAACATCAAGACCCCCTGCACAAACGTAGCCCCCTATCGAAGACTTTCAGGCGACGGTTCTGCATCATTGCTGACCCGTCTGCTTACCGTGTAAAGACCAGTGATTCCCAGCTCCTTGACCACATTGACCGCCGAGACCTTCTGTCCGCCGGCGGCAATCTCGCCGGCGACCTGCAACCTGATCTTCACGATCTCGAGAGGATTCGTGAAAAGAACCTGCGACGCTCCGGCCTGTGACGAAACAACCATCATCTGTGACGTGAGCTGCAGTTTACCGAAACGCACTGCTTCTAGCGATCGATCGGTATGAGTTGCAGCCAATTTCACTGCACAAACTTTCCTACGTGAGAACTGCCTGTTGAAGCCAGGCAATTTCTATTAAGACGCGGTGAAAATCAATGTTGTTTCGAATGAACTACTGTTTTAATCTCGTCAAATCAATAGCAGCAAAACCTAATTCTAAACGACGCGCACTTTGGATATCCTTTGGAACTTCACAATCTTTACCGAAGCACTACATGCATTGAATTTACAAAAACTCGCCATGCATCGGCGATTATTTCGCTACGCATCGATGATTAGGCCAAAGCGTAATCAACGGACAGAATTTCCTACAAACCAACTTTTTTTCACTGAACGAAAACGCTAAATGGCAGTCACGCACAGTAACAACTGCTGCCGTACTCCCCCGGTTGTTTGCCTGTAGTAATGTTTGGAGAGCCCCCATGACCTCTGACAAAACCACCTGCGATACTGGTAGTGTTATCACAGCCACGCTGTTTTCAAATGGTTAGACCAAGGGTTTCCAGCCTGGGGTACATGTACCCCTAGGGGTGAATTTGCCTATGTGAAGGGGTTCACTTATTTTACAACCGCAACAAATTAATTTTGAGGCACAAAAACGCAGTCTACATTTATAGTTCTAAAAATCTAAAAAGTTTTAGTAAAGTTCAGTGAATTTTTTATTTTACTTAGCCTTTTCGTCGTAAGAAATTTTAAGACTACATGCTCATCTGTCGAAATACTGAAGGGGCGCATGATCAGAGAAAGGTTGGGAACTCCTGGGTTAGACGAACAGTGAGTTGCTAGAAACAAAAACTAAAAAGGCATCAATCGTGTTTCGGTAACCCTAATAAGGAAAACTGCTCGCGGTACAGTTCAACAAAAAGACCGGTGAAAGGAAACAAAGAAGGTACTTACGCAACCACCTGCCATCAACTCCCCCCAGAAAGGCACAACACCGTCGCGTCGCACTTGATCGCGGACGAAATCGTTCATCTGCGCAAAAAAGCGGGAAAATCGAAAAATAACACACTTACGGCAAGCACGACATCTATCGGTTCATTGCAGTTGTTTTTTCTGCGTTAAAATCAAACCAGCGATCCCAACATTGGTAGGTAGAATTAATTGCGATTTTGTCGTCTTTTAATAGCCATCTCTACAACCGAAAGTGCTTAGGTATTCTTCCTGACGTCACGTGACCTAACCATTTTGAAGAAAGCAGCTTATCTTGACATGAGGAAAAGAAAATGAACAATGAACATTGTTTACCGTCAACTTGATGGCTTTTTCCGGACCAACACCGACCAACTGCGGTACCAAGCCTCGATACAAGCCAAAGAAACCCTCGTGGCGCAGAGTCTGCGAGCAACAACAACAAAGTCCATTATCTAGAGATCATTCGGGTCAAGAAAAACTGTATGAGAATAATATCACCCACGACCAGTCGTTTTGTTTCGGTGGTGGAACATTCACGGCATAGTTAGCCGAGCCGGCGTAGTATTGTTGCAACCTCTCGGCCGTCGCATGCGCTATACACCACAAGCGGGATGTGTGCTAAGAATAGCACATTTTATGTGACGCGAACATACAATAACAAACACAGTGATGCCTATGAGCGATCTCCGTGATTGACCTCTAACAATGCTTGTTAACTTGGTGAGCATTTGATTGTGCTTGCGAATGGTGACGACGAGAGTGATCTTGTCGGGTGATCTCTATTATCAAACGCTTTGCGTGCGCTAAAGCAGTAATTTCTTCCAATTGAAGAAAAGCTGACGTTCGTTCCCAGCTTCGCAACGTCTCAAACATGAGAGCAA
>JGI24159J19872_10010573_pt1 | contig 12110 bp, 7 predicted proteins | sample Ectturendosymbi4_FD_19872 | JGI IMG/M metagenome (IMG submission 19872) | reverse complement strand
TCTAAGTTTTGAGGGTTTTTATGAAATTTCCTATAAAGCCTGTGCTTCTTTTGTATTTGCAAAAGCAGATGTTTTGTTAACCAAGGTTTAGATTGGTAATTTTGCTTTCTAGACTTTTTTTTCATTGGTGAATGTTTGTTGATGCAAGTAAGAAACTTATTCAAAAAAGCATTGAAATGAGTATTTGGATCTTGGTTATATACCAGCTCCTGCATAGCAACTGATCAGGTAAATGCGTTATAAACAGTGCATCGTGTTCCCTTCGTTGTGTGCGCTCGCCCACTCGCAGTGTGCAGGAGCATTGAATGCTTATTACTGTAGACTAGAGTATCAAAAATCCCTCGCTTTCTTTGGTCCTTGTGAATTAAAATTACTCAGTTTCTTAAAATCTTGTTTTTCACAAAACACAGCTCAATCGTTTCAAAAATGCAATCATTTCAATATTGTCACACTCAGGGCATTGTGTTGTCACACTCAGGGCATTGTGTTGCGCTGCTACGCTCAAGGCTGAGAACTGTCATAGTCAGAACCTGTTGCCCCCAGGCATTGACCATCAGAAGAAATCACAGAGCAATGCACGTATTGCAATGTACCTGTCAACCTGGTTTGGTGAGTTTGTGTTCTTCATAATTTTTCATTCATTGATTCTATTTTTCATGCACTGAATTTGCTTTCTATGTTGAGGTTGATTAAAATATAATGTAATTGATGTCCGGAAACAAAAGCATTTTTTGGTTTATCTGAAATTATATTCTCCTAATCCAAAGACAGAAGCCACCAACACTTTTTGTAGGAAAGTGGTATTTAAAATTGCTGATCGGCTGTGCATTTCGTGCCGATGGTAAAAATGAACCTGTTGTTCGAATATTTACTGTTGAAACATATTTGGGTTCTTGACGTAGTAAAATTCGCAAAGTTGGTCCATTTTTCCGTTTCTCCATACACCAGATGGCTCTAAAATTTTAACACACCTTTATTATTCAATTTCATCAATTCTTTGCAATCTCATGAAAAACTCCAAACTACGGAAGTGTAACCGTGGTAGTTTATTTCACGTCAGCATATACACAACGTTAATTTACATTTTTCACATTCGACTACGTAGCACGGCAGCAAGGTTGCGGAGTCGTAAGGAGTCGAAGGTTTTTGGATTGAGTTGGAGTCGGATTTTTTTATCCGACTCCTACTCCGGAAATCCACCTGAATCATTTTTTAGTTAGGAAGTTCCTAACTCCTAAGTTAGGAATCCTAAGTCGTGCCTGTTGAAATGCAGTAGTACAATTTCTTTTGAAAGTTTTGTTGAAACAGAGAATTCTCGCTGTTTTCCACGATATCCATTAATTGCTGGTTGCTACAAAATTGTTGACAGTCAAACTTCATTCACGTTATGTTAAGGAGTGTTAAGGAGTCGGGAGTCGGATTCGGAAATTTTGGAGAGGTCGGAGCTGGAGTCGGACACTTTACCTCCGATTCCGCAACCTGCTACGTGGGCCTATTTAACAAGCAACAGAAGTAGATAATGATGGTTTTTCATCACCTGACAAGCACAGCGCCGTTGTTGCATGTTTCTGTATGTACTTGTCTGAACGTTAAATATTAGGGCATGATAGCTTTTAATCAATAAGTGTTCTCATTCGTGTTTAACATGGGAAAAACGATTATTTAAGCATGTCCAGGGGCGTAACGAGGGGGTCAAGAGGGGCACATTTCTTCGGGCGCCGAATCACTGCAGGGATGCGGAATCACTGCGGAAAGCGCCGGAAAGTCCCAGCAATATCACAAGCACTTTCTTCAACAGATTACATTTGCTTCCGCAAGGCCTCAGGTTCGAGCATGGGGGCGCCAAACTTGCTTCTTGTCCCGGGCGCCATCTAACCTCGTTACGCCCCTGCATACGCGTAATCATATGGAATTTATGGTTCTGATTAATCCATGCACCAAACTGTTACAGTGATGGACATTTTGTCCTGAACGTCCAAAAGTACATATTCAGATGTAAAAAAACTGGTCTAGATTGCCCAGAATTGATGCATACCCGTAGGAAAGACTATGTTTTTTCGTACAATACTTCGGCAGCGCAGTAGTTTCAATGCGTTTTTAAAAGGATCATCTGCAACAATGGAACTGCTTCCATGAAACGCATATTGGAGTTTAACTGTTACAGTGCACCTTTGAGAAATGAAAGCAACAGTTTGATTGTAATACAGGTCGAATGAATAGCTGGAAAATCTGTCATCTCGCCCTGCGCTTGCAAGAACATCCCGGATCCGGGCCTAGAGCAAAGGGTCAGAGTTCGAAAGAACAACCTAGGTTAATCCCTATTACAATATAATCATCACAACAAGATAGTCAAGCGGAACTGAACTTGTCAAAAATCATCTCCTTCATCACCTTCCTTTTCATAAGACGAGTAAAGTACCTGTTTGCAGACGTTGGTGAAGGTCTTGTTGATGGGATGGCAATCATGGAACCCCAGAAAGTGTGCAACATTGTTGCGAAAAACTCGAAGATCAGTGGTCGAACAACATCTATCAAAACCTTCTGACAAGAACTGTTTCGGCGGTTCTTTTTCATTGCTGCTTCGCTGCTCATCTTCACACAACCCTGTATTTAATTAGCTGCTTTTGTTTGCTTAAACCAATTCTGCAAAAATACAACGCGTTTGAAGCTTTCTAAGGTTTGTTTCAGCTCCACGGCGTGAGCGCCAACAAACATTGGTCAATGCATGTTTGTAGAATATATTCAACTTCACAGAATAAGTAAAAATGCAATATGATTAACAAAATATAGTATAGAACGCAGCCTTGTACTGCCATAAGTCGAAAAAACCTCATATTTTCAATGCGCAAATGACCACCTGCCCTTTAGGTTCATGCCATACAAAGCAATGCCGCCAAAAATCCGCTGAAATGACAGAATTTTCCAGAAACCAAATTATGGCAATGTTTACAGGACACATCGAGACAATTGGGAAGACCGGCAGATTATATTTAATTTTATCCCCAGTACATTCACCCACAATCCTTGGAATTCAAAAATAAATACCTCTATCAATGCTATTCAGCCAAGCCAGGCTCTATATTCGCTATGGTTTTGAAACAGACCCGAAGAAAAAGTGGATTAACTTGGAGTTCTTCATCACCAATGATTTGTAATTCTTTTATTGCAAAATTTGCTCAACCAACTCTAGTTTTCCGTGCAGGAAATGCGACTTCCTGGTTCAGGTTCTGTCAAAGAAAACACTGACACGTTCAACTGGTCAGGAAGAAGACAGGAGGCCGCTATTCACGGCATCGGTTTTGCAATTTCCGGCAAACTGGCCGAACCCATCTGGACCCCTATCGGTGCTTCGGAAAATATCATGAAGGTCAAACTAAATAGATCTGTTTTATTGAACATAGTCTATGCTTGCGTTACGCTGCAAATCTTAGTCCTGAGGATATACCAAGTATGTGTTCTATGACAGTCTCTCTGCGGCATTGAAATCAATACCAACAATTGAACATCTATATATGTTATTGGAGATTTTAACGCACGAACTGGCAATGATCATGGCTCTTGACCGTATCTCCTTAGAAAATAGTACGGTGTCGGACAACTACTCGCACATGGACGAGTGCTGGAACTGTGCAGTGAACACCAGTTGTGCGTAACTAAGAAACAAGTTGAGATCGAAAACACTGGCACCATCTGAGATCGAAACACTGGCACCAGTCTGGCATTGGCAAGGATGGCTAACACTGGACTAGTGATCCACAAATCGTTACTACCCCACTGACCATTCTCTGGTCTTGTCCACTGTCCTAGTTAATCATGCTTCGAAATGTTTTAAGCCTGCAATTTGTAAGTGGCTTAACACAGCTGCAATGAAGAGCAAGGAAAATCTTGTTGGTTTCCGGAACATGTTTACAGTCAGCATGAAATAAGACTTTTGGACAACCATCCAATAATTGAAGAGCTTCTCCATCCGACAAATCACAAGGTCTAAGACGGTATTCCTGGTGAACTGCTAAATTGCGGTGATTCCCCTGTTCCAGAGTACTGTACAACATTCTTGGCAAGTGTGGGAATAAAGGTTGTTATCCGAAAGAAATGAGGCCCGCCAAAATTACGATTTTGTACAAAAGAAAGGTGAAAAAAGAGGTGGCCACAACTTCAGAGGAATATAACTTTTGAACGTCCCGTGAAGATCTTTTCCAGAGTCGTGCTATCTTGTGCTAGCCGCACCACATTTACTACGGACCTTACCTTCCCACTGCTCCAAATCAAGAAAACGCCACCCGCTGCAGATCACCGTTGTTGATTTGACCAAATCATTTGATGTAGTCAGCAGAGAAGAACTCTACATCGTTTTACAAAAAAAGGCTGTCCGCCTAGACTTCCCAGTGGAATCATGTTTCTCGTATAAGGGTGCTCTGTCAGATCCCTTTAAGAATAAAAATGGCGCCAAGCACGACTCTATGCATTCCCGTCCGAATTCTTTTTCAATTCTTCTCCGCTATTCTCCACCATGTAATCCATGGCGATGGTGAAACTGACATGACTGGTGGAGTTATTTTGAGCACCTTGAAAGATGGCAGATCATTATTCGACCTTGCACAATTAGATGCCGAAACAAAAGCTTGGCACACCCTGGTGCGGGAGCTACAGCATGCAGGTGATACTGCTTTCGTTTCACAGAATGAAACGGGTCTTCATCACTGATAGAACGTTGTTTTGCTGCTTGTGAGGCGTTTCCTCTGGCCATCAGTAACAAAGTCCGTTGCAACGCACCAGTTGACGTGCTCGGACACGTAACAGGAAGATATCAAAGTGGACGGGTCGACTCAGTTCTAAAGCATGGGACAATCCATGCTTCACATTACGCACAAAAGGCAACATCTACAAGGCTTGCATTTTGAGTGCTCTTCTCTGTAGCTCTGAAATGTGTCCGATGACACACACGCAGCAGGAACGGAATCGAAAGGTTAATAACATCTGATGACCACGCAGTGTTTGCTGCGTCACATCAAGGTACAAGATCAGAAACGAGGCTATTTTGCAGCGAATCGGATTTAACTACTTGTTCAGTTATCTCAAACCAAGCTGCTTGCGCTGGCTTGGTCACGTTTGCCGTTTACTAAAAATATTCTCTAAGGTGAACTGAGTTCAGGTACTGGAAATGTTGACCGATCCCTCTTTCTTTTCAGATTTGTTGTAAAAGATCTGCGGCAGGTTAAAATTTCTTCCACCGAGTGGGAAACATACGCTCGAAGTCGTCTGGCGTGCAATCCTTCAGCAAGGCCCGCTGGAACTCAACTATCCTCGTTGCTCTCAAAGCGATCATCCTCTATCGTAGACATTCAGCCACACTACTACACTACAAGGTACTACTAACTCTGTTCCTTAGATGCACAAACAACTTTTTAAAACTTTGCCTCACATGGTTTTGAATCTTACCTTCTGTTTCTGATTGCATGAAATACTGCTGCGCTTTTGACTAAAACTTTTCACTTTGGTGTAGGTGTAGGCTTAACATTTGTGTTTTCATATTCGTGAACTTTTTTCAGAAGCAAACAAAATTGAAAAGAGCGTAGCATTGCAAACAATTTTGTTTTGAATCATAGACAATTCAAAGTCAATCAACCTAAGTCATAACCAGAGAACCAACGACAAAAGTTAGCAGGAAAACGTTTTCGTTTCAGAACAGGCTCAAATGATTAAGTCGTGAAATGTGCATTTGATTTATTTTGGGATCTGTACAACACAGTCGTCATTGATACCACATTTTTGCCAAATTTTTGCGAAAATGTCAGAGTTCAAGACAAAAGCAACCCATCAACCTGTCTTCTGCAACAAATCCTGAAATTTTTTTTGTAATATATATTTTTCTGAAAAAGGCAACTTGTTTGAAAAGACCAGGCAAATGCTTCCTGCATCATGTAAAGTTATTTTGAGTTTAGCATGTAAAAGATACGTCATATTAGTGCAACTTCACTTTGGAAATTCTTGTTTGCTTAAACTGTTATGCTCTGGTCAACAACAATAACTCAACATTTTCGTGAATGATGAAAGCATTCTGATTGTAGACACCTTCATTTAGCATAAGCTTAAAAATCATTCCACCAGCTAGATCCATAGCAATTAAATGGATTGACACCGAAAAGTTTGACAAATGGACACAACATGTCCGCCGAGCTATGGCAGCCTCTTTAATCCTTCTTGCATCAGAAGCAGCACCAATTAAAATTGCCCCAGGCAAATATTATCTATTTCTTACTTTGAACTAAAGAAGCATTCCTAAAACGTTTAATCACAGACCTTGATGCTAAATGCGCGCTTAGTTTTCATGCTTCTCAGTAACTGGCAGCACAAAGCAATTGGGTATTTGGAAAAACATATTTCGTGTAAGGCAGTGGTGGCAGCTTGCTGGTGAGTAGGTTTTTATTTATCAGTTCTTTGCTTCGATGCTAGATTTTCTTGTGATAGCTGCTTTTACTCATAATACGTTTGAGTCTATTTAAAAAAATCCTATCGCAACGTTGACAACCTTTAGTAAGTGCGTTTTGTGGTAAAAAACTGACATGTAAATAAGTTGATTGTGGTTTCGAAACCATATGTCCAAGTATCGTTCTTGATTTTTGTGGACATGAAAGCAAAAAGAAGCATTTTAACAAAAAAATGCAGCGGCTGTGGTATTTTATACAAAACTCAAAGACCCCAAAATATGCACATAGCTTCGCACTTAACATGATTTTTTGGTACTTTGCAAGCGGTGGCGATGGAGACCTTTTGCATAGGACTTTGTACAGCATATGCCGTTGCCCCTCACCATAAGATTGTTTAAGAAGAAGAAAGTTGTTAGATTAGGCAATATTTACAGGTTTTCCCCAGCAAAAAATGCCTCGGTAAAATTAACCATGTTCTGCCAGCATCCTTCATTCAGATTAAAACTCTTTCCTCCAACAAAGCACAAAACGAATATTGAATTTCATTGGAGCTTAGCGTATTGGTCGGGTGCCTTGTTTCGAAATTTATTGTCGTAAAACAAATTGCTTAAATGTGTGATCTTTTGACATTATTGTGTTATTTCCACACTGTGCCCATTTAATAAACATACAACTGCTGCACGCAGACAACCCTTTCTAAATTCCTCATGAGTCCTTATTAACAGCGAACATGAATTCTCGTAATGGCAGCATACACACATATTACTGTCCACCTTGCCAGTTCCTGCAACAGTTCAAGTGTTTTCGGGGAAGTAGTGCAACCGCTCGCAATGCTTGGTGAGATATTATCCAGCGTTTACGGAACGTTTAAATTAATATTGACGAAGTCAAGAACTATCCAAACAAGAAAATGACTGCTGTTCGCTACCAACTCGAGTTCAACCAAACCGGGTGGGCTAGCACAGCACGCATGAGCGTGTGCACGCAACCAAGCTTTAGTGCCGGCAAGACAGGAATTTTCATACTTCAAAGACAATAACCAGGTAGATTGTTAAGCAAAAGAGTGCCAATCATCATCCTCAAAAACGCTTTACTTATATTAAACAAATGAAACCATAATTCATTTGGTTGCAATCCCAGTTAAAGCCAACTTTCATGGAAGTTTTTTGACAATATTCAGGTAAAAACATGCAGCACATTTAATCACATCACAAGCTTCCCATGACTCTATTCTAATTTCGACTCATGGAATTGATCTCATTCTGTTGATATCATCGAATACTTGAATGAACCCACACGAAATCTATTTTTTTGTTTAGGTGTTCACTACAGCACATAATTCAAGAGTAAATGGTGTTAGATTGTATTCATTATAAGATCAAGGCAAATTTTTCAGCTAACACTCTTATAACTGATAAAATACCCATTTTCGATGTATTGCTGTTACACGTTTAGCATGTAGCTAAGATTAACAGCGTTTCTTTGCAACGAGTTATAATGCTTTTGGCCATTTACAAAGCCCCTAGCTTCGGTAAAGATATACGTTTTTCCCCGATGGACATGGCGCACTGTTGAAGCTTATGTGAGACTACCACAAACATTACGTTGCTTCCATCTAGAGCAGGGGTTCCCAACCGGGGGCACTCGTACCTCCAAGGGATACGAGATTGAACATCAAGGGGTACGAAGATCCTTGGGTCACAGAGCAGCTTATAGAGCAATATATATCTCAAAATTTTTTGGGGGTACTAAGAATGCTCTGACCTGGCAAAGGGTACGAGCAGCAAAAAAGGTTGGGAACCCCTGCTCTAGAGCTACCGAAGATTGAAATTCTGAACAAAACTGTTTTATGCTGAAAATGATGTCAAAGATTTAAAGAGAAAACACATCATATTAAAAAATGAGAGTAGCTCCAATGTATCATGATAATTTGCTTATGATCAAATTAGTATTTTTGGAGGCTCCTGACATTTTTAGGGCAATCATATCTATTGAAAAGTTGGGAGACCATGTTGCAAAAGCACTGAAGTCTTCTCTGAAAAGACAGATCACCCACATTCCGCAAATTTTCCATGAAACTAAAATTTTCAGTTGGTTGATTGTTAATGAGATTATGTTATTTGCAAATAGAAATCATTAACTTCTGTTAGGCCTACTCGTGAGCGAGGACACTTTTTGCGAGGCAAAGAAACCCAGAACCAATTCATAGGCATCTCATAGATTTCCAAGACATTGTTTTCTCTGTGTTCAGAGTAGCACTTCCGTATTATTCTTGAGTGAGATTCAGTTCACTTCCATTGTGGCTGTATATTGGGGCAAGCATGAATAGGCCTAGCTCATTCGTAATCTGTACTCAGAAGGGAATTGTAAATGAATCCAGAGCAGAGACCCCGCTTATGCTTGACATGTACGAAAGGGAAAAAATAGAACAATTACAATTTTTGAAACGGAGCGTCTTCAAATCTTCACAGAGAACACCTCCATGATCCTCCAGAAAATTGAGAAAAATTTTGCAATTTAAGATATTTGTACCCTTGTTTATTGATGTAGAGATAATAATTAAATTGGGGAATGTCTTATGAGACGTAGGTCAGTGATATACAAAGAAGTGAAATGCTCTGTCCTGTCAATAACAAACCAAAAAGCCTCAGTATTCAAGTACATTAGGATTCACTGCCTTGATAGTATCGAAGCTAAGTTTATCAAAACGCCTTAATCAGACAGGGAAAGGCATTTTATAATAAAAGAAAAAAGAAGAAAAATGCAAACATTTGAGTCTATGGCTGTGCATAGCACCTTTTTCATCATGTCGAAAAACCTACGTTGTGTAGGTTTGAGTTCCACTGAACAGTGACGTATCGGGAAGCTTGCCCATGGGAAATGAATTCCCATTTGTTCCATGGGATGGAAAAGTGGTCTTGAAATTTGTTCCATGTTCCTTTGGGACGGTGCCATACCAGCATTTGGATTTACCTGACGAAATATGATGGAAGTTGAAAGGTTTTCTGTAAACTTTCGGTGGAATCAGCCGATTGTGTTCTGCTTTCATTTTTTTCGATGATTTAAACTTGCACATATCTATAATCAAATACGTAGTCTCCACAATGGGGGTAACCAAGGAATTGATGAGCACAATTTTAAAGGAAATCGATTTCATGTAAAATTACGCATTTTCAGACCTTATTCAAATAGAATCCAAAAGTTTAATAGTAGATCGATTTCACGTAAATTAATGAAACTCTATGCTTAAAAAGCATACACATCGTGCTTTTAACTGTCTGAAATACGCATGCGTAAACCTTTCTGATATCTAGACTTGTATATTCTCCCTGTGCATGGCACATGTTTAGATCAATAACATTTTGTATCTCAAATAGGCCATAATCAGGGGTGAGGAACCTATTTACCATCACGGGCCGCATGAATTGTTTCAGGTTTTGTATAACATTATCGCTGACGGGCTACAAAACAAAGTTAATTAATTTTGTCCTAAAATTCCACCCTTGCTTAATATGAGGAAGAGGGGCTTACCTTGACTTACTCTCTAAGTACCTGCCTATCACTGGAGCTTCGTTTTGACGCGATGTTGTACTCTAACTTGTGCAATGAAAATTCTGATGCGGCCATATCAAATGTCAACGCGGGCCGCATGTTCCCACCCTGCCATAAATGTTGAGAAATATAAAGTAAGGTCTACGTGGACGCAACATGGTTAACATCCATAATCCACTAACTGCACTACTTTGTTGGGACAAGCTTAACAGTGATTGCTAAATAAACTCTTCTACCCACACTATAACTCCATCTTGCTGTCTGAGCAGCAGGCTGCGCAAATGTGTAACTTTGGTCGTATGCACCAAAGGTATTTTGCTTCAATGAAGTAGACCTACAAAATAAGAGAAGACTACCTGGGCTAGCCATAATACATTTTTTCACCACAATCACTACATAAAATACGTTGATCAAGTGCAATCTGACTTCTGGAGATATACAACCTGACCCGTAGCCATGGGGGGATTTGGGGGCAGTTCCCCCCCAAATATATTTGTGTCCCCCAAAATTTTGTTGTGCCCAGGAAAATTTGTTTCAAACATAAAATAAAAACAAACATATTGCCCCCTTAAAAATGTATTTTCTCCCCAAAACCTTAAAACCTGGCTACGGGCCTGAATGCAACTATGCATATAGGTTAACTTCAGGTTCAACATTCCAAGCATTTAATGCTGACACTACGCTCAAGCCGCAAATAATACGTTTATTACCTCACAAAACGTATCACAAATGATCAGGCGATGTTCATCTAGGTCAGGGGTGTCACACTGGCGGTCGCGTGCCAAATACGACTCACCATACCCCGCTTTGTGGCCCGCGTCATGTCAGTTTTGTGCTTGCATTAGGTTTGTCAGAGTCACGTTCCTTATAATGTCATAGCACACTTACGCTTTTTTCTTATAGTCACAACGTGATATTACGACTTAATTACAGGCTTAGCCAAGTGTGACAACCTCTTCGGTTCAAAGCCACGAGGTTGTATGGATTCCATGAGGATTTGAAGAATGTCCGACGCATTTGCTGATTTCAAAGATCTAGAAACTGATATTGTTATTTTCAGTAACCCTTTTTTTCAATGCTGAAGAGGTGCCACAAAAATTTCAAATGGAACTAATTGCGTTAAAAGTGCAACACTGCTCTCAAATCTGAATTTGAAAATGTTGACATCACCACATTGGACCACCCTGCCCACAAATAAAAGAAGTGGCATCGAGGACCATGTCCATCTTCACTAGTAGGCTGCTTATATCTGCGAACAATTGTTCTCTTTGATGAACTTAAACGAGTCTCGATTCCGATCTCAGTTGACGGATGCAGATTTCAACTCGACGTTAAAGGTTGCGACTGCACAATCGTTGGTACCAGATACTGGCATGCTTGTATAGTGGACACATTAGTGCTTTAATGCTGTGTGCATTCGCACTGCGTAATTCCTAGTAATATTACATTCGTGATTAACATTACGTTTTTCTGACTTCACGCTCAAGTGTATCGGAGTTTTTTTTATATATCAGAATATAATCGAAAGAAGCAGTCAACTTAGAGTACTACTGGAGAGTTATTAGCGGACAAAATTGAGAGCCTTTCATTTTGCCTTGCTTTGGCTTGGCAACTTCAAGACGTCAGGTTGCTTAGTTGGGAGACCGACCTGTGCTCCTGCAACAAGTAGGTTGGCCCCCCCCAGCCAGTAGGGATCTCTGTGACATACCAACAACCTCAGTCCCTACATTGGTTCACAGACCTTTCTCTGGTCTCTGGTTCAAGTTTCAAGCATGCTCTCCAGTTTTCCGTGCGCTCTATCGGCTAAAGTGCGCATTTCTCGGATTACCTCGTGAATCTGTTCGACGTGTCTACGGGACACTAACGTTGCTTCAAAAGTTTTCTAAAGTACAGCTTTACGGGATTACTTCCGACGTCTGTTCTGGAAAGTCTCTGACGTTTGATTTCTACGCATCTGACATGGATTCCTTGTGGATTGGATAGATCGTCGCAGACACAGTCAGTGGCGTACGCAGAAAATTTTCGTGGGGGGGTCGAAAGTATGATAAGAAAAAATATAAAACAAGCAGCAATACAATACGTAAACGTTGTCAAGCAGTTATAAACACATATTTAAACGCCTGTTGGATG